>ERZ827488.836-NODE-836-length-41849-cov-5.452720_pt1 | contig 41849 bp, 33 predicted proteins | sample MGYA00519771_ERZ827488 | MGnify/ENA primary metagenome ERZ827488 (study PRJEB31778, sample SAMEA3449323) | human gut metagenome | biome: human gut; feature: human-associated habitat; material: faeces | place: United Kingdom | collected 2010/2012 ... | reverse complement strand
GAGGGACACCAGCTGGGCGCCGACCACAAACGCATCCTCGAGGCCAACTGCAAGCTTTCCGGCGGCACCTGGGCCGTCACGGACGAGCGCGACGCCGTGCGCGGCGCGGACTTCATCTATACCGACGTCTGGTACGGCCTGTATGAAAACGAGATGCCGAAGGAAGAGCGCGTGCGCGTCTTTGCGGACTATCAGGTCAACCGCGAGCTCATGCAGCTCGGCGCGCTCGGCTGCAAGTTCCTGCACTGCCTGCCCGCCACGCGCGGTGAGGACGTGACCGACGAGGTCGCCGACTCCGCCGCCTCCCTCTGCTGGGAGCAGGCCGGCAACCGCCTGACGGCCATGCGCGGACTGCTGGTGTATTTCACGCGCTGCCGCCGCGTCCCGTCGGAGCTGGAGCTCGCCGCGGCGCAGGAGGAGCTCGACACCTTCCTCGACGCGCGGCTCGGCGGCTGCTGACCGGCTGCCAAAGGAGCAGACACCATGGAACAACGGAAAAAATTCCGCCTTGCGGACGTCGTCCTCTCGGTCATCTGCGTCGTGTTCGTGGCGGAGGCGGCGGCACCCGTCGCCTCCATCGGCAACAGCCAGTATTTCTGGTGGGTGTTCATGATGATCGCCTTCCTGCTGCCGTACGGCATGATCTCGTCCGAGCTCGGCACGACGTACACCGGCGACGGCGGGCTCTATGACTGGATCAACAAGGCGTTCCCGCGCTCGAAGTGGGGTGCGCGCGCCTCGTGGTACTACTGGATCAACTTCCCGCTGTGGATGGCCTCGCTCGCCGTCGTGTGCCCGGAGCTGCTGAGCGTGCTCACGGGACTGAGCTTCGGCTGGCTTGCAAAGCTCCTCATCGAGCTGGCCTTCATCTGGATCGTCACGTGGATCGCGTTTTACCCCGTGTGCGACAGCATCATCATCCTCAACATCAGCGCCGCCATCAAAATGATCCTCGCGCTGACGGTCGGCGTGCTCGGTATCGTCTACGTCGTGAAAAACGGCTTTGTCAACGACATGGCCTTCCGCACGTTCCTGCCGGGGTTTGACCTGCACAGCCTGTCATATATCTCGGTCATCATCTTCAACTTCCTCGGCTTTGAGGTCGTGTGCACCTATGCCGACAACATGCGCGACCCCAAGCGCCAGATCCCGCAGGCCATCGTCACCGGCGGCATCGTCATCGCGCTCATCTACCTGTTTTCGGCCTTCGGCATTGGCGCGGCCATCCCTACGCACGAGATCAGCGAGGACTCGGGCCTCATCGACGCCGTTTCGCTCATGACCGGCCGCACGAGCGGCCTGTTCGTCGGCGCGGTGGCGCTGCTGTTTCTCATCACTCTGTTCGGCAACATGATCTCATGGTCCATGGGCGTGAACTCCACGGCCGCCTACGCCGCCGAAAACGGCGACATGCCCGCGATTTTTGCAAAGCGTTGGGCGAAAAACGATATGCCCATCGGCTCCGCGCTCACGAGCGGCATCGTGGCGAGCGTCGTGTGCATCCTCGGCATCATCATCGAGCTGCTCTCGCCGGATTCGTCTCTGTTCTGGAGCTTTTTCGCGCTCAACCTCGTCATGCTCCTGCTGAGCTATGCGCCCGTGTTCCCGGCGTTTTTGCGTCTGCGGGAGATCGACCCCGATTCCGAGCGGCCGTTTCGCGTGCCGGGCGGGCGCGGGATGCTGCGCGTGCTGGCCTATGTGCCCATGGCGCTCATCCTCATCTCGATCTTCTTCACGGCGGTGCCGCTGTCATTCGACAGCGAGACGCTCTCGGGCTATCTGCCGATCACGATCGGGTCGATCCTCAGCATCGTCATCGGCGAAATTCTCATCGCGGCGCGTGCGCGCCGCCAATCCTAGGAGGAACCATTATGGCAAAACGAATCACCGGCTCCACGCCGAAGCTCGACGGCTACCGGATGCCTGCGGAGTTTGAGCCGCAGGCCGGCGTCTGGATGCTCTGGCCGGAGCGCAACGACAACTGGCGCGACGGCGCCAAGCCCGCGCAGAAGGCCTTTCTGGACGTGGCGACGGCCATTTTGCAGTTTGAACCCGTGACGGTCTGCGTCTCCCCGGCGCAGTACCAGAACGCGCGCGAGCGCCTGCCGCGCGAAGTGCGCGTCGTCGAAATGGCGAGCAACGACGCCTGGATCCGCGACTGCGGGCCGACGTTCCTTGTCAATGACAACGGCGGCGTGCGCGCCGTGGACTGGACGTTCAACGCCTGGGGCGGGCTGGTCGACGGGCTCTATTTCCCGTGGGATCTCGACGATCAGGTCGCGCAGAAGGTCTGCGAGATCGAGCGCGTCGATTCCTACCGTACCGAGGGCTTCGTGCTTGAGGGCGGCTCCATCCACGTCGACGGCGAGGGCACCGTGCTCACGACCGAGATGTGCCTGCTGTCCGAGGGGCGCAACCCCGACATGGACCGCGGCGCCATCGAGCGCATGCTCTGCGACTATCTCGGCTGCGAGAAGGTCCTCTGGCTGCGCGACGGCATCGACCCCGAGGAGACCAACGGCCACATCGACGACGTGGCCTGTTTCATCCGCCCGGGCGAGGTCGCCTGCATCTGGACGGACGACCCGCAAAACCCGTTTTATCAGCCGGCGCGCGACGCGTACGACATGCTCTCGCAGGCGACGGACGCCAGGGGCCGCAGGCTGAAGGTGCACAAGCTCTGCCTGACGCAGCAGCCCTGCCTGCTGCAGGGCGCGGCGACGATCGACGCCGTGGAGGGCACCATCCCGCGCGAGGACGGTGAGGTCGCCATCGCGTCGTATATGAACTTCCTCATCGTCAACGGCGGCGTCATCCTGCCGCAGTACGGCGACGCGAACGACGCGCTCGCCGTGCAGCAGGTGCAGGCCATGTTCCCCGAGCGCCGCGTGGTCGGCGTGCAGACGCGCGAGGTCGCGTTCGGCGGCGGGAACATCCACTGCATCACGCAGCAGCAGCCCGCGCCGCAGCGCAGGTGACGCCATGGCCAGAATCGTCATTGCCCTCGGCGGCAACGCGCTTGGCAGCACGCCGGCGGAGCAGCGCGACCGCGTGGCCGCCGCGTGCCCGGCGCTCGTCGGGCTCATCCATCAGGGCCACGAGATCATCATCAGCCACGGCAACGGCCCGCAGGTCGGCATGATCCAGGCGGCGTTCGACACCGCCGCGAAAACGAACCCCAAGGTCGCGCCCATGCCGCTGCCGGAGTGCACGGCCATGAGTCAGGGCTATATCGGCTACCACCTCCAGCAGGGCATGCGCCGCACGCTGCGCGCGAGCGGCATGCCCTGGCAGGTGGCGACGGTCGTCACGCAGGTCGTCGTCGATCCGGACGACCCCGCGTTCGACGAGCCGACGAAGCCCATCGGCGCGTTTTACGACGAGGCCGCCGCGCAGCAGATGATGCGCGACGATCCGTCGCTGCGCATGCGGGAGGACTCCGGCCGCGGCTGGCGGCGCGTCGTCGCCTCGCCGAAGCCGGTGGACATCGCCGAGCGGCGCTCGATCCTGAACCTGCTCGACAGCGAGTATATCGTCATTGCCTGCGGCGGCGGCGGTGTGCCCGTCGTGCGCGACGCGCACGGGGATTACTACGGCGTGGACGCCGTTATTGACAAGGACTTTGCCTCCGCGTGCCTGGCCGAGGCCGTCGGCGCGGACTATCTGTTCATCCTCACGGCGGTCGACCACGTCTGCCTGAACTTCGGCACGCCGGAGCAGCGGGAGCTCGACGAGCTGCACGTGGACGAGGCGGAGACCTACCTGCGCGCCGGGCAGTTCGGCGCCGGCTCCATGCAGCCGAAGGTGGCCGCGGCTGTGCAGTTCGTGCGCAGCGGCTGGCGGCGGCGCGCCGTCATCGCCTCGCTCGAGCAGGCCCCGGCCGCCATGCGCGGCGAGAGCGGCACGCGCATCGTGCCGTAAAAAACGCAGCAAACAGAAAACCGGCCCTTTCCATTGCGGGAAGGGCCGGTTTTTCTCAGCCGGGCAGCTCCAGAATCGCCATCTCGATCGGCAGGATCACCGACCGCCGCGAGCACTATCACAACCCCAACGTGACTGCCGCGGAGCTGACCGAGCCGGTCATCCACATCGACTGAGCGGTTTTCCTCTCTACATAGCAGCCCGCCCGCCGGAGTTCCGGCGGGCGGGCTTTCCGCTTGAGCGAAGGCTCAAACGTGCACGATGTAGTTTTCCTTGCGCGGGGCGGCCTCCGGCGCAGGGCCGGCGGCGTAGCCGAGCGCGACCGCGCCGACGCCGCGCAGCGTCTCCGGCAGGCCCCAGTCGCGCAGCAGCGCCTTGCCGTCCGGGCTGTCAAAGATCTCGCGCTCGCGGTTGACCCACACGGTGCCGAGTCCCTCGGCGTGCGCGGCCAGCATGAGGTTTTCGAGCACGCAGCTGCCGTCGGCCAGATAATTTGCGCTCTCGCCGTCGCCGAGCACGACCACGATCACCGGTGCGCCGTAGTAGGGGTCGACGTCCTTGCCGATCACGGCGGCGTTGAGCTTCGTGAGCCGGTCGCGGTAAGCCTGCGTCTCCACGGCGACGATCGTCGCCGACTGCCTGCCCATGGCGGACGGGGCGTAGGTGCCGGCCTCGAGCACGCGCGCGAGCACGTCCGCGGGCACGGCGTCCGGCTTGTAGGCGCGGATGCTCCGCCGGGTCTTTATCAGTGTCAGAAAATCGTTTGCCATACGATGACCTCCGTTCGGATTTGTTACGGACAGTATATCACAAATCGCGCGCGTGTGGTATACTGTGGGCAAATCTCCGGTTTTTCGGCCGGTTTGGCAGAAAGGAGCGCCCACATGATCTTTCATATCACGCGCCTTATCCTGTGGCTGCTCCCGTCGGCGGTGGGCGTGCACGGGATCCGCGCATCGGCCTGCAGGCGAAAGCGGCTCTGCTGCGCGTTGTGCGTGCTTTTCTTCTTGCTGTTCGCTTCGCTTTCCGCTGTGCTCCCGGTTGAAAATCTCTTTTTGCACTTCCGGACGCCGGAGCGCGCGTTTGCATATCAGCACATGGGGAAAATTGAGCACATTCTCTATGGTGAGGACTCCTGCTTCGTGCTGTATAAGAACGAAAATGGCGCGGACAGCGACTGCATCCTGCCGAAAACAGCCGCGGGCTATCCGCTCTCGACCCGTTGGACGAAGCAGGGGATCGTGCGCACGCCGATCACGTCTAGTTCATTTCTGCGGGCGGAGGTATATCAGGCCAGGGGCACGCAGGACTTTTATATTTATTGCGAGAAGTTCCCGCCGGAGGCGCTGGAGGATATCCGCTTGTTTCGTGCATCCGGCGAGCCGGTCGATGCGGATGTCTATCTGCCGGACGTTCCCGGTTATGCGTATATCTACGTGAATGGATTCTCTGCCGGAGATTATCTGGTGGCCGGCGGGGAAAAGCTGACGCTTGAAGGTTGGCACTTGCTCACGGCGCCGGAAAAGAGTGCGGCCGCATCGTGACGGCGCGGCGACCCGGAATATATAGAAACACACCGGCCGGTTTGAACAGAAAACCGGCCGGTGCGTTTTTCTACGGCGGCGTGTGCGCCTGGGACGGGCCCTGTCAAAACACCATTTGCGTACGATGCCGTCCGTGCGAAAATTGTTACAAACAGTATACCATATCCGGCGGCGATGTGCTATAATATTCAATTAATTTCTATCCGTCGTTACGCGCGAAAGGAGTTTCCCCAACCATGCAGAAGATCGCAGCTTTCATCGTCAAAAAACGCAGGCTGTTGCTTGTCGTCATGCTGGCTCTGGCGGTGGTCTGTGCGGCGCTGATGCCCTTCGTTGGCATCAACACCGACATGACCAAGTACCTGCCGGACAGCTCGCAGATGAAGATCGGCATGGACCACATGAACGAGGCCTTCCCCAACGTGACGGAGACGTACACCATCCGCGTCATGTTCCGCGGGCTGGATGCGCGCGACAAGCTCGCCATCCGCGAGCAGCTGGCGGAGATCCCGAACGTGGACAGCGTGGCCTACGAGCCGGACAGCGACGACTATAACCGCGGCGACGCCACGCTCTACAAGCTCACCACGCAGTACGACTACAAGTCCGACGAGGAGGCGCAGATCGAGCATGACGTGGCCGACCGCTTCGCCGACTACGACGTGGCTGTGCGCAGCGACGACACCTCGACACCGGACATCCCGCCGATCGTGTTCATCCTCTCGATCGTGCTTGTGACGACGATCCTGCTCATCGCCTGCCCGTCGTATTTCGAGCCGGTGCTGTTTCTCATCACGATCGGCATCGCCGTGCTCATCAACCAGGGCACGAATATCTTCCTCGGCGAGACGTCGGACGTCACGGCGAGCATTTCGGCCATTTTGCAGCTCGCGCTTTCGATGGACTACTCCATCATCCTCATGAACCGCTACCGGCAGGAGCTGCAGGCCGACCCCGACCGCGAGGCCGCCATGACGCGCGCGCTCGCGGCGGCGTTCGGCTCGATTACCGGCAGCTCGGTCACGACGATCGTGGGCCTGCTGATGCTGGTGTTCATGCGCTTCAAGATCGGCATGGATCTCGGCATCGTACTGGCCAAGGGCGTGCTGTGCAGCCTGCTGTGCGTGTTCACGGTGCTGCCCGGCCTGATTTTGTGGGCGGATAAGCTCATCCGCAGGACGACGAAAAAGCCGCGCGCGCCCAAGCGTGAGCGCCGGAGCGTGCTCGCGGCGCTCGGCCGCTTCAGCTACCGGTGTCGCGGCGTGGTCGCGGCGGCGTTCGTGCTGCTGTTCGCGGGCACGTACGTCCTGCAGCTGTCGACCCAGATCGCCTACACGCTCACGGATACCGACCCGGTCGCGGAGGTGTTCCCGCCGGATAACCCCATCGTCGTGCTGTACAACAACGCCGACGAGGACGCCGTGGCCGCGCTGGCGGACCGGCTCGAGGCCGACCCGAACGTCAAGAGCGCCATGTCCTACTCCACCACGCTCGGCAGGCAGTACACCGCCGCGCAGATGACCGATATCGTCGGCGCGCTCGACGCCAGCATCCCGGTCAGCGCCGATATGCTGGGCATGATCTATTATGATGTCTACAGCGGCGGCCGCGCCGTGACCATCCCGGCCGGGCAGTTTCTGCGCTTTGTCACGCAGCACGTGGCAAGCAACGCCGCCTTCGCGCCGTATCTCGATGCGGGCATGACGGCGAACCTCCAGACGCTGCAGAAATTTACCGACCCCGCCGCGCTCACGCAGCAGCGGACGGCGGAGTCACTGGCGGACTTGCTCGGCATGGACGCGGCGGATGCCAGGCAGCTGCTGCTCTACTACTACACGCAGCACGGCGACGCGAGCACCGGCGGCATGACGCTGCCCGTTTTCTCGGACTTCCTCGTCAACGAAGTGCTTACCGACCCCACCATGGCGGACATGGTCGATGCCTCGGCGCGCGAGCAGGCGGCCATGCTGCAGACGTTCACGGACGTGAGCGCCATGACCGCGCCGCGCGGCTGCAGCGAGATCGCCCAGATGCTCGGCATGGACGAGGACACCGTCCGGCTGCTGTTCGTGGCGTATCACACGATCAACGCCGACCTGCTCACGGGTGGCTGGGAGCTGTCGATGCAGGAGCTGGCCAACTTCCTTGCTGACCACAGCGACCTGCTCGATGCTGCGCAGGCACAGCAGATCACGACGCTCAGCCGGATCATCAACGGCTCGGTCAACGGCACGAGCTACGCGGCGCCGGAGCTTGCTGCGCTCCTCGGCATGGACGCCGGGCAGATACGCCAGCTCTACCTGCTCTACACCAGCCGTCACGGCGACACGAGCGGCTGGACGCTCTCGGTGCAGCAGTTCGTGGACTTCCTGTGCCAGGAGGTGCTGCCGGACGCGCGCTTTGCTTCTCAGCTCAGCGGTGTGGACACCAGCCAGCTCCAGTCGGCGCGCACGGTCATCGACGCGGTCGCCTCCGGCCGGAGCTATACGGCCGCGGAGCTGGCAAACCTGTTTCAGGGCCTGTCCAGCCAGATGAACCGCGGCACGATGGAGCTGCTGTTCCTCTACTATGCCAGCGTGTACAGCAGCGACGATGCGTGGACCATGTCCATGCAGGAGCTGTTTGACTATCTGCAAAACGACCTGCTCACGGACGCGCGCTTCGCTTCCTTCCTGACCGACGACATGCGCGCGCAGATCACCGACGCGCAGACCATGCTCACCGACGCCGTCACGCAGCTGCGCGGCGGCGACTACTCCCGCCTCGTGCTCACGACGACGCTGCCGGGCGAGTCGGACGAGACGAGCGCGTTCATCGCGCAGCTCACGCAGGATCTCGACGCCGCCACGACCGAGGACTACTACCTCATCGGCAACAGCGCCATGGTCTACGAGATGGAAAACAGCTTTGACAGCGAGCTGCTGCTCATCACGCTGCTGACGGCGGCGTCGATCTTCCTCGTCGTCGTGCTCACGTTCCGCTCGCTCGTCATTCCGGCGCTGCTCGTGCTGATCGTGCAGTGCGGCGTGTTCATCACCGTCACGGTCGTCGGCCTGCAGGGGCTGGAGATCTATTACCTCGCGCTGCTGATCGTCGAGTGCATCCTCATGGGGGCGACGATCGACTATGGCATCCTCTACACGAGCTATTACCGCGAGAAGCGCGAGAGCATGTCCGTGCGCGACGCGCTCATCGCCGCCTACCGCGGCAGCATCCACACGGTGCTGACGTCCGGCTCGATTATGGTGCTCGTCACGGCGGTCGTCGGAAAATTCTTCGGCAACCCGACCATCGAGCAGATCTGCCGCACGATCTCCATCGGCGCGTTCTCGGCCATCCTCCTCATCCTGCTGTTCCTGCCCGGCATGCTCGCCCTGTTTGACCGCTGGGTGCTGCCGCGCGACCTGCGCCGCCGGCTGTATCCGCCGAAGGCCCCCAAAGCGCCAAAACCGCCGAAACCGCCCAAAGCGGCGCGGGCGCCCTGGCCGTAAACAAAACGATAGAAAAGCAGCGGAATGTGTTGACATTCCGCTGCTTTTTTCTTGTGGGGGTCAGTCCCAGTTGCTGGCCCAGTTGTTGCCCCAGTCGTCGGCGGGGTCGTAATAGGGCGTTTCCCACCCGGCGGCGTAGACATTGCCCGCGCCGTCATAGGCGAGGCCGTCGGCCGCGACGGCGTACGTATCCGGCAGGAAGAAGATGTTCTCCCCGTCGTAATAGCGCAGGTGGCCGTCGGATGCGTAAAACTCTGCGTTGTCGAGATCGGCGTAGCGGTCCGCGTCGCCATTGCGATAGAACACGCCCTCGTACGTGCCGTCCGGCGCGTTCGTGTCGCTGGCCTCGAAAAACAGCGTGAAGCTGTTGCCGTCAGGGCTCACGGCGAAGTAGCCGCGGCCGTTGAGGAAGAGGCATACGCCCAGCCCGTCGCCGCCGTCGCGGATCGTGCCGCCGGTCATGCCGTCGGGCGAGTAGGCCAGATATTCCATGCGGCCGGTGTCGATGACGAGCGTCTCGCCCAGCGCGTCCTGCCAGACACCGTCGAGCGTGCTCAGCTCGGGGGCGTACACGTCGCTTTCGCCGGGGCCGAAGCGCGCGCCGTCAAGCCCCGCGCGGTCGGACGTGCCGTTCTGCCGCAGGACGAAGCCGTCGCCGTCGGCCTCAAAGTCGTAGTAAAACCCATCGTATTCGATCACGGGCCGGTCGTCCACGACCTCGAACGGGCCGAAGCCCACCCGGCCGTACCACGTCCGGTAGTCGTAGGTGCTCGTGTCGGGGTCGATGACGAGCTGGTTGCCGTCGTCGTCCACCCAGCCGCCGGTCAGCTCCTCCACGGTCATGGGGGTGAAGTCGGCCAGGCCGGTGTCGTCATCATCGTCGTACGTGCCGCCGCAGGCGGCCAGACTCAGCGCCAGCAGCAGGGTCAGCAGCAGCGCCGTGAGCTTTTTGAGATATGTTTTCATGCCGTCCTCCTGATTCCGTCAGCCGATGCGGAAAAACAGGCAGTTGTGCGCATCGACTGTGGCGCAGTTGAGAATGTCCGCCTCGGGGCAGATGCTGTCGAGCTGGTCGCGCTTGGCCGTGTCGCGGTAGTTGTCGGGCTGCGGCTCGGCGGCAAAGACCAGACCGTCATACCCCTCGGGCAGGTAGACGACGTAGCTCTTGGTGAGTACGTTGCTCCAGTCGCCGGTCTTTTCCCAGCTCGTGGAGTAGAAAAACTCGATCTCGTAGGTCTCGCCGTTCCACGTGACGGTGTGGATGTAGTGGTTGTCTCCGCGCTCGGTGTTGTTGTAGGCGCTCGATGCCGTGAGCCACATGCCGGTGTAGTAGTCGTACAGCTCACTGTTGGTCACGGAGATGAATTCGGTCGTGAACGTCGGCACGGATTCGGCCGGAATGTAGCAGTAGGCGTCAAACTCGATCTCGCGCAGGCCGTCGTGCGTCTCGTCGCGGGTCTTGGTCACTTCCCAGTAAACATCGCCCACGGTGTAGCCGTCGCCGGTGCCGTGATAGCTGCACACGCCGTCGGTCAGCACGTAGGTACCGCCGTCCACGCGCGCGTTCATGTCCAGATTGTTTGCCTCAAAATACGGCGTGCCGCTCGTGACGCTCGAGAGCACGGGCTCAAATTCGAAGCCCGTGTCGTCGTACCAGAGCCAGACCAGCTCCGTCGTGCTGCCGTCGCCGTGATCGAAGATCATGGTCACGTCGCTCTGGCCGTCGCCGTCCAGATCGTCGAACGACGTGCTGCGGTAGGCGGTCAGCGCGTCGGCGAGCGCCATGGGAAACTCCACGCCGTCAAACCAGACCTGCTCGTCCCTGTCGTAGTAGAAGCCGGCGTTTTCCGTGCTCAGGCAGATGCACACGGGCACGCGCTCGCCGTCGCGGGCGATCGTGCCGTAGTCGGTCACGACGCCGGAGGCGCGCCAGTCGTCGCCGGTCGTGTCCTTGCCGCAGGCGGCCAGGCCCAGCACCAGCGCGGCGGCCAGCACCAGCGCCAGACATTTGCTCAGCTGTTTCATGCTTTTCCTCTCTTTCTCACGGGCGGTCGCCCGGGTGTGATCTCGCCTCAGCTGTGTTCGGCCATGGTCAGAAGCTCGTCATGGCTCAGCTCCACGTTGCCGAAGCGGACGAAAATGCCGTTGGTCACGGCGCTGCGCCAGGTCTCCGGATCGGAAAGCGGCTGAAACCGGAGCTTGTCCAGATAGGGCTTCATGTCCAGAAGCAGACGGCTGCCGGACACGAAATCCACCTGCAGGACGTGATCGCTCAGCGGTTGGACGGCCGCAATGTATTTCCGGTACATGTGCGCTTCCCCCTTTCCTGGAATAAAAAAATCCACTGTACAAGACCATTGTACAGTGGATCCAAGAGAAAACCATTCACCGGCGGTTAGGGTTTTGTGTGCCATTGGTCGATCAGCTGCTGCCGCTTCGACTTCGCGTCGCCCGTGAGGCCGAGCTTGGCATAGATCTGGTGGACGTACTGCTTCACGCTGCCGTCCGAGAGGAAGAGCCTGCGCGCGATCTCGCCGTTGGTCAGGCGCGCGGCGATGAGCGCCGCGATCTCCCGCTCGCGCCCGGTCAGCCCGGCGAGCGCCGCAGGGCCGCCGCCGGGCGCGCACAGCGCGGCGCAGCGCGCCTCGTAGTCTGCGATGCAGCGCGCTGCCCGCTGCGGGAAATCGCCCAGGTCCGCCTCCCACGCGCCGCCGGCCAGCAGGGGGCGCAGGCCGCGGCCGTTTTCCGCGAACGGCAGCAGCAGACCGTCGGGCTCTGCCTCGCGCAGCGCCTGGCCGAGGAGGCTGCGCGCCTCCGGCCGCTTGCCGAGCGCGGCGTAGGCCGCGGCCGTCTGGATGCGCACGTGCAGCGCGACGAGCGCATAGTGCTGCTGCGCGCACTGCGCCAGCAGCCCCTCGCTGCGCCCGATCACCCGGGCGTAGGCACCCTCGGCGAGATAGACCTGATTTTCGATCATCTCCATCATGGGGCGGCACGGCGCGAGAAAGTGCACCGTGTGCAGCGCATGCTCCCGGAACAGCGCGGGGACCTGCCCGACCTGCCCCGTCAGCGCGGCGCAGTAGGCGCAGGCGCTGTCGAAGATGCGCAGCCACATCGTGTCGTGCTGCGCGAGCAGGGCGGCGCGTTTCTGCGCCGGGGGTTCGGGCGAGGCGGTGCCCGCGCACAGCGCGAGCCGCCGTTCGAGAAAATCGCAGCAGAGCGCCATGTTCTCCTGCCCGTTTCCGGCGATGGCGGCGCGGGCGCGCTCGAGGAAGATGGCCGCGTCGGCAAAGCGGCCGCGCAGCAGGGCTGCCTCGGCGTCCATGATCCGCTCCGCGCCCTGCCCGTGTCCGTTCGTGAGCCGGTAGTAGTGCGGCATGCAGGCGTTCATGGCGTCCAGCTCCGCGTCCAGCTGCCCCGGCGCGCGGTGGAACATCATCAGCACCGACGGCGAGCCGAACGTCCAGCTCCCCTCGTTGCGGATGCTGATGGCAGGGCGGGTCATGCGTGCGGCCGCGCTGCGGTGCAGGCGGCTCATGGCCGCGATGTCGTTATACTGCAGAAAGCTCATGATGAGGTCGCACTCGCCGAGCAGATTGTCCCGCTCGGCGTCCGGCAGCTCGGGGTGCGCCTCGATCCCGGCGAGCAGCAGCGCGCGCAGCTCCAGCATTTTCGGGATCTGCTGCCACGTGAACATCCGCCGCATCAGCACAAGCAGCGTCAGCGGGTGTGCCTGGAGCGTGCTGCGCGGGCACGCGTCCAGAAACGCCAGCACCTCCTCGGGGCTGAGCGCCGCGAGGAGGATGCCCGCATCGTCCTGGATCACCTGCAGCACCGCGTCATAGTCCTCGCCCTTCCGGTAGGCGGCCAGCGCGTGCAGATACTGCCCGTGCGCGGAATACCACGCGCCGTAGCGGCCGTGATACGTGCGGCGCGTCTGCTCCGGCAGCGCGGCGAACGCCTGTTCGGCGCAGGTTTTCATCATGTGGTGGAAGCGGTAGCTCACGCCGTCCGGCAGGCGGGTGACGAAGGCATTCTGCTCCGTGAGCATGGTCAGGAGGCGGTCGGTGTCCGGGTCGCCGGTGACAAAGCGCGCCATCGGCGCGGTGAACTCATCCGCCAGCCCCATGACGGCCAGAAACTCCTGCTGCCGGGGTGAGAGCGGATCGATCATGGCGGCGGAAAACATGGAGTAAATGTCCGAGTGCCGGTCCGGCAGCGCGCCGTGTTCGGAGAGCGTGCGCAGGTTCAGGTACACGGCCGAAAACCACCCCTCGCTCGCATGCAGCAGCGTTTCGACCTGCGCGTCGGTCAGGTCCGTGCCGCAGCGGTGCGCATAGATGGACAGCTCCGTGTGGTTGAGCCGCAGATGCTCGGCCCCGATCGGGTAGACCCGGCTGCCCAGCCGCATGACGGCGTCGCCGGGGAGGAAGCGGTCGCGGCTCGCCACGATCAGGTGCACGTTCTCCGGCAGGCGGTTGACGAGCGCACATAAAAACTCCGTGATGCGCCCGTCGGTTATCAGATGAAAATCGTCGATGAAGATGTACACGCGCCCGCGCCCGGCCAGCCCGTGGCAGAGATCGTCCGCCAGCAGGCTCGCGCCGGCGGCGTCGTCCGGGCAGGCGTAGCCGCGCAGCAGCGGGATCCCCGCGTGTTCAAACGCGTCCTGCACACTCTTCCAGAAGATGGCCAGATGGTCGGAATAGACGCTGATGCGCACGACAGCCGCGTCTTCGGCCTTCGCCCGCCCGGCGAGATACCAGTTCACGGCCGTCGTCTTGCCGTAGCCCATGGGGGCGACCACGGTCGTCAGCGCGCAGCGGGAGATGGGGCGCAGCCGCTCCTGCAGGCGCTCGGAGATATAGATCGTGTTCAGGGTCCATTTCGGCCTCGGCATACCGGAGCCCTCCCTTCCGGGATGATAGATGGTTTCATTGTACCATGCCCGGCGCGCGCATGACAAGCGCGGCAGCCCGAATAGACTGCCGCGCTCGCGCGTTTTGGGTTAAGAGTGGTGGAAGATAGAAAGCTCAGATTGCGGCAGCGACCTCCGCCGGCTCCGCAGGGGCGGCGGGCTGCCGGCCGCGCGCAGCGAGCGCACGAGCGCGCAGCCGTCCACGGCGGGGGTGGAGGCCTCGGCGATGACCATGTCAAAATAGCTCCTGCCGATCTCGTCGAGCGCGGCCTGACCGGTTTTCACGGCCGTGGTCTGGCAGCCGTTTTTGACCAGCAGGTGAAACAGCCGCCCGGCCAGCGCGCAGTTGTCCTCCGCAGCAGGATCTTCATGGCGTTTCCCCCTTTGCTTCCGGCGTGAAGGAATTCCACAGGTGCTCAAAGACGGTGGTCATCTCTGCCGTCAGCGCGTCTGGGTCGAGGTTCGGCTCGGTCAGGTAGCGCTTGAGATTCTGGATGAGCCCGCCGACGGTGAACGTCGCCAGCGTGTCGGCCAGCGCGGGGCTGTCCGTCACGGCGCCGCAGTAGGCGCGCACGCGCCGGCTGGAGCTGGCGAAGATGTGCTCGCTGAGGATCTCGAAGATGATCGGCAGCGACTTGCTGCGCAGGCCCATGCGGATGAGCGCCGGGTGCTCGTCTATAAAAGCGATGAGCGCGCGCCACGAGCGCTGAAAGTGCTCGACCGGCAAGTCGGTCGCGGCGTCGGCCTCGCTCTCGATCTGCCACTGGATCTCGTTGAGGTAAAAGCGCAGGAAGTCATACTTGTCTTCAAAATGCGAGTAGAACGTCGGGCGGCGGATGAGCGCCCGGGCGCACAGCTCGTTGACCGTGATGTCGTCGAACGTCTCCTCGGCCATCAGCGCCTCGAACGCCGCCATGAGCGCGCTGTAGGTTTTCTGCACGCGCAGATCTTTCTTTTTTTCCATGATGCTGCACTCCTTTAAGCCCATCGTATCATATCGAACAAACGACATGAGCGGAACAAGCGATAAATATCTTACACTTTCATGATAGCTGACATTTGTAATCTATTGTTTTTCAGCTTATCCTTCTGTTATCAGAAAGTCAACCCCCGCGTTTTTGTCGGGATAAGGAGTGGTGATCCCATTATGAACAAGAAACCGTCCCCGCTGCACCGTGCATCGGAATGGATCGTCGACCATTACCGGCTGTTTTTCATTGTGTTTGCCGCGCTGCTGGTCTTTTCCGCGGTCGCGTCTGGCTGGGTGAAGGTCGAAAACGACGTCGCGGCCTATCTGCCGGCCGATTCCGAGACGCGGCAGGGGCTGGACATCATGGAGCAGGAGTTCCAGACCTACGGGTCGGCGAAGATCCTCCTGCGCGGCACGGACGCGGACACCGCCGCGGCCACGGCGGAGCAGATCCGCGCGGTCGACGGAGTGGACAGCTGCACGTATACGATGAACGACGCGGGCAGCGCGCTGCTGTCCGTCAGCCTGTCGGACCTCGAGGGCTCGGACGCGTGCGCGCAGACCGTGCAGGCCCTGCGCGATCTGCTCGACGGCAGCGGCGCGTACATTTATTCCGCCGAAGGCTACAGCATCTCCGACCAGATCAACGGCGAGGTGCGCGGCCTGCTCGTCATCGTGGCGATCATCCTCGTCACGGTGCTCACGTTCACGTCCTCGACGTATGCCGAGGTGCCCATCCTGCTCATCACGTTCCTCGCGGCGGCGCTCATCAACAAGGGCACGAACTTCATCTTCGGCACGATCTCGTTCGTGTCCAACGCCGTGGCCATCCTGCTGCAGCTGGCCATGTCGGTGGACTACGCCATCATCTTCTGCAACCGCTACAAGCAGGCGCATAAGACGCTGCCGGTGCGCGAGGCGGTCATCGAGTCGCTGGCCAAATCCATCACCGTCATCAGCTCCTCGAGCCTGACGACCGTGGCGGGCCTTGTCGCCATGACGTTCATGAAGTTCGGCCTCGGGCGCGATCTTGGCATCGTGCTCATCAAGGCGATCTTTATCAGCCTGCTGACGGTATTTCTGCTCATGCCGGGGCTGCTGCTCAAGCTCGGCCCGGCCATGGACAAGACGAAGCACCGCAACTTCGTGCCGAAGATCTCGGGCGTCGGCCGTCTCGCGTGGCGGACGCGCCGTGTGGTGCCGCTGGTGTTCGCGGCCGTGCTGGTCGTGGCGTGCATCGGCACCAACCGCGTGAGCTATGTCTACAGTGAAGCGCCGCTCAAGACGCACAACGCGGACGTCAACCGCACAGCGTCGCAGGCGATCACGGCGGACTTCGGCGACGAGACGGTGCTGGCCGTCGTCGTCCCGGCCGGGGATTACAACCAGGAGGCCGCGCTGCTCAATGCCCTCTCGGCCGTGCCGGAGGTCAAGAGCGCCGTCGGCATCGCGGGCACGGAGGCGGCCGGCGGCTACCGGCTGGCGGACGCGGTCGATTACCGGACGTTCGCGCAGCTCGGCGGTGTGGACAGCACGAGCGCGCAGGCGCTCTTCGCGCTCTACGCGGCCGAAAACGGCGCCGCGCAGACGGCCGCGCAGGATCTGCGCGGCTATCAGGTGCCGCTGCTGAAGCTGTTCAAGTTCCTGAATGACAAGATCGCCGATGGCACCGTCACGCTCAGCGACGCGCAGGCGGCGCAGGTCACGGCGCTCAGCGATCAGCTCACGCGCGCCAGCGCGCAGCTCGAGGGCACGTCGTACCACCGGCTTGTGCTCACGCTCGCCGCGGCCTCGGACGGGGACGAGACGTTTGCCCTGCTCGACCGCATCCACGCCGTCGTGCACCAGTACTACCCCACCGACAGCTATCTCGTCGGCGACGCCATGTCCGCCTACGGGTCCGAGCAGACGTTCACGCAGGACAACGTCATGGTCAGCGCCATGTCCATCCTCATGGTCATGCTCGTGCTGCTGTTCACGTTCCGGTCGATCGGCATGCCCATTCTGCTCACGCTCGTCATTCAGGGCAGCATCTGGATCAACTTCGGCCTCACGGTGCTCACGGGCGAGTATGTGCTCTTCATGGTCTATCTCGTGGCCAGCGCCATCCAGATGGGCTGCAACGTGGACTATGCCATCGTCGTCGCCTCGCTCTATACCGAGGCGCGCGCCGAGCAGGGCCCGCGCGAGGCCATGATCTCGGCGCTGAACCTCGCCTTCCCGACCATCATCACCTCCGGCACGATGCTCATCTCTGCCGGCCTGCTCATCGGCGCGCGCGTCTCGTCCGGCGCGGTGGCCGGCATGGGCCGGTTCGTGGGCGTCGGGTCGCTCATCACGGTGTTTCTCGTGCTGTTCGTGCTGCCGCAGCTTCTGCTGCTGGGCGACACCTTCGTGCGCAGGACCGCGCTGCCCGCGCAGCGCCGCATGCCGCTGACGGCGGCGAGCCGCGCGGCCCGCTTGGCCATGCTCGCGGCAGCCGTGTTCGTCATGGCCGTGTCGCCGTGGAGCCTTGCGCGCACGCAGCAGGAGCGGGCCGACCGCGTGGATGCCGATACGCAGCTATGCGACAACGCCCGTTCGCTCGGCGAGCGGGCGGCGTCCCTCGGCGCGCAGCAGGAGACGTATGACGCGCTCAAGCTCTCGTTTGCCACGGGCGTCGTGACGGACAACGTCGGCCAGAGCCGGCTTCAGAGCGGGCAGGCGGAGTATGACGCCGGCAGCGAGAAGCTCGCCGCGGCCCGGGCGCAGTATGCCGCCGGGCAGGCGCAGCTCGAGCAGGGCAAGGCCGACTACGCCGCCGGGCAGGAGAAACTTGCCGCGGCGAAGGAGGAATACGCCGCTGGGCAGGAGAGGCTCGCCAGGATCCAGCCGGTGTACGACGCGGTGCACCCGGCCTACCAGCGCTATCTCGACCGGCAGGCGGAGTATGACGCGGCGGTCGCAAGCGGCGACCTTGTCAAGGCTGCGCTGCTCTGGCCGGGCGTGACGGCGCAGAAGCAGATCTATGAGACGCAGCTGATCGGCACCGGGTACTCCATCGAGTCGCTCGTGCAGGCGTATGAGGCCGGGCAGGCGCAGCTGGCAGACGGCGCGGCGCAGATCGCCGCGGCGGAGCAGCAGCTTGCCGACGCACAGGCGCAGCTCGTCGCCGGGCAGCAGGCGCTCGACGCTGCGGCGGCCGAGATCGCGGCCGGGCAGAGCAAGCTCGACACGGCGGCGGGCGCATTGGCCTCCGGCCGGCAGACGCTGGCGGCGAACCGGCAGCAGCTGGCGCAGGACCTCGCGGAGCTTACCCCGTATGAGGACGACACCGAGCGGCTGGAGCAGGGCGTCGCCGTGCTCATGCAGGACGAGGCGCTGCGCGCACGCGCCGGTTCCGCCGCGAGCTATGGCGACATCTGCGCACTGGCGCAGGACCTCTACACGGCGGACATGGACACCGCGCGCACGGAGGCGGCGGTCTGGACGGGCATCTGCATCGTGCTGTTCGCGGCCGGTGCGCTCGCGCTCGCGGGCGTGTGCCTCGGCCACGGGCGCGGGAAGTCCGTGGCGTGGTGCACGGCGCTGGCGGCGATCTTGTCCGTCGGCTGCCTGATCGCCATGCTGGCTGCCGGTCACGGCGCGCTGCGCACGCTGTGCCTGTGTGCAGCGGGGGCGCTGCTCGTGCTGGCGTTCGTGGCCACGGGGCTCACGCTCCGGCAGTGCGCGGAGCGCGCGCAGTAAGGGCGCGTTTGCTTTTGCGCCGCGCTGTGTTATAATGGGCCATCCCGGTCGAAAGGAATTGTGATCTCAATGGTCAAAATACTCTTTATTTGCCACGGCAACATCTGCCGCAGCCCGATGGCGGAGTATCTGCTCAAGGAAATGGTGCGCCGGCAGGGGCTCGCGGCGCAGTTTCAGATCGCCTCGGCGGCGACGAGCCGCGAAGAGATCGGCAATGACGTTTACCCGCCCGCGCGCGCCGAGTTGCGCGCCCACGGCATCCCGGTCGGCCATCGCGCCGCCGTGCAGGTCACGCCGCGCGACTACGACGCCTACGACTGGCTGCTGACGATGGACGAGAACAACGCGCGCAACCTCCGCCGCATCCTCCCGCACGACCCGGATGGGAAGATCCGCCCGCTGCTGTCGTTCGCGGGCTTGCAGCGCGGCATTGCCGACCCGTGGTATACGGACGATTTCGGCACGACGTATGACGATCTCGTGCTTGGCTGCACGGCGTTTCTGGACGCGCTGCGCCGCCGCGGCGATATTGAAAAGAAAGAATGACCGCCCCGGACGGGGCGGTCATTCCTGTTTATGGCGCAATATCCGGGAGCGAAAGGCCGAGTCTTTCGGCCAGCTCGGCCAGATAACGGATGTGGCCGTCATCCGCACTGCGGATGGTGAAGTATCCGGTTTTGTCAGCCGTGATGTTCTGCCCGTGGCAGATTACCCGCTCCTCTTTTTGCAAATAGACCTGCTTGCCATGGGCTTTTTCGCGCTGGTATGCGTGCACAGCGTTCAGATAGTATTGTGCAAACAGTGCTTGTGCTTTTTCCAGGTCGCCCAGATGGCCGCAGATCATTGCTTCGTCGAGCAGGATCAGCTGCCGGCCCATCACATCGAAGTGCGGATAGTCACGCCGGTGCGCGAGAATCGCCTCCCGGGAGGACAGTACGTCGTAGACGGGCAGTACTTTTGTCAGCACATCGGGCAGAATCTGATTCAGGAGCTGTGACGGCTGCTTTCGCAGGTCAAAGCACAGCTCCTGCCTGCCGTCAATGCTCCCGAGACGGGAGCGCAGGGTGCAGTTGTATTCGCGGTAATACCGTTTTGGTGGCGATGGGGAAAAGGTGCGCTCGTCGCACTCCGGTATGCGGATGCCGAGATTGACCCACATTTGCTGTGCGGGGCCCGCAGACGGCAAACCGCACTGGAAGTGGATGACCTGCGACAGGTCGCCGGAGACAAAGCGGTGCAGTGTCCGCCCGTATTTCCGGAAGCCGAGCGGCTTGAGCTGCGCATAGACGGCGGCCTCAATCTCGTCGGTGCATATGGCTGCTTTGGATTTTTCGTTCATGTTCGTTCTCCCTCCGAGGGGATCGCACTTTCATCAAAAACCGCCCGGAAGGCTGTGCCCTCCGGGCGGCTTTACATGCATGCAAAAACACTTACACCGACCAGCGCCGGCGGTCAAACAGCGCGATCGTCACGGCGACGGCGGCGGCGAAAAACACCAGCGCCGGCCACGGCAGCCCCAGCACCCGCGGCAGCGGGGCGAGACACGTGATGGCTGCGCAGAACAGCAGCGAGCAGTCCAGCAACGCAAAGATGAGCCGGTTCAGCAGCTTCGACTGCGCGGCGCGCGCCGCGTCCGACCACGACTTTTTCACGTTGACGGTCAGCTGCCCGGCGTTGGCCTTGCTCAAAAATGCCGACAGCTGCGTCGGCAGCACCGTGAGCTTTTCACCCGAGCGGGCGAGCTGCTGCGCAAGCGTTTTGACCTTCTTTTCAATGTGCTCGCGGCTCAGGGCGGTGTTCTTGACGTACTCCGCCACGATCTCGATGACGTTCGCGTCCGGCGACACGCTCGTGAGCATGCCCTGAATGACGAGCAGGCTGCGCCCGAGCATCGTCAGCGAGGCGGGCACGGACACGCCGTACTCGTTCAGGATCTGCACGAACTCGTCCACGAGCACGCCCATGTCCATATCGGCCATCGGCATGGACTCGTACTTATGCAGGAAGATGCCGATGCGCTCCGTGAGCGCCTGCTGGTCGGGCGCGCGGTCGTACCGGCCGAGCGCGAGCAGCGTCTGCGTCAGGGCGGGTACGTCCTGGTCATAGATCGTGCGGATGATGCCCATGTACAGCTCCGCCTCGCGCGGGCTGATGCGGCCCATCATGCCGAGGTCGAGCCAGATGATCTTCCCGCCCTGCACGCGGATGTTGCCGGGGTGGGGGTCGGCGTGGAAAAAGCGGTAGACCGTGATCTGGCGGATATAGTTGTGCACGAGCTTGACGGCGATCTCGTTGAGATCATAGCCGTCGGCGCGCAGGCCGTCGGCATCGTCGATCTGGTGGCCGGCGATGTACTCCATGACGAGCACGTTTTTCGTGCACCACTTCGGGAACGTGGCCGGGCAGTCGGCGTAGGCCACGCCGTCATTGAGGCGCTTGAACTCGGCGATGTTGTTCGCCTCGATCGTAAAGTCAAGCTCCTCCTGCACGGTGTGCCAGATCTCGTCGAGCACGGCGTGAAAATCCAGCGCGCTCGCGAGCGGCGTGTATTTGAGCAGTGCGGCGGCGCGCTTGAGCAGACGCACGTCGCGGCTCATGATGTCGTACAGGTCCGGGCGCTGCACCTTCACGACCACGCGCTGGCCGTCCGTGAGCGTCGCGGCGTGCACCTGCGCGATGGAGGCCGAGCCGAGCGGCCGGATGCCGATGTCCGAAAAGACCTCCTGCCACGGGCGGGCATAGGCCTGCGTGAGAATGTTCTCCACCTCGGTCAGCGGCATGGGCGTCACGTCCGTGCGCAGCGTCTCGAGCGCGGCACAGTATTCTTTGGGCAGAATGTCCGAACGCATGGACAGAATTTGTCCGAATTTGACAAACGTCGGCCCAAGGTCTACGAAAATATCGCGCACCTTCTCCGGCGTCAGCCCCTGAACGAGGTGGTGCTTTTGCAGTATGGCGACGATCTCGGCGAAGCGCTTGGCTTCGTCGAGCTGCGCGGCGGGGCCGGCCATCAGTCTGCTTCCTTCTTGGCCAGCAGCTTTTGCAGCAGCGCCTCGCGCTCGTCGGCGCTCATGGCGTCCACGTCCACGGCGGGCTTTTCGTCCGCGTCCTTGGCGGCGGCCTGCTTGCAGGTGCGCTTGAGCTCCTCGTTGAGCACGCGGCCCTTCTCCACGGTCACTTCGCCGCGCGCGACGCACTCGTCGAGCAGCTTGCCGAGCTTTTCACAGCCGAGGTCGGCCGCGCCCACGGAGGCGACGATCAGCTTGCGCAGATAGCCTTCGATAGAATCCATAATCCATACACTCCTTATCTTATCTTGTGCACTTTGCGGTATTGTATGCCCGGTCGCGGGCGGGGATCACGAGTCGGCGTCGGCCGCGGCGGCTGCATCGAGCAGCGCCATGACCCGGCGGTAAAACAGGCGCGTGCGCACGATGCCGTTGTTCATCACGCCGCCGATCGCGGCCAGATGGTCGAGATTTTCGACCGGCAGCACCTGCCACACGCCGCGCTCCGGCGTCTGGCCGGGCACAAAGTCCGCGTGCGGCGCGCCATCGGGGTGCCGAGCGGAGATCGTGTTGACCAGCCCGTCGTTCGGCAGCCAGCCGCGCGGCATGCCCGCTCCGTCGCGCCCCATCGCGGTCGAAAACGGCCAGAGCAGCGGCGTCATGGCCGTGTCGGGCTTCTGGTCGTGCGTGAGCAGACGCGGCAGCGTCCGGCAGCAGGGGATGGAGAAATACCATGTGTCCGGCAGCGTCCGGATGCGCGCATTGAGCGCGCGCGCACCCGCGGGGCGCAGGTCGTCAAAGGCGCTGTCGCCCGCCGGCAGCTGGTTTTGCGCCAGCATGCGCAGGGCCGCCGTCGTGAGCGGCTCGTCCGGGTCGCGCCGGATGCCGAACTGGTCGAGCCGGAAGTCATACACGCCCTTGAACGCCGAGATGCCGAGCGCGCGCGCCGCGCCCAGAAACAGCGTTGAGAGCGCATTTGCCGCGTCCGGCTGCACGTCGAGAAACGTGGACCCGTCGTGCGGTGCGGCGATGGCCACCAGCGCGTGCACCCAGCCCGCCTTGCCGCCGGTGAACAGCGGCGAAGGCGTCTCGCCGGCAGCCGCGGCCGCCTGCACTTCCTCCGGGCAGCCGTCTGCGAGCAGCTGTAGGAGCAGCCGCGCCGTCGCGCCGCCGAAGCTGTGGCCCACGAGGTCGATGGGCCGGTCCGCGCCCCAACCGGGCACGAGCGGGGCCGGATACGCCGTGCCGAAGCGCGCGTGGCCGAAGCGCTGCGCGTGCGCGATGCCGTAGTCGGCGGTGCCGCCGGTGAGCTCGGCGTAGAGCTCGCACGCGCGGTCCCACGCGCTCGAGATGATGCCGACCGAGGCAGCGCGGCAGTCATACCCGCAGGCATTGAGATAGCCCAGCACGTCGCCCGCCGCAAGCCCCCAGTAGGGCACCGCGCGGTAGAGCGCGTCGCGCGCGCCCCAGCCCAGCAGACCGTGCACGAACACGGCCGGGTACGGCGTGCGGCCGCCGGATGCTGCGTCCGGCAGCAGGCACGCGCCCACTTCCAGCGTCTGCTGCAGCAGCTGCTGCGGTGTTTTCATGGCGCGCCTCCTCTCACAGCAAATACATTTTTATCAATCATAGCACACCTGCCCGGGAGCGTCAATGCCGCGGCTCGGCGGCATAAAATGACGGAAATGCACAGGGGCGCGGCGGCGGAATTGTGCGAAATGCTAAAAGTGAAGAAATTTTGAAAACGGGGTTGACTTCAGCAGCTAAAAGCGCTAAAGTAGGCACATCTTCACTACAGGAGGCCGCAATCATGCGTCTGGTCCGATTTGCAAGCGCATATTCCTACTATTACTTTAGCGAGAGTAATAGTCGTTTGTGCTGCGATCATACCAGAACCATCTGAGACTTCCCGGTCCGGTTTTGACAAGGCTGCACAGACGACTGTGTGGCTTTTTTCTTTGCCGGCAATGCATTAAGGAGGAAAAAAGATGAACATCAAAAAACTCACTGCTCTGCTCTGCGCCGTGGTCATGGTCCTCTCCCTGGCTGCCTGCGGCAGCAACGGCGACAAGGCCGAGAATAAGCACTACACCGTCGGCATCTGCCAGCTCGTGCAGCACGATGCGCTCGACGCGGCCACCAAGGGCTTCCGTGACGCGATCACCGACGCCCTCGGCGCCGAGAACGTCACCTTCGATGAGCAGAACGCCGCCGGTGACAGCGCCACCTGCGCCACCATCTGCAACGGCTTCGTGTCCAGCGGCGTGGATCTGATCCTTGCCAACGCGACCGGCGCGCTGCAGGCTGCGGCCGCCGCCACGAAGGACATCCCGATCCTCGGCACGGCCGTCACGGAGTACGGCGTTGCGCTCGGCATCGACAACTTCTCCGGTACGGTCGGCGGCAACATCTCCGGCACGTCCGATCTGGCCCCGCTCGATCAGCAGGCGGCCATGATCACGGAGCTGTTTCCGGATGCCAAGAATGTCGGCATCATCTACTGCTCCGGCGAGCCGAACTCCGTCTACCAGGCGGACGTCGTCAAGGCCGCACTTGAAAAGGCCGGCTGCACCGTCACCATCTACACCTTCGCCGATACGAACGACGTCGTCTCCGTCACCGGCACGGCGAGCGACGCCAACGACGTCCTCTACGTCCCGACCGACAACACCGCCGCCTCCTGCGCCGAGGCCATCAAGGGCGCTGCCACGAAGCCCATCGTCGCCGGCGAGGAGGGCATCTGCAAGGGCTGCGGTGTTGCGACGCTGTCCATCGACTACTACGAGCTCGGCCGCACCACCGGCGAGATGGCTGTGAAGATCCTCAAGGGCGAGGCCGATATCTCCACCATGGCGATCGAGTACTACCCGAACCCGGTCAAGAAGTACAACGCAGAGATGGCTACCGCCTACAACGTCACCATCCCGAGCGACTACGAGGCCATCGGCTGATCATTCGAACAAATTCCCGGCTCCCTGCCGCAGTTTCTGCGGCAGGGATACTCCACACTATGAGGTAATTTTATGAATTCACTGGTTCTTGCGTCCCTGAGCCTGCCGAATCTGGTCTCGCGTCTGCCCGGCGGCGTTGCCCAGGGCATCATCTGGGGCATCATGGCCCTGGGCGTGTACATCACGTTCCGCCTGCTCGACGTCGCCGATCTGACGGTCGACGGGTCGTTCACCACCGGCGGCGCCGTGACGGTCATGCTTATCATCGCCGGCTGGCCGGCGTGGGCGGCGCTGCTCGCGGCCGTGGTCGCGGGTCTGCTCGCGGGCCTCGTGACCGGCCTGCTGCACACGAAGCTCGGCATCCCGGCCATCCTCGCCGGCATCCTGACGCAGTTCGCGCTCTACTCGATCAACCTGCGCATCATGAGCATGAAGGCCAACACCCCAGTCAACCCGGATAAGTACAGCCTGTTTCTGACGCTGCGCAGCGTGCCCGGCGCGATCTGGAAGGGTCTGCTGCTCGCGGCCGTGCTCATCGCGCTCCTCTACTGGTACTTCGGCACCGAGCAGGGCAGCGCCATCCGCGCCACGGGCTCCAATCCGGCGATGAGCCGTGCGCAGGGCATCAACATCAATGCCATGAAGGTGCTCGGCCTGTCGCTCTCCAACGGCATGGTCGCGCTCTCCGGCGGCCTGATGGCGCAGTACCAGGGCTTTGCCGACATCAACATGGGCCGCGGCGCCATCGTCATCGGTCTCGCCGCCGTCATCATCGGCGAGGTGCTGTGCGACGCGTTCTTCCGCAAGGGCTGCAATTTCTCGGTGCGCCTGAGCTTTGTCATCCTCGGCGGCATCGTGTATTACCTCGTCATGGTGCTCATCCTCTGGCTCAAGCTCGACCCGAACGATCTCAAGCTCTTCACCGCCGTGATCGTGGCCGCGTTCCTGGCCGTGCCGTATCTCAAGGGGCAGGCCAAAAGCTCGTTCCATCGCCTGAAGAAGGGAGGCAAGTGATATGCTGACATTAGACCATATCTCCAAGACCTTCAACCCCGGCACCATCAATGAAAAGCGGGCGCTCGACGGTTTGTCCCTGCATCTGAAGCCGGGCGATTTCGTGACCGTCATTGGCGGCAACGGCGCCGGAAAATCCACCATGCTCAACGCCGTCGCAGGCGTCTGGCCGGTGGACTCCGGCCGCATCATCCTCGACGGCGTGGACGTGACCGCCATGCCGGAGTACCGCCGCGCGCAGTACATCGGCCGCGTGTTCCAGGACCCCATGATGGGCACGGCCGCGAACATGCAGATCGAGGAAAACCTCGCCCTCGCCGCGCGCCGCGGCAAGAAGCGCACGCTGCGCTGGGGTGTCACAAAGGCGGAGCGCGAGGAATATCATGAGAAGCTCAAGAGCTTTGGCCTCGGCCTCGAGGACCGCATGACGGCGAAAGTCGGTCTGCTCTCCGGCGGCCAGCGCCAGGCGCTGACGCTGCTCATGGCTTCCCTGCAGAAGCCGAAGCTGCTCCTGCTCGACGAGCACACCGCGGCGCTCGACCCCGCGACGGCGGCCAAGGTGCTCGAGCTGTCGGACCGCATCGTGCGCGAGAACCAGCTCACCGCCATGATGATTACCCACAACATGAAAGACGCCATCGTGCATGGCAACCGCCTCATCATGATGAACGAGGGCCACATCATCCTCGATATCGAGGGTGAGGAGAAAAAGAAGCTCACGAAGCAGGACCTGCTCGAAAAGTTCGCCGAGGTGGCGGGCACGCAGGTCGAGTCCGACGAAGTGCTCCTGAGCTGACACGCAGACATCCCGACCGATCGGATATTGAGAAAAAAGAAGCATCTCCGGCGCCTGAACGCACAGGCGCCGGAGATTTTTCTTTTTCTGCCGCGCGTTTCCGCCCACGCGGCAACACCCACGAAAACCACCAAATTCCGGGCGGAAAGTTTGTGCAGTTTTTTTGCCGGAAAATGCACACAAACGCCGAAATTTATGTTAACCTTTTCATGCGAAATTTTTTGTTTTTGCGGGTTTGTCGAAGGTTCAGGAGGATAGGGTTCGTGGTTTTCAGCAGCCTGTCGTTTTTGTTTTGCTTCTTTCCGGCGTTTCTGCTGGTGTATTATCTGACACCGTCGCGCCCGGCCGGCGCGCGCAATGCCGTGCTGCTGGTGGGGAGCTGTGTGTTTTATATCATCGGGCTGGACGGTCAGTGGGCGTATTTTGCGCTGCTGGCCGCATCTGTGCTGGTCAACTACGGGCTGGGTTTTGCCATCACGCGCGACAAGCCGCGCGCAAAGCTGTGGCTCATCATTGGCTTGTGCTACAATTTCCTGTGGCTGTTCCTATTTAAATACCTCAACTTCCTGCTCACCGGCGTCAACGGCGTGCTCGGCTGGGTGTCCAGCGGCAAGGCGGCCGTGCCGCTGCTGGGCTGGGTGCTGCCGGTCGGCATCAGCTTTTACACGTTTTCCGCCGGCGGCTATCTCATCGATGTCTACCGCGGCACGGTCGCGCCGGAGCGCTCGCTGCTCACGTTCGGCACGTACCTGACCATGTTCCCGAAGCTCGTCTCCGGCCCGATCGCGAGCTACGCGCAGCTGCAGCCGGAGTTCGGCGCGCGCGATGTGTCGCTGCGGCAGGCGGTTGACGGGCTGAAGCTGTTCGTGTTCGGCATGGCGCTCAAGATCCTGCTCGCCAACCAGCTCGGCGGCCTCTGGAGCGATGTGACCACGATCGGCTTTGAGAGCCTCTCGACGCCGCTGGCGTGGATGGCCGCGTTTGCGTATTCGTTCCAGCTCTATTTTGACTTCTGGGGCTACTCGCTCATGGCCATCGGCATCGGCCGGATGCTCGGCTTCCACCTGCCGGAGAACTTCCGCTGCCCGTATCTCGCGCTGAGCATGACGGAGTTCTGGCGCCGGTGGCACATCACGCTCGGCGCGTGGTTCCGCGACTATCTGTATTTCCCGCTCGGCGGCAGCCGCTGCAGCCGCAGGCGCATGATCTTCAATCTGCTGGTCGTCTGGCTCGCGACCGGGCTCTGGCACGGCGCGCACCTGAACTTCCTGCTCTGGGGTCTGGGCCTGTTTGGAATCCTCACGGTCGAAAAGCTCTGGCTCAAGAAATACCTCGATCGCTGGCCGGTGCTCGGGCATCTGTACATGCTCGTGCTCATCCCGCTGTCGTGGGCGGTGTTCTCCGTGTCGGACCTCGGGCAGCTCGGCGCGTATTTCGGCCGTCTGCTGCCGCTGTTTTCGCACGCGGCGGCCTACCCGCTCGATTTTCTCAAGTACGGCAAGACCTACGGGGTGTTCCTCGTGCTCGGCCTGCTGTGCTCAACATCGCTGCCGGCGTATGTGTACCGCCGGCTCAAGGGCACATGGGCCGGGGCGGTCATTCTGGCCGTGCTGTTCTGGCTGTGCCTGTTCTGCCTGAGCAAGGGCATGAACGATCCCTTTATGTACTTCCGATTCTAAGGAGCGCTGACGTATGAAACGCATCAAACCGCAACATTTCCTCATCCTGCTGCTGGTGGCCGCCATCGCGGCGGCGCCGTTTCTCATCCGCGGCCTGATCGACCGCAGCAGTGTCGGCAAGCAACCGGCCGCGGCCGTCACGGCGGCGCCGGAGGAGACCGCCGAGCCGACACCCACACCGGAGCCGACGCCGCTGCAGTTCACGACCGTGGACGCCTCGTATTTTGACGATGCGCTCTTCATCGGTGACTCGCGCACCGTCGGCATCGCCGAATACGGCAGCCTGAAAAACGCGACGTATTTCGCCGATGTCGGCCTGAACGTCTATGTCGCGCAGACGAAGGCCGTTGCCGTGAAAAACGTCGGCACCGTCACGCTGCCGCAGCTGCTGAGCCAGAAAACATTCGGCAAGGTCTACATCATGCTCGGCATCAACGAGCTCGGCAACAATCTGGACGACATCACGGCCAAGTTCTCCTCGCTCGTCGACACCGTGCGCGCCGCGCAGCCGGACGCCATCATCTATGTCGAGGCGAACCTGCACGTCGGCCCCTCGCGCTCGAGCACGGATGCGACGTTCAATAACCCCCGCATCAATCAGCTCAATGAAAAGCTCGCCGCGCTCGCCGACGGCAAGACGATTTTCTACATTGACATCAATGAGCTCTTCGACGACGAAAACGGCAACCTGCGCGCCGACGCTAGCGGCGACAGCACCCATGTCTACGCCAAGTATGACCTCGACTGGTGCGACTGGCTGTGCACGAAGGCGATCGTCCGCTGAGCAAGAAAATACACGACAAAGGCCAGCCGGAAACCGCTTCCGGCTGGCCTTTGTCGTGATAGATCTCGATCATCACTTCTGTTTTCCGTTTTTTCTCCCTCGACGCGGTGGCGCGCATCAGCGCTTGAGGATGTACCACACAAACGCGCCGCAGACAATGATCATACCGCCGCCAACTGCTGCAAAGATCATGTGACAGCCCCCTTTCTCCCGATGTCCCGCCCGTGCTCCGGACGGGATCTGTGAAGTTACTTCATTATAAGGAATCTATGCGCTAAATTTCCGGAAAAGCGCGGCGGAAACGGCGCTTTGCCGTTAAGAAGGCGGAAAGGAATGTGTCCGGGGCGGCAAAGACCGTCGCGTTCGCGCGGACAATGTGCTATGCTGACAGTGGAGCCAAGACGGCTGTCCGGAAAGAGGGATGCTTATGCAGAAAGCAAGCAAGCGCCTGCCGCAATGGCTGCGCGATACGCTCATGTTCATCTTCATCATGGGCTGTGCCGTCGCCGTGTGCGAGCTGCTGTCCGTCTGCTATGATGACAACAATCCGTTTGCCACGTCCGTGTTTATTCTGGCGGTGGTGCTTGTCTCGCGCTTTACCACCGGGTATTGGCCCGGGATCCTGGCGGCGGCCGTCAGCGTGGTGTGCGTGAACTACCTGTTTACCTACCCGTTTCATGAATTCAACCTGACGATCGACGGCTATCCGCTGACGTTCACGGTCATGCTGGTCGTGAGCGTGCTCGTGAGCACGCTCACGACGCAGATCAAGCGGCAGGAGCAGCTGCGCTACGAGGCGGAACGGGACCGCATGCGCGCCAATCTTCTGCGCAGCGTGTCGCACGATATCCGCACGCCGCTGACGGCCATCATGGGCCTGAGCGCGACCGTGGAGGAAAACGAGACGCTCACGGACGAGGGGCGCAGCATGGTCGAGGAGATCCACCAGAACGCGCAGTGGCTGCTGCACCTGTCAGAGAATATCCTGTCCGTCACGCGCTTTTGCGATGAGGGTGTCGTGATTGAGAAATCGGACGAGGTCGTCGAGGAGATCGTCGGCAGCGCGATCCGGCGCTTTCGCAAAAACTGCGGTACCGATATCCCCATCACGGTCTCGAAGCCGGAGGAGATCCTGCTCGTGCCGATGGACGCTACGCTCATCGAGCAGGTGCTGTTAAACCTCCTGGAAAACGTCGCCAAGCACAGCCCGTCGGCAACGGAGATCTTCATCGAGATCCGCAAAGATGCCCGCCGCGTCTGGCTGACCGTGGCCGACAACGGCGACGGCATCCCGCCGCAGCTGCTCGGCGTGCTCTTTGACGGGTATCTGCCGCTCGGTGCGGTGGAGGCGTCCGATCGCAGCCGCCACATGGGCATCGGCCTGAGCGTCTGCCGCGCGATCGTGCGCGCGCACGGCGGCGAGATTTATGCAAGAAATAAGATCGACGGCGGCGCGGAGTTCCGCTTCTGGCTGCCGGCGGAGGAGGAGTCGAACACATGATCCGTGATAAAATCATCATCGTCGAGGATGATCCCGGCATCAGCAAATACCTGCAGGCGGCCCTGCGTTCACACGGGTATGACACATTGCTCGCGCCCGACGGCAAGACTGCGCTGGAGATGATCGCTTCGCACTGCCCGGACCTGCTGCTGCTGGATCTCGGCCTGCCGGATATGGACGGCAGCGAGATCATCCGCTCCGTCCGCGCCTGGAGCCGGATGCCGATCATCATCATCTCGGCCCGCAGTGCGGAGATCGACAAGGCGGCCGCACTCGACATGGGCGCCGACGACTACCTGACCAAGCCCTTCGGCACGGTGGAGCTGCTCGCGCGCATCCGCACGGCGCTGCGTCACACGCGCACCGACGGCACGAGCGACGCTCTGGCCATGACGGGGGAGTACCGCGTCGGCGACCTGTGCATCGACTACAACAAGCACCGCGTCTTTCTCGCCGGCGAGGACACGCACCTGACGCCGAACGAGTACAAGATCGTGGCGCTGCTCGGCCGGCACGCCGGGCAGGTGCTCACCTACAAGTCCATGATGAAGGAGCTCTGGGGCCCCGGCGTCGGCGGGGACAACAAGCTCCTGCGTGTGCACATGGCGAACATCCGCCGCAAGATCGAGCCGAACCCGGTCGAGCCGCAGTATATCTTCACGGAGGTCGGCGTCGGCTACCGCATGGCCGACAGCCATTAAATCCATAGCAAAAAGCTCCCGGAGCAGCGCTCCGGGAGCTTTTTTTGCGTTTTGGTGCGGCTTAGTCCGCCGTGATCGTCACGGTTCTGGAGATGGACTTTGCCATGTCGTTGCCGCCGAAGATATAGGCGGTCTGGCGGTAGGTGCCGGCCTCGGTGGGCGCCTTGCTGCTGACATACAGCTTGTGCGCGGCCGTGAAGCCGACGTAGCAGTAGTGTACGCCGTCCTGATTGTCGGCGGCGCTGTCACCGCGCATGAGCGTGGCATTGAGGGTGTCGGCCTTGAGTTCACTGGCGGCGTAGGTCGTCTCGCTGTTGTTCCAGCTCAGGCTCGCGCCGGAGGTGTGCATCTTCACGATGAGCACGCCGGTGCCGACGCCGGTCTTATAGTTCGGGTTCGAGGCGATGGCCGTCACGAGGTACATGCCTGCGCGGTTCGGCGAGCCGAAGGCCACGCGCGTGCTGTCAAACACGCTGGGCAGGCTGTTGAGCGTGTCGACCAGCTTCGTGAACGCAGTGATATCCACGCCGAAGAACTTCAGCGCATTGGCCGCAGTGTCGAGCAGTTTTTGATTGTCCTTCAGGAATGTACGCAGTTCACCGACGGTCGTGCCGTTCTGCAGTGCTTCGGTGAGCGTCTTGCCGGTGGCGAGCTTGAAGATCGGGTTGAGCACTTCCAGTGCTTCCTTGGACACCATACTCTCCGGGAGCTGCACGTAGACGATGCCGGAGATGTTGCTCGTCACGCCGCTGTAGACCTTGAAGATGGCGAAGGTGTCCTCGGGGTTCGTGGTCACATACTGCTGCGTGGTCAGGGTCTCACCGGCGGAGATGGCGGCCGCCTGCACCTTGACGCGCACATTGGCCTTGTCGACCGTGAGCGTGCCCTCGACTGCGTCACAGCCGTGGTAGTCCGCCGTGGCCGGGAAGCTCGCGCGCACCTGCTGGTTTTCACCGGCGCCGATGCTCGACGCGGTGTAGGTGAGGGGCCAGACGCTCGCACTGCCGCCCTCGATCGGGAACCAGAGTTCCGGGGAGAGTTCGTTCGTGCTTGTGTTCGGCAGGTAGCCTTTGGTCTTATATTCGATGACCATGCTCTTGGCTGCGTCCTCCTTGCTCACGGTGGTCTGCGACCAGTCAATGAGTTTGTCGAGGATCTGCGTGCGCATGGCGGCGGCGTCCTTCGTGTAGGTGACGGACACGCCCTCCTTGAGCACGATCTGCGCGTCCTTGCGCGCGTCGGTCAGCGTCACGGTGACGATGGCTTCCGTGCCGTTCGTGGTGAGCTTCACTTGATGGGTGCCCGCGTCGATGGCCGGATATTCATAAATGCCGACCCTGCCGCCTTCGAGCGACACCCATTTGGTCTTGTACGGCCAGGCGTTGGCCTGTGCCTGATAGGTCACGGTCACGGATGCGACGTCCGCATCGGGCAGCGCGGCGGCGACGATGGCGGTGCGCAGTGCGGCGAAGTCGATGGCACCGTCAGCCGTGTAGGGAATGTTGACCTGATAGGTCTCGCCCGCGGTCTCCGGCGCATCGGGCGTGTCGTCCGGCGTCTGCGCCGGCGTGTCGTCCGGCGTCTCGGTGTCCGCAGCGGGCTGCGCCAGCTTCGTGAACGTGTAGACCTCGGTCGTGCCCTTCAGGCGCACGGCATAGTCCTGCGCGGGGGACTGGCTGTCGAGCGCGGGATAGCTCGTGCTGAACAGAGAGAGCACGGAGTCGCTGCGCACGGTGGTGCCGGTCACCGGCACCCATTTGACCGCGCTGTCGGACAGCGCGCTGGCCGCCTTGTACTCCCATTCCTGACGGCCGACGTCATTGTAGTTGCTCAGCAGCGTCTGGCTGAGCAGATCATTGACATCCGCGCCGTCGGGGATGTAGGCCGCGCCGTTGTGCACGTCCGGCACCGCGTCCGCGGCGAAGGCCGGGATCTGGAACGCGGCGAGCTGGCCGAACAGCAGCACGGCCAGCAGGACCGCAAGAATTCGGGTTGTGTTTTTGTGGGTTGTCATTTGCAAATAACCTCCTGTCTGTGTCTTTGAGAGCAGCTTGTATTATAGGACGTATTTCGACAAATTTCAACATTTCTGATAAAAATGTGACACATTATCTTACCTGTATAAAAAATCCTCGCCCGCAAGTGTGCGGACGAGGAAAATTCTTTACATTTCAGGATTATTTGCCCAGTTCAGCGAGCATTTTGCAGCGGATGCCTTTGGTGAGGTCGTTCGTCTTGGTGGCCTTGACGGTCTCGGCCGGGATGACCTCGCGGATGCGCAGGTACACGTGCGTGCGCCGCCAGGGGACGTTGTGCGCGATGCGCTCCGTGCCCTCGATCGTCGCAACGACGATGGGCACATTGGCCTTCTGCGCGATCTTGAGCGAGCCGGCGTGCCAGAGCAGCAGCTCGCCGCTTTTGCTGCGCGTGCCCTCGGGATAGATGGCAAACGAGCACGTATGCGCGCGGATGAGGTCGGCCGCGGCGTTGATCGTGGTCAGGGCGTTGCGCGCGTTCTCGCGGTCGATCGGCAGGAAGCAGCACCGGCGCACGAACGGGCCGATGACGAACTTGCGCATGTTCGACGGCTTGGACACGAACGCCAGCCGCCAGCGCCGCAGCACCCACCACTGCACCATGGGGTCAAAGTTGGAGCGGTGGTTGCTCACGAACAGGTATTCCGTGTCCGTCGGCACCTTTTCGAGGCCCGTGACGTGGATCTTCACGCGGCAGAGCGCGAGGATCCACCCGTCGAGCGCCATGGTCAGCGCGTGGTAAAACGGGCTGATGTGCGTATACATTTTGTTCGGCCCGGCGAACCACGAGCAGACGAACATCAGCAGTACGTACACGAGATTTGCTGCCGCGAAGCAGCCGATCAGGATCGGCAGCAGCCACCAGTAGCTCAGCGCGGGGGATAAAAAATAAATCCACGCTGTGCTGAGCACGGCGGGAATGAGCAGCAGATAATAAAGCATGAACGGACACCTTCAAGCATATTAAGTATTAAAATATTGCCAATAATCATTGACGATAAACTTCCAAATCTATTATAATTGCATCGGAATACCGTGTCAATGAACGAGATGTAAACTTGCGCGGATTCCGAACACATTCTGATTGGAGATAGGATGGGATAAGATGATTGTATTACAATGGGTGTTCCCGGTGTCCCTGGCGGTGCTCGCCATCGTGCACCTCATCAGCTGCTGGCGCGGCGATGACGACCTGCGCAAGCCGACCAAGGTCGCGCTGATGCCGGTCGTTGCGCTGGCCTACCTCGCCTTTGCCCGCATGCCGTCGCTTTGGGTGGTCGCCGGCCTGCTGTTTGGCTGCCTGGGCGATCTGTTTCTGCTCTGGCCGCTCAAGAAGAAGTTCTTTGTGCTCGGCACGTCGTCGTTCTTCCTGGGCCACGTGTGCTACCTGATCTTTATCTATACGCACTATGTCGTCCGCATCAGCTGGATCTGGATCGTCGTGGTCTGCGTGATCTATGCCGCCGGTGCCGCGTTCGTGTATACCGGCAGCCGCAAAAACATTCCCAGCGCGCTGCGTCCGCTGGCGCTGGCGTATATGCTCATGCTCTGTGTGCTGAGCGTGAGCCTTATCCTGCCGCTGCTGACGGCGTTCTGGTGGGGCAAGCTCGTGGCGTTTTTCGGCGCGACGTTCTTCCTCGCTTCCGACGGCGTGCTGTGCGATATGCTCTTCGTCAAGAAGGCCGAGCCCGCGAAGCAGAATTTCGTCGTCATGCTCACGTACATCCTCGCGCAGACGCTGCTGGCCATCGGCTTTGCGGCCTGCCCATGATTGTTAAAAATCTAGGTATTTCAAAGGGAACGGGGCTCTCCGATGCCGGAGAGTCCCGTTTGTTGTACAGTCACGAGAAAAAACCAAAAGATCCGTAAATTTCTCTTTACACGGAGCTGAAAATGCAATACAATGCGTGCATCTAGGGGGGAACACAAATGGTTATGAAAGAGAAGGATACGGGAAACGGCTCGGAGCGGGAACGATTTCTTGACCGGATGCTCAAGGAGATCCTCAGCGGGAAGCGCAGCCCGGGCGACCGGCTGCCGACGGAGAGCGAGCTGGCCGAGCAGTACGGCCTGCGCAAGACGAATGTCCATCTCGGCCTGCAGGAGCTGGAGCGGCTGGGTTTTTTGACCGTCGTGCCGCGGCATGCGACCTATGTCGCGCACTACTGGGAGCGGGCAAACCTGGAGACGTTGGCCGCCATCATGACGCACGGCGGCAAGCCGAAGCCGGAGCTGGTGGATGCGTTTCTGGAGTTGCGCGAAATGGTCGCGCTCGGCTGGTTCCGCTGGATGGGCCGCAACCCCAAAACGGAGCAGATGCGGCACCTGTACGGGCTGCTCGAGCGGATGGAGGCCATCGCCTACGCACCGGACGGCGAGAAGGACAAGCCGGAATTTCTGGATCTGGTCAATCAGTTTCTGGTGTGCATGTTTGCCGAGTCGGACAACATGATCTTCCGCGTCCTGCTGCGCTCGTCGCGCGAGCTTGCGCACGTGACGTATTACATGGTGGCGTATACGCTGGATATGCGCGAGCTGTGCACGACGTACCGCACGGTGCTCGATGGGCTGACGAACGGCCGCATGCTGGAGGCGATCGACTACTGGTGCGACTGGAGCGACAAGGTCACGGTGCAGTACCGCGAGGCCCTGCTGCGGCTCGAAAGCGAATAAGCAATGCCATACCCCGGCGGGACGAAGAATCCCGCCGGGGTATGGTGCTGTTTGTGAACTTTTCGCGCCGCGGTTGCGCTCCCCGTGCGGGTGTGTTAAAATCAGGGAAAGAAAACCGGAAGGGAGCGAGCCCATGAAGCTGACATTTATCCGCGCCGACCACGAGGTGACCGGCAGCTGCACCCTGCTCGAGATCGACGGGCACTACGGCCTGATCGACTGCGGCATGGAGCAGGGGCGGGACCTGTTTGAGAACATCGCCATCCCCGTCCCGGCGGCGCAGATCGAGTTTGTGCTCGTCACGCACGCGCATATGGATCACACCGGCCACCTGCCGCTGCTGTATAAGCAGGGCTTTCGCGGCACGGTCTACGCCACGGAGGCGACGTGCGACCTGTGCGGCATCATGCTGCGCGACGCGGCGCACATCCAGATGTCCGAGGCCGAGTGGAAGGGGCGCAAGGCCGCCCGCGCCGGGCAGCCGGCGCCCGAGCCGCTGTATACGCTCGAGGACGTGGAGGGCGTGCTGCGCCTGCTGCGCCCGTGCGGCTACGGCAAGCGCATCCAGGTCGGGGAGAACATCATCATCCGCTTCACGGATGTCGGCCACCTGCTCGGCAGCGCGTGCATCGAGACGTGGCTCACCGAGGGCGGCACGGAAAAGAAGATCGTCTTTTCCGGCGACATCGGCAACACCGACCAGCCCATCATCCGCGACCCGCAGACCGTCTCGGGCGCGGACTACGTGCTCATCGAGTCGACTTACGGCGACCGCAGCCACGGCCCGCGCGTGGATTATCTGACCGCGCTGGCCGACTGCATCCAGCGCACGCTCGACCGCGGCGGCAACGTCGTCATCCCGTCGTTCGCCGTCGGCCGCACGCAGGAGCTGCTGTATTTCATCCGCCAGATCAAGGACGCCGGCATGGTGCACGGCCACCCGCACTTCCCCGTGTATGTGGACAGCCCGCTCGCCAACGAGGCCACGCGCGTTTTCCTGCAGACGGACACGAGCTTTCTCGACGACGAGGCCTGCGCGCTCATCCGCAGCGGCGTCAACCCGCTGTATTTTGACGACCTGCATACCGCCGTCACGAAAGAGGACTCCATGGCGCTCAACAGCGACAAGACGCCGAAGGTCATCCTCTCCTCGAGCGGCATGTGCGACGCCGGCCGTATCCGGCACCATTTGAAATATAACCTCTGGCGGCCGGAGTGCACGGTGCTGTTCGTGGGTTATCAGGCGGTCGGCACGCTCGGGCGCAAGCTGCACGACGGCGCCGAGAGCGTGAAGATCTTCGGCGACGAGATCGCCGTGCACGCGGAGATCACCGTCCTGCCCGGCGTGAGCGGCCACGCGGATAAGCAGGGGCTGCTGGGCTGGATCAATGCCATGGCGCAAAAGCCCGCGCACGTGTTCGTCAACCACGGCGATGACGATGCCTGCACGGCGTTCGCCGCCTGCCTGCGTGATGACTACGGCTATGACGCGGACGCGCCCTACAGCGGCAGCGAGTTCGACCTTGCCGCAGGGGCCTATACCTACGTGGCTCCGCCGCGGCCCATCCGGCGCGACGAGGCGCGCCAGGCTGCCGCCGCCGGCAAGCGCCGCGAGAGCCCGGCCTACGCGCGGCTGCAGCGCGCGCTCGGCGAGCTCACGGCCCTCGTGCGCCGCTGCGCCGGCTGCCCGAACAAGGGGCTGAGCGCCTTTGCCGAGGAGCTCGAGCGGCTCACCGCCCGCTGGCGCGACCGTCTCGCTCCGTAAGCACTTCATGGAATCAAAAACCGCCCTGCCGGATGCCCGGCGGGGCGGTTTTGCGCTTAAATTTTCCCGCGCGCCCGGCCGACCAGATACATCCCGACCGTGCCGACGCCCAGCAGAACGATGTTCACGATCGGCACGATGTTTGTCTGCAGCGCGTCGGTCTCAAACGCGTTCTGCGCCAGAAACAGCGCGCCCACCCCGGCTGCCGCTGCGCACAGGAGCACGAGCGCGGGCGGGTTCTTCTGCGCGAACAGCCGCCCGTCGCGCGAACACGCCGCGCGCAGGCAGTTGACCGCCAGCGTCAGCAGCATCGACACGAGCACGAAGTCTGGCAGCACCCACAGCCCGATCACGAGCGCGCCGAAGCGCTCGACCGCGTGAAACAGGCTCACGTTGCGCAGCATGGTGAAAAACGGGTGGTTGAGCTTGGCCGTCAGCTCCGCGCCGAGAATCCCGATTGTGAACGCACTCAGCAGCGTCACGAGCACGCAGATGCGCACGCACCACCACACGGCTGCGTGTCCCCGCCCGGGTGCTGGCGGTGTGCGCCCGCCGGTGAATGCGCCGAAAAACAGCACCGCCGCCCCGATGCCGAACACCGTCAGCCCGCTGCGCGCAACGCCGGGAAGATCCTGCGCCGTCACGGGCAGCAGATTTTTCGCGTCCAGCCCCGGCGCCGCGAATACCAGCACCAGCACCAGCACGAGCGTCAGCAGCGGCAGAAAGATCTCCGAGGCGCGAAAGAGCGCCTTCGTGCTCCCGAGTGCGCCGCAGACCGCCGTGGCCAGGATCGTCACCACGAACGGCCACGGCCGGCTCAGCGGGAACACTGTCTCGATGAACCGCTCTGCCCCGATGCGCAGCGCAAACGCGCTGTAGAGCAGAAACCACAGCGCGTAGACGCCCAGCAGCACGCGCCCTGCGACCGGGCCGAGCGCGCGCAGCGTGATCTCGCCGATGCCCTCACCCGGCCGCCCGCGGTGCAGAATGCCCTCAAGCATCCACGCGAACAGCAGCAGCGGCACCAGTGCCGCCAGCGCACACAGCCAGCCGCCGCAGCCGGCCTCTGCGGTCGTCTTGCGCGGCACGAGATGCAGCAGCGGCGAGAGCAGCACCATCGTGCACAGCGCGTAGTACTGCCGCCGCGTGAGTTGAAGTCCCGTCATGTTCCGCCTCCCGATGAGTCGATGCCGTCGCGCAGGTCGAATGTCCGGCCCACGTCGGCCTTGACCGTCACGCGCACCGGCACGCTCTGCCACACGGCCGGCCAGTCGTCGCGGATGGCGGCCCATCTGCGCCCGCCGCCGATGGCGAGCGCCTGCCCCACGCCGAGAAAGTCCGCGCGCAGCGCCTGCGACGCGGCGATCACGTCCTCCGCCCAGCCGGTCACAAGTGCGGCGAGCGCTGCGTTGAGCTCGTCCTGATATTCCCGCGCCGTGATCCGGCGCGGCACGCGCAGCTCGGCGATGCCCGCGCGCAGCTTCAGCGTCACGTCCACGCGCGCGAGCGCGCCGTCGCCGTCCCACACCGGGCGAAAGTCCGTCTTGCACGTGTCGAGCGTGAGCATGACGGTGGCGCCGTCGCGGTCCGTGACGGCGAGGTCGCCGTGCCCGGCCGCACCGAGGAGCATGCTGGCTCCGCGCGCCGTCTCCGGCTCGATGCTGCCGACATAGTCCCCATCGCGAAAGACCGCGTACCCCGCCGGGGCGAGCACCAGCTCGCCGCCCTCGCTCTCCGGCGTGCGCACGCACGCCACGGCGCCCACCACGGCGCAGCCGCTGCCCGCGAGCGCGCGGGCGATGTCCGTGCAGGAGTAGGCGTGGCTCGTGCCGTCGAGCGTGATGTCCTTTTCCAGCGCGGCGAGCGCCTCCGTCACGTCGGTCTTGTCGTCGCCCGTCTCCATGACCGCCTGCTGCGCCGTGCCGCCGCGCACGATGAACAGCGGCGCGCTCAGGCGCATGTCCGGGTCACGCGCGATGAAGTCCAGCAGCGGCGTGAGCCCGCCTGCGGCGGCCGCCTCCTCGCCGAGGAGCAGATAGCTCGTCTGCGCGTAAAACAGCTCTGCGCTCGGCGCGCGGTCCTGCAGCTGGTCGAGCGCCGCGAGCATCGACACGCCGGACTGCGTCATGCGCTTCGGCGCCTTGCCCTCGCACGCTTTGCCTGTTGCCGCGCTCAGACACACGCCCTCCGGCGCGCGGTCCACGCCAATCGTCTGGATCAGCTCCAGATCCTCGACCGCGCGGTAATTGCTCGAGATCGCGCCGGTGCTGCACCCACTGCACAGCATGCCCGCTGCCAGCAGCAGCGCCAGCGCCCGTCTGCGCCGCATGGACCATCCCTCCTTATATTATAATGGTGTGCCCTATCTCTGCCGCCGGCGGTTGGGGCTGCCGTATTCCGGCGGGCGGAATTTTTCGTCCGGCTGCGGCCGGCGCAGCAGCGTGCGGAAGATCGTCGGCCGTTCGCTGTCCACGAACGGGGCCATATACGCCACGCCGTCGCTGTCGATCGTGCACAGATACCAGACGACCAGCCCCAGCACTGCCAGAATACCGAACAATCCCGCCAGCGCCGCCGCCAGCACCAGCACCAGCCGCAGCAGTCGCACGGCGTTGCTCAGCTCCCGATTCGGCAGCGTGTAGCCCGCGATGCCCGCCAGCGCCACGACGATGATCGCCACCGGGCTGACCACCTTCGCGTCCACGGCCGACTGGCCCACGAGCAGCGCCCCGATGATCGACACCGTCTGGCCGATCGAGTTCGGCAGCCGCAGCCCGGCCTCCTGCAGCAGCTCGAAGGCGATGAGCATGAACAAAATGATCGTCGGCACCGAAAACGGTACCTGCTGCTTGGCCTGAATGACCGACAGCAGCAGCTTCGCCGGGATCATCTCCTGGTGGTACATCGCCACGGCCACATACAGCGCCGGGAACGTCAGTGAGATCGCCAGCGCGAAGTACCGCAGCACGATCAGCACCGAGGCCAGCAGATAGTGGTGCGATTCGTCCTCCGGTGCGTGCATCAGCAGCCGGAACGTCGTCGGCAGCAGGTAGCCCATCGGCAGCCCGTCCACCAGCAGGCCCACGCAGCCGTCGAGCAGTGCACCGGCGAACTTGTCCGGGCGCTCCGTCTGGCCGAGCTGCGGCAGCAGCGCGCGCGGCCGCTGCGTCAGATACGGCTCCAGATCGCCGCGGCCGAGCAGCGCCTGCTCGTCGATGGTGTCGAGCTTGTCGAGGATGCGCTGCACGCGCGCAGGGTCGGCGATGCCGTCCACGTACAGCACCGCCACCGTCGTCTCCGACTGCCGGCCGACGACCGTCTGCTGCAGCTTCAGCGCCGGAGTGTGCAGCTTGCGCCGCACGAGCGAGGTGTTGATGCGCAGCGTCTCGACAAAGGCGTCCTTGGAGCCGCTGACGGATTTTTCGATCGTCGGCTCCGACACCGCGCGCACGTTTGGCGTGCGCACCTCGAACGTGATGGCCTTGCGCTGCGCGTCGAACACGAGCGCGACCGAGCCGTTGGTCAGGTCGGATACCACGTCATCCATCTTTGCGCGCGTGCGCGTCGAGCAGCTGTAGACCGCGCCCTGCTCGATCCGGTGCATGGCCTCGCGCGTGGAGGTGATGTCCGCCAGGCGGTCGCCTTCTGTCAGCGGCCGCAGCACGTCCGTGGACACGTCGCCCGCCGAGACCACGCCGTCGAGCCAGCAGACGGTCACTGTCAGGCAGCTCGCGAGGCCGATGCGCACGGTGCGCGCCTCAAAATCATCGCAGTCGGAAAATATTTTTTTCAGTTCGCCCGCCGTGACCGGCACGTCATACTGCGGCTGCGGGCGCGGGTGCGGCCCGCCATCGGTGCCGCGGGGAAAGAAGTTGGTTTGCATATTGCGTAGTATAACCGGAAAAAACCACAATATTTAGTGCCTGAAAAATGGGTAAAAAATTTTTTACGAAAATGCGAAAAAAGTTGTTGACAGTCGTCGGTTTGGGTGGTATATTAGCAAAGCGCTCGCAGGGAACGCCAAGAACAAAACAAACTTCCGAAAGAAAGTTGAAAAAAGTTCTTGACAAAGCGATCTGCGTGTGGTAGTATAAACAAGCTGTCGCCGAGAGGCACAGCGGCGTGTACCTTGTAAATTAAACAATGTAAGAACACAAAACTTGATAAGTTTTGTAGCTTATGCAAAATAAGCACCAGAAAAGGGTTCTTAACATCGGAAACGATGTAAAACAATTCTTTTGAGAGCTAGATAGCGATCTAAGATTTTGATTGTATCCGTTTTTAAATTTTTAGAGACGGTTATGATATGATTTATAGAGAGTTTGATCCTGGCTCAGGATGAACGCTGGCGGCGTGCCTAACACATGCAAG
>ERZ827488.833-NODE-833-length-41930-cov-9.895642_pt1 | contig 41930 bp, 37 predicted proteins | sample MGYA00519771_ERZ827488 | MGnify/ENA primary metagenome ERZ827488 (study PRJEB31778, sample SAMEA3449323) | human gut metagenome | biome: human gut; feature: human-associated habitat; material: faeces | place: United Kingdom | collected 2010/2012 ... | reverse complement strand
TAAATGCTCTTCACAGTAGCTTTAAGAGATGGTTAATGACTTTTAATGGTGTATCTACAAAATATATCAATAATTATTTAGCGTGGTTTAAATTTTTGCAACTAAGTAAGAAAAATAAGAAGAATGACCGAATTAAAGACATGCTAGTGAATGTAGCGACTAAGGATACATGTATAACTAGAACTACTATTAGAAATAGATTTATTGAGTTAACCTAAAACAAGAAACTTTACTCCATATTAATAAAACCATTTTCCGATTGGAAAATAATAGTATATTTTGTATAATATAATAAGGTTCGTAATTGTTATATATTATGAAACGTAAACTAAGATTGATATGGGGGCATATATGGATAAAAAAAATGATAATATAGCAAAAAAGATGTATATTAAAATATTGATTGTACTATTTTCAGTTAGTGCAGTAGTTGCAATTGGAGGTAGAATAGTTAAACAAATACTACGAGGATATGGTTATGTTTTTCATTCTTGGTTGAATGTTACTTATTTAGTAGCTTGGGTATTAATGATAGGTTTAATTTTAATTATACCTCTTACATATTTAAACGTATGGCTTGGAGGTATTATTATACCGTTTGTCTTATTTGTTGCATTTATTTGGGGAACTATTGGATACAATGAAGAAATTAGAAAAGGAGAATACATTGTAACTGAGACACAACAAATAGGTGAAAAAGCTATTCGATACTATGAGAATATTAACATCTTTTTTATGAAATTTCATCACGAGGAATATGTACGATAACATTTATAGAAAAGAAAATTTATATTATACTTATCTTTACTATAAATATTTTTCAATAGTATTTTTAAACATAGATTTAAATTACTCAAGTTAATAAGTTGAGAATTAATTATAAATAGAAAAATTGGGGGATTATATGAGAAAAGTAATTAGGTTAAGTTTATTTTTAATTGCTATATCATTGTTTTTAACAGGGTGCAGTAATTCAAAAGAAGATATAACTTTGGATATTAATAAAAATGAGAATTTAATTGATACTAATAATATTAATCAAATTATTTCTAATGATATTTATTCAAAAGAAAGCGAAGAACAAGAATTGATAAATATAATAGAATCAGTAGAAAAAAATAAACCTACTATGTCAGATGAAGAACGATATGATTTAAGAGCTGATATATTCTCTAATTTAAATCAAGACCAAGTTCTTAAATTTGATGACTGTTATACTGTATTAAGCCAAGTTATTTTGGATGATAGATATAAAGAATTATTTGATAAGGAAAATAATCGATGGGATGCTTATGATAATAATGATTTATATGGAATTGTAAATACTATAAGATATATATCTAATTCAGTAAAAAATCAAGCGTTTAAAAATGATTTAAATAGAGTTGAAGCATTGTGTTTATATGGATTAGAAAATAGAGATATAATTGCACTTATTGATGCAAGAAGAATAATGCGAGATATTAAATATCATATATTTGAAGTTCCATATTTTAAAGAGGGAGATGCTATAGTTGAAATAAATGAAGAAGATTACAGCATATATTATGGAGCAAGTGAAGTATTAGAAGGAGATAGATATAAAACAATGGGTATATATAGATATAATTAATAGGAGTTTTACTGAAAAATATACACTTCTACTTATTAAGCAAATTTTGTTCATAATTTTAATATAATACGAACTACTTACAACAAATTAAATAACCATACCTGAGTATATATTGAAATCACTAAGGTATGGTTATTTTTTATTATAATTATCACGAAGTAAGCTAACAGAGCCTAAAATAAAAAGACACACAGACTAAACTGTGTGCCACGTATCTAGGAATATAATATTTATCTGAAATATAAAAGTGAAGAGTCTAATTGTGTCCCTATATTTTCTATATGATTTTATATAAAATATAAAGGTTAAGAGAATCTAACCTCTTATCAGTATTATCTCCACCATAAACAAGAATCTTCTTTAAATAGCATAGAAGAACCAACTTTAATATATCCATATTTGCCAGCATTATTTTTAACTTTGATATAGCGTTTGTTTCCATTTTGATATAATGCATAGATATGAGCAGAGCTGTTCTTTTTAATAGTAAAGGCTTTTTTAGTGCCTTTAGTTGATGTATAAGCAGTTAAGTTTTTAGCAGCGATATATTTATTTTTTCTTACAACACTGTGAGTATTAGCAGTTAATTGATTAGATAGAGTATATCCGTTTACCTTTACTTTATCAAAGCAAGAAAAACAACCGATAGCATGAGTAAATTTAGAATATCTTCCAAGTTCACTTTCAGCTAAACTAAGCATGCCTGTGCTAGGGTTGTAGCTTGATACTGATGAATCATAATAAAATTTATTTACTTTACAAGTATTATTTTTAAATTTTAAAATTCTTGTTGCACATTCACTATCTCCAGCCCATTCTAAAACTATTTCAGAACTTTTATCTTTGTTGTTGAAATCATAAATTTTGACATTATAACTATAATAATCTACGTTATAGTTAGAGATAAGAGTTGCAGTACAGCTATTAACCTTTAATAAAAGTTTTCCATTTGATTCGAAAACTCTAATCGTATCTTTATCCTTATCCCCATCGATGTCATATTTATAAGTTACATTTGGTTTGATTACCTTTTTGCAAGATGTTGCTGCATAAGAATTTGAAGATGAAATACCAAATGCACTAACTGTTAACATTGCAGCAGTTAGAATTGAAACCCCTAGTTTTTTTAATAAATTCATTTCTACTACCCCCTGTAAATTTGTTATTTATATTAAATTTAGCATTATATTTTTATGTAATCAATGAATACAGAAAAACTGTAATTTTTTTGAAATATTAAAATGGGAGTTTTTGTAGAAAAGTATTATACAATTGAAAAACAATAATTTATTTTGAGAAATAAAAAAAAGAGCCAGGGGAAGCTCTTTTTTTAAGGGGTCAAACTGATTCCGTTTCAATTTAACAATAATAAATAATATAAAGTCTATTCTCAAAAGGGGTATTCGAATAGAAATATTAGTATGGCTATCTGGGGGATAACCTTAAATCTATAATAACAAAATTCGACACAAAAATCAAATGTTAATTTATGGTAATTGCATGCAAGTAGTTTGATGTAGTATTTTCAACGTTTATATATACAACTGATTTTAATAAATAGCAATATTAAAAATAAAATTAAATATAAATACAGAATACAGTTAATTTCAAAACTCTACTACAAAGGTATGGAATAAAAAATAATAATTTGTTTATAATCAAAAGAGAATATTTTTAAGGCTAAAACCTTAAAAATTGAAGGCTTTAATGGTATAATATATAAGTCATTCGTACGACTTAGATTTTTATACAAGCTTAATAAAAGAAATTATATAAATTTAAATAAATTATTAAAAAAGGACGGTGTAGTAATATGGAAATTTATTTAGATAATAGTGCAACGACTAAACCATACCAAGAAGTTGTCGATAAAATGGTTCTAGCTCTTACTACTCAATATGGAAATCCTTCATCTATATACAAAAAAGGTATAGAAGTTGAACGTGAAATAAAAGAAATCAGAAGAAATATTGCGAGAAGTTTAGGTGCTAAGGAAACTGAGATATATTTCACATCAGGTGGGACAGAGTGTAACAATACTATAATAAGAAGTGTTGCAAACTTAAATAAAAAAACTAAAAAACATATAATATCAACAGTTATAGAACATCCATCTGTTTTAAATACGCTTAAAGATTTAGAAGCTGATGGGTTTGAAGTAACTTATTTACCAGTTGGCAAAGATGGAAAAATATCATTAGAAGATTTAAAAAATGCAATAAAAAAAGAAACTATTTTAGTATCTGTTATGCATGTTAATAACGAAATCGGAACTATACAACCAATTGAAGAGATTGGGAAATACTTAAAATCATTAGATGAAAAAGTATATTTTCATGTAGATGGTGTACAATCTTATGCAAAAATCAAATTCAGACCATCAAGATATAACATAGATTTTATGAGTGTTAGTGGTCATAAATTACATGGTCCAAAGGGAATCGGATTTATGTATGTAAAAGAAAATAACAGAATTAAACCACTTCTTACTGGTGGTGGACAAGAAATCGGAATAAGATCAGGAACTGAGAATGTACCTGGGATATATGGAATTGGTGAAGCTGTTAGAATATTAAATCAAGATTTAGAAGGAACTATAGACAAGATAAAAGGGCTTAGAGACCTTCTAAAAGAAGAGATATTAGCTAATATAGATAACGTTAAGATAAATTCACCAGAAGACGGTGTATGCCACGTTTTAAACGTATCATTCAGAGGTGTTAGAGGAGAGGTTCTTCTACATTACTTAGAACAAAAAGAAATCTACGTTTCTACAGGTTCTGCTTGTTCTTCTAAGAAAAAAGGAAGTCATGTATTAAACGCTATCGGATTAACTCCAGATGAGATTGAAGGAGCTATAAGATTTAGTTTAAGTGATTTAAATACAAAAGAAGAAATTATGAAAACTGTTGAAGTTTTAAAAGAATCTGTATCAGATTTAAGAATGATAATAGGCAGAAGAAGATAGTTTAAATAGACTAAATATAAGTTTTAGCAATAAATAAGATAAATAAAATGAAAAAATAGAGCAAAACTAAATAGTAAGATATAAAGAAAGGAGTATGCCAAGATATTTATTTTGGCAACGTGAAAAAGTGTATAACGCGTTAATTGTAAAATACGGAGAAATAGGAATCAAAGGAAAAAACAGATATATATTCGAAAATAAATTAATAAAAAACATAAAAAATATGTTAAAACCATTAGGTAAATTCGATGTATACAAAGAATACGGAAGAGTTTATGTTGAACTTGGTGATTACGATTATGAAGAAGTAATGGAAGAAGTTAAAAAAGTATTCGGTATAGTTGGAGTATGTCCAGTTATAAAATTAGACAGAAAATCAGATGATATCGAAGAAGCTTATCAATTATTACAAGAAACTGCATTAAAAGTTTTAGAAGAAAAAATAGAACAAGGATGCAAAAGTTTCAAAGTTGAAAGTAGAAGAGGGGATAAGTCATTCAGAATGACATCTCAAGAAATGAGTATAGATATCGGTGGATATTTATTAAGCAAAACTGAAGGTAAAATACCAGTTGAATTAAGAAATCCAGAAACTAAAATAAAATGTGAACTTAGAGAGCACAATGTAGTTGCTTATAGCGATACAGTGCCTGGTTATGGTGGTCTTCCAATAGGAACTAATGGTAAAGCTATGTCTTTATTATCAGGTGGTATAGACTCTCCTGTTGCATCTTGGATGGTTGCAAAAAGAGGGGTAGAAGTTGAATGTATACACTTCCACACATATCCGTTCACAAGTGAAAAATCAATGGAAAAAGTAAGAGATTTAGCAAGAATATTAGCTAAATACTGTGGAAAAGTTAGACTTCACAAAGTTAACTTATTAGAAATACAAAAAGCTGTTGGTGTAAACTGTAAAGAAGAGGCTATGACAATAATCTCTAGACGTTTCATGATGAGAATAGCTGAAGAAGTAGGTAAATTAAGAAGATGTGATGCTTTAGTTACTGGAGAAAGTATAGGACAAGTTGCATCACAAACAATACAAGGTCTTACTTGTACAAATGCTTCTGTAAGCATGCCAGTTTTCAGACCATTAATAGCAATGGACAAAACTGAAATAATAGACGTAGCTAAAACTATAGGTACATTTGAAACATCAATCATACCAGAAGAAGATTGTTGTTCAGTATTTGCACCAAAAAGACCAGTTACAAAACCTAAATTAGACAGAATAGAAGCTGATGAAGCATCTTTAGATGTAGAAGGTTTAATAGCAGATGCCATAGAAAAAATGGAAGTTGAGATCATAGAATTCTAAGGAGATGAGTTATAAATGGTAGAGATTTTATCTGTGGGCTTGGGTGGATTTCTAGGAGCTATATCTAGATATATAATATCAATGCAAGCATCAAGACTCTTTACTGGACGAATACCTATAGGAACATTATGTGTAAACATTTTAGGGGGATTACTTATAGGATTGATTTTAGAGTTAAATTCAAGAACTAATGTAGTATCGCCTCAGATGAAATTATTTTTAACCACAGGACTTATGGGAGGTCTTACAACATTCTCAACATTTAGTTATGAGACAGTAGGGCTTTTCTCTGATGGAAGCTATACAAGTGCAATGATAAATATAATTTTAAATGTTGTGCTAAGTTTAGTTGGTGTGATTATAGGTAAAAATATACTTGTTAATTTAATAGGATAATACAAAAGAGCAGGTGAGTAGAGGTTATAAATTCTACTACCTGCTTTTTAAATTATAATAAAAAGAAGTCTTATTCAGACTTCCAAAGTATAAAAAATTATAAAGTTTAATAACTTTAAAAATATATAAGGGCATTTTTAAGACATATAAATATATGTCTAGAGTGAGCATTAACATTAAGTAATATAATGTCACTTATCTATAATAATATCCATATGGATACTATTTAGCAGCTTTATTGTTATGAACTTCTACACCAAATGATTCAACAATATCACTAGCACGTTTAATTTCTTCTGGAGTAGGTTCTTGTACGTCTTTAAGTTCGTATTCAAATCCCATGTTCTCCCATTTGTGAATTCCCATACCGTGATATGGTAAAAATTCAACACGATCAACGTTATTTAGAGTAGATACAAATTGACCTAATTTTTCTAAGTCTTTTTGATCATCTGTTATACCAGGGACAAGAACTTGTCTAATCCAAACTGGAATATTTCTTTCGTCTAAATGTTTTGCTAGTTTAAGTGCTTTTTCATTTCCAACACCAGTTAATTGTTTACATTTTTCATTATCTATATGTTTTATATCTAATAAAACAAGATCAGTGTAGTCTAATAATTTATCAACTTTCTCAATATCAACAAATCCTGCAGTATCAAGGCATGTATGTATACCTAATTCCTTGCATTTTGCGAATAATTCTGTAACAAATTCAGCTTGTAGAGTAGCCTCACCACCAGAAGCTGTTACACCACCACCAGAGAACTGCATATAAGTTTGATATTTCATTATATCTTGTGCTAATTCATCAACAGTGTATTCTTTTCCGCAATTTGTTTTCCAAGTGTCTCTATTGTGGCAGTATTTGCATCTTAGAGGGCATCCTTGGAAGAATATTATATATCTTATACCTGGTCCATCTACTGTACCAAATGTTTCAATTGAGTGTACTCTACCTTTTAACATATTCAATCCTCCGTATAGAATGAGATTCTTCTGTATATAAATATAATTTTCTAAGATATTATTTATTATTCTATATAAATAATATGAGTCAAAGCAGAATTTCTAAATCCTATTGGAATATTGTATACATTAAGTACTATTATGAGATAATTATAAATCAATAAGTTAGAAATGTCCACCTAAAAAGAAATTTATATATATAAAACCCCAGAGAACTTCAAAATTCTCTGGGGTTTTGACATTATTTAAATTTAATTTTAATTATATTTTAATTAAATATTAAGCCATTTTACCATGGAAAGTTCTGTTTATAACGTCTAATTGTTGTTCTTTAGTTAATTTTATGAAGTTAACTGCATATCCTGAAACTCTTATAGTTAATTGAGGATATTTTTCTGGATGTTCCATTGCATCTTCTAAAGTTGATCTATCGAACACGTTTACGTTTAAGTGATGAGCGTTTTGTCCGAAGTATCCGTCCATCATTGATGATAAGTTTTTAATTCTTTCTTCTTTAGTTTTTCCAAGAGCACCTGGTACTATAGAGAAAGTATTTGATATACCATCTTGTGAATGTTCGTATGGTAATTTAGCTACTGATGATAATGAAGCTAATGCACCACTGTTATCTCTTCCGTGCATTGGGTTAGCACCTGGAGCAAATGGTTGTCCAGCTCTTCTTCCGTCTGGAGTGTTACCAGTTTTCTTACCGTAAACAACGTTTGAAGTTATAGTAAGAACTGATTGAGTATGATAAGAATTTCTATAAGTTTTATTTTTTCTTATTTTGTTCATCATAGACTCAACTAAGTAGCAAGCTATTTCATCAGCTCTATCATCGTTGTTTCCGTATTTTGGATAGTCTCCTTCTATTTCGAAGTCAACTGCTACGCCTTCTTCATTTCTTATAGTTTTAACTTTAGCGTATTTTATAGCTGATAAAGAGTCAGCACAAACTGAAAGACCAGCTATACCACAAGCCATAGTTCTAAATACATCTCTATCATGTAAAGCCATTTCTAAAGCTTCATATGAATATTTATCATGCATGTAGTGGATTATGTTTAATGTATTTACATATAAGTTAGCTAACCAATCAGTGAATGGTTCGAATCTAGCCATTACTTCATCGTAATCTAAGTATTCAGAAGTTATTGGTTCGAATCTTGGTCCTACTTGAGCACCTGATTTTTCATCAACCCCACCGTTTATAGCGTATAATAATGTTTTAGCTAAGTTAACTCTAGCTCCGAAGAATTGCATTTGTTTACCTATTTTCATTGCAGATACACAACAAGCTATTCCGTAGTCATCTCCCCAGTATGGTCTCATTAAGTCGTCGTTTTCATATTGAACTGAACTTGTATCTATTGATACTTGAGAACAGAAATCTTTGAATCCTTGTGGGAAGTGGTTAGACCAAAGTACTGTTAAGTTTGGTTCTGGTGATGGTCCAAGAGTGTAAAGAGTATTTAAAACCCTGAATGAGTTTTTAGTTACTAATGTTCTACCATCTATACCTTGTCCACCTATTGATTCTGTTACCCAAGTTGGGTCACCTGAGAATAAATCATTGTAATCTGGAGTTCTTAAGAATTTAACCATTCTTAATTTCATAACGAAGTGGTCCATTAATTCTTGAACTTCTTCTTCAGTTATTAATCCAGCTTTTAAATCTCTTTCGAAGTATATATCTAAGAAAGTAGAAGTTCTACCGATACTCATTGCAGCACCATTTTGATCTTTTATAGCTGCTAAGTAAGCGAAGTATAACCATTGTACAGCTTCTCTTGAGTTAGTAGCTGGTTTTGATATATCAAATCCGTAGCTTTCACCCATTCTTTTTAAAGCTTCTAAAGCTTTTATTTGATCAGATAATTCTTCTCTTAATCTTATTACATCTTCGTCCATGCAAGAAACTTCTAAAGAAAGTTTTTGTTGCATTTTATCTTCTATTAATCTATCAACACCGTATAAAGCAACTCTTCTGTAGTCACCTATTATTCTACCTCTACCGTAAGCATCTGGTAAACCAGTTATTATACCTGATTTTCTAGCTGCTCTCATTTCGCTTGTATAAGCATCGAAAACACCTTGGTTGTGAGTTTTTCTGTATTTAGTGAATATTTCACTTACTTGTGGATCACATTCGAATCCGTAAGCTTTACAAGAAGTCTCAACCATTCTTATACCACCTTCTGGCATTATAGCTCTTTTTAAAGGTGCATCAGTTTGTAAACCAACTATTGTTTCTAAATCTTTATCTATATAACCTGGAGCATAAGCATCTATAGCAGATACAGTTTTTGTATCAACGTCTAATGTTCCACCGTTTTCTCTTTCTTTTTTAAATAATTCTAAAACTTCGTCCCAAAGTTTTGTAGTATTTTCAGTAGCTCCTGCTAAGAATGAGCTATCTCCTTCATATGGAGTGTAGTTAGCTTGGATAAATCCTCTAACATCTATTTCTTTTGTCCATCTACCTTGTTTGAATCCTTGCCATGCGTTATTCATGTAAGCTTCCTCCTAAATGTCTTTGTATAGTTTGGATACTATTAATTGATTGTTATTATTTATTTTATAACTTGCAGGAATTAATATTCCTACTAAAACATATTAAAAAAATCTAGCTAGATATATTTCGTTTTTCTACGATTATAATACCATATATCCAGTATATTGTATACAAGAATTTAAAATAAAAAATATTTTATGTAAAGTATTTTTTATATCATATAGGAAATTATATTCATTTAAAAATTGTTGATAAGTATAATTTCTGTATATGTGTTTCAAAGATATCTACATCTTTAAGAGTCTGTAGAATGAATATTTTTTTATTTTAAATTTTGTTTTTTGTTTATATTTAATATTTACCCATTGATTTCGACTTTAAACACAAATAAAAATAAATTTTAAAATTTTAAAATGCAAATATCATTTAAGTTTAGTACAAACTCAATTACTTATACATTTTTTTATAATTTATGAATATTTATTATATATAGGAGGGATGAGGATGGTAATAGTAGTTGTTTTATTTGTAATAGGTTTTATTTTAATCTCAAAAGGTGCAGACTTTTTTATAAATGCGACTGTAGAGATTGGAAGAAAGACTAATATTTCTGAATTAATTTTAGGTGCGACTATAGTTAGTTTTGCCACAACATTGCCAGAATTAACAGTATCGTTATTTGCATCGATTGATAATCATGCAACTATGAGTTTAGGGAATGCAGTAGGTTCTATAATATGTAATACGGGTTTGATACTAGGAATGGTTATATTTATAAGTCCATTTAAAGCAGATAGAAAAACATTTGCATCAAAATCTATTATATTATTGTTGTCTATTATAGCACTTTTTATTTTAGGAGTAGATGGTTCAATTACTAGATTAGACGGATGCATATTATTGATGATTTTAGCTATATACATGTACACTAACTATAAAGGAATACTAAATGATACTAGCAAAAATTATCTTTATTATTGTATGACACAACAAAATGAAATGTCTGGTTTAAAAATAACAGTATCATTTTTATGTGGATTGATTATGATGATAATTGGTTCTAGATTGTTAGTTGATAATGGGGTAGAGATTGCGAGTTTTATAGGAATACCACAAGGAATAATAAGTTTAACAGTGATAGCGCTTGGAACTTCACTTCCAGAGTTGGTTTCATCTATTACAGCAGTTAGAAAGAAACACCATGAAATTTGTGTAGGTAATATTTTGGGAGCAAATATTTTAAATATAGTTTCTGTGATTGCTATTTCAGCTATGCCAAATTCAATACCTATACTTTCACAAAATATTAGAATTGATTATCCATTTATGGTGATTTTAGTTTTAACTTTAATAATTCCTACAATAATAAAGCATAAACTGTATAGACTTCAAGGATTAATAATGTTAGGAACATACATAACTTATTTGGCAATTCTTTATTATACATATATAATTTAATATTTACTTCAATATATAACTAGATTTTTTCCTAGTTATATATTTTTGTATTTATTTAAATTTATTAAAAAGTAATGAAATCGTTTAAAAGTTATTAGTACATCCAAGTATTGATTTTACACAAGTATAAATTGTTTTACTTTCGGAAAAAATAAGTTTGCATAATAGATGATTTAAATATATAATGGGATAGGTTAGGAATTATGAAAACGGAAAGGAAATAAACAATTAATATGAATATAACAAAATTTGAAGATTTACCAATTAGTGATGAGATAAAAAGATCAATTGCTGAAATAGGATTTGAAGAACCATCACCAATACAAGCTCAGTCAATACCTGTAATTTTATCAGGAAAAGACGTTATAGGACAAGCTCAAACAGGTACAGGAAAAACTGCGGCATTTAGTATACCTATACTTGAAAAAGTAGACCCAAACAATAAACATTTACAAGCAATCGTATTATGCCCTACAAGAGAACTTGCTATACAAGTTTCTAAGGAAATAAGAAAGCTTGGTAAGTTTAAGAGCGGAATTAAAACATTACCAGTTTACGGTGGTCAACCAATAGATAGACAAATAAAAGCATTAAAGAGTGGAGTACAAGTTGTAATAGGAACTCCAGGACGTGTAATAGATCATATAAACAGAAAAACTTTAAAATTAGATGATGTTAAAATGGTAGTGCTTGATGAAGCGGACGAAATGCTAGACATGGGATTCAGAGAAGATATCGAGTTAATATTAAACCAAACTCCAATAGAAAGACAAACTACTTTCTTCTCAGCTACAATGCCAAAAGAAATATTAGAATTAACTAAATTATACCAACATGAACCGGAAATAATAAAAGTAGTTAGAAAAGAACTTACAGTTCCAAATATAAAACAATTCTACATTGAAACTAGAAGAGCGAATAAATTAGAAGTATTATGTAGATTAATAGATGTATATAATCCAAAATTATCAGTTGTATTCTGTAATACAAAAAGAGGTTCTGATGAATTAGTAAGTGAACTTCAAGCTAGAGGATACTTTGCAGATGCATTACACGGTGACCTTAAACAAACTCAAAGAGATATCGTAATGGATAAATTTAGACAAGGTACAATAGATATATTAGTTGCTACAGATGTTGCTGCTAGAGGAATAGACGTAGATGACGTAGATATGGTATTTAACTATGATTTACCACAAGACGAAGAATACTATGTTCACAGAATAGGTAGAACTGGTCGTGCTGGTAGAGAGGGTGTATCTTTCAGTTTCGTATATGGAAAAGAAATGAGAAAAATGAGAGATATCGAAAGATATACTAAATGTAAATTAGTTAAACATAGTATACCAACTATAGCAGACGTTGAAGAAAAGAAAGTTGCTGCATTCTTTAAACAAGTTAAAGATACAGTAAATGAAAGCAATTTAGCAAAACAAATAAACTGGGTTGAAGCTCTATGTGAAGAACAAGAATTATCAACTTTAGAAGTTGCTGCTGCATTAGTTAAATTAGCTATGGGTGAAGAATTAAAAGAAGAAATAATAGAAGAACCATCTAGAAAAGAAGCTAGAAAATCTAAAAAAGCTAAAAAAGGTTCAACTGGTGCTGAACGTGGAATGGTTAGACTATTTATAAATGTTGGTAGAAAACAAAGAGTTCAAGCTAAAGATATAGTTGGTGCTATAGCTGGAGAAGCTGGAATATCTGGAAAATTAGTTGGAACAATAGATATATATGATAAATATACATTTGTTGAAGTTCCAAAAGCAAACGCTAAAAAAGTTTTAGAAAAATTAAAAAATGTTAAGATAAAAGGAAATAAAATTAACATAGAAAAAGCAAATAAAAAAAATAAATAAATTTTATACAATATAATTTAGTATAGATTTAAATAAAAACCACTTAAATATAAAGATTAGTATTTTATATTTAAGTGGTTTTTCTATTTTGTATACAAATTTTTTGAAAATAAAGGCTTAATTTGATTTTCGATTTAAAAATTATATATTTAATGTAAAATCTAAATAAAAAATAATTAATATGATTAAAATATTTAGTTTATCTGCTATACTTAAAATGAGATAAAAGTTATAAATCGAATGGTTTTACCATTCCAGGGTTATTTTCAATGCAATTTTATAATGTAACAAAAAGTTATTTAAAAGTAATGGATTAGAAGCAAGGTATATTGATTATCATAAAAATACATTACAAAGTACAATTTTTATATTTTGCGCTCCTCCACACATACGCAGATCACTTATTTGTGTATACTAGCTAAAACAGGAGGAAATTTATGAAAAATAATAGTGTTAAAAAATTAGTTGAGATTAGCTTATTAATAGCTTTAGAAGTTATTTTAACAAGATTTTGCTCAATAAATACAGCAACTTTAAGAATAGGCTTTGGATTTTTACCAATTGCTATAATAGCAATGATGTACGGTCCATTAAGTGCAGGGGTAGCATATGCTTTGGGAGACCTTTTAGGAATGATGATATTTCCAAGTGGTTCGTATTTCCCAGGATTTACACTAACAGCATTTTTAACAGGAGTAATTTATGGCTTAGTATTATACAGAAAACCAAAAACTTGGCTAAGGATAATATTAGCAGCTTGTATAGTTTGCTTAGGAATGAATTTATGCTTAGATACAGCATGGCTTCATATATTAATGGGACAAGGATATTTAGCATTGTTACCACAACGTATATTTAAAGCAGTTGTTATGATACCAATACAAACTGTACTTATAGGATTAGTTTGGAAAAACATTGTATTAAAAGTTGATAAATCATATGGTGTAATGCCTAATGCCTAAAAAATAAATATTTAGTGGGATTTAATATATATAATATAAGTTTTCCGTAGCAGAAGTAGTCACTGCGAATTTAGATAGGGTAAATTGACTACAAAATAATTCATACCAATACCAATGGCTAGGGATGGAAGCAAATAGTCCATTATAATAATTAAATAACTAAATAATAATATACAGTGCCTGTAATTTTTTACAGGCACTTTCTATAATGCATAGGAAATTATATACCTTTTAAATTTATACATGTATATAAATTCCAAAATAGGAAATAATGATGAATAGTATTTCTTTAGTTTTGTATTATAACTTCCATAGACATAATAAAACAAAACTAGTGCAATTTCTTTGAAGGAATCAATTTATAAAAAATCGAATTGATTATCAGTAAACTTCAAATGGGAGGAATGCAATATGATAAAATGTTATTTAGATGATAAGACATTGCTTGTACAATTTACAACAACAGAGCTAGATCATCATGTAGCAAATTATATAAGAGAAAATGTAGACGATATTATAATGAGAAAGAATATAAAAAATATTATATTCGATTTCCATAATATAAAATTTATGGACTCTTCAGGAATTGGTGTTATTATAGGCAGATATAAAAAAATCGCAAATGTACATGGAAATGTATCTGTAATAAATATGAATCCAAGGGTTGAGAGAGTTTTTAATTTATCAGGAATGGGAAAAATAATCAAAGTATGTGAATCATATGAAGATGCGATAAATTCTTAATAAGGGGGAACTATATTATGAACATTATGGAAGTAAAATTTTCTGCAAAATCAGAGAATGAGAGCCTTGCAAGAGTAATAGTTGCATCTTTTGCAGCTAAATTAGATCCAACTATAGATGAATTATCTGATATAAAAACAGCTGTATCTGAAGCTGTTACAAATGCAATTATTCACGGATATGAAGAAGATGAAACAAAGTTTGTACATATGAGATGTGAACTAATTGAAAACACAATAAAAGTAGTAGTTGAGGATTATGGTAAAGGAATAGAAGATATAGAAGAAGCAAAACAACCGATGTTTACATCAAAACCAGAATTAGAACGTTCTGGTATGGGATTTTCATTTATGGAAAGTTTTATGGATGATATGCAAGTGGCATCAATCGTAGGAGAAGGAACAAAGGTTATAATGACTAAAACAATTGAAGTACCTAAATAAATCTAACATAGAATTGAGGTTTGATTATGGGGATAACTGCTAAAAAAGAAGAAAAGAAGCATTTACTTAGCCATGAAGAAACTCTAGATTTGATACAAAAAGTACAAAATGGAGATGAAGAAGCTAAGGCTTTGCTTATATCTAGCAACCTCGGGTTAGTCAGAAGTGTAATAGGAAAATTTTCAAATATAGGATACGAAAGAGATGATTTATTTCAATTAGGTTCTATAGGTTTAATAAAAGCCATATATAAATTTGATCCTAGCTATAATGTAAAATTCTCTACATATGCTGTTCCTATGATATTAGGCGAAATAAAAAGATATTTAAGAGATGACGGAATGGTCAAAGTATCTCGTTCTTTAAAACAGCTTGCAATTAAAGTTAAGATGCAAGGAGAAATGCTAAGTAAAAAACTAGGTAGAGACCCTACAATAGAAGAATTGGCAGAAGCAATAGGGGTAGAAAAAGAAGATGTAGTAATGGCAATAGAGTCTAATTTTTCTGTTGAATATTTACAAGGAGTTATTCATGAAGAAGAGGGCTCTCCAATATGCCTTATCGACAAAATATCTCAAAAAGGGGAGGCAGAAGAAGATAAGGTGGTAGATAATATACTACTTAAGGAAGTACTAGGAAAATTAGATAAAAGAGAGCGACAAATTATTATGCTTAGATATTTTGAAGATAAAACACAAAGTGAGATAGGAGAATTATTAAATATATCTCAAGTTCAAGTATCTAGAATAGAGAAAAAAGTTTTACACAAATTAAAGTCATATATAGAAATGTAGGATTTTACATAAAAATAATTTAGAGAAATACATTTAAGAAAAATCGATTCTTTTAAAAATTTATTAGAATAAAGATTTTTCAAAGATGTATTTTTTTTGCTTTTTTCCAAACAATAATAGAAATATTAACTATAAAAGGTTAGGAAAGGAGTAGCTTTATGCCAAATCAAAACAATTCAAATAATCAACAAAATCAAGATAAAAAATATAAGGACTATGTAGAGCAAATAAGCCCAAAACCACCATATATAAAAAACTATATTATGGCATTTATAGTAGGCGGAATTATTTGTATGATAGGTCAAGGAATTAACGACTCATATATGAACTTTGCTGGACTAGATAAACAAACAGCGTCGACTTGTACATCAATAACATTAATTTTTATTGGGGCACTTTTAACGGGATTAGGAGTTTATGACTTAATTGGAAAAAGAGCTGGAGCTGGTTCAATAATTCCTATAACAGGATTTGCAAACTCTATAGTTTCTCCAGCTATGGAATTTAAACGAGAAGGATATGTACTTGGAGTTGGAGCAAATTTATTTAAAATTGCAGGGCCTGTTTTAGTTTATGGAATAGGGTCTTCTATTTTGTTTGGACTTGTTTACTACATAGTACAAATTATATTTAAGTAAGGAGAAGAGATAATGAGAAATAAGCGAATAGGAAAAAGAACTATGAAAATGCAAAATAGCCCGACTATTATCTCTACTGCATCAATAGTGGGGCCAAAAGAAGGAAAGGGACCATTAAAAGACAAGTTTGATGTGATTTTGCCAGACGATTTATATGGTGAGAAAACATGGGAATTGGCAGAAAGTAAAATGATTCAAACTGCACTAGAAACGGCAGTTCAAAAGGTGGAAAAACAACTAGACGATATAGAATTCTTATTTGGCGGAGATTTAATCAATCAAATATTCCCGGCATCATTTGCAGCAAGGGCATTAGGCATTCCATTTTGTGGAATATATGGTGCTTGTTCAACAATGGCACTTGGAATGTGTTTAAGTTCTATTGTAGTCGACGGCGGTTTTGCGGATTATGCTCTTAATGGAACATCAAGCCACTACTGCACAGCTGAAAGGCAATTTAGATTCCCATTAGAACTTGGAAACCAAAAGCCTATGACTGCACAATGGACAGTTACAGGTGCGGGAAGTGCGCTTATATCAAGTAGTGGAGAGGGTCCAAAGGTAAAATATATAACAATAGGAAAAGTTGTAGATAAAGGAATAGAAGATGGAAATAATATGGGAGCAGCTATGGCACCAGCAGCTGTAGATACTATATATTCTTATTTTGAAGATACAAAAGATGACCCAAAATCATTTGATTTAATTGCTACAGGCGATTTGGGTCAATTAGGTAAAAAAATTACAGCTGATTTATTGAGACAAAGAGGAATCGATATATTTGATGTTTATACAGATTGTGGATTAGAAATTTTTGATTTAGAACAACAAGATGTTCACTGTGGAGGAAGTGGATGTGGATGTTCAGCTACTGTATTTGCATCTTATATCTATCCTAAATTAGTAAATAAAGAATTTAAAAAAGTAATGTTAGTGTCGACTGGGGCATTATTATCGCCAACAAGTACTCTTCAAAAACAAACAATACCATGTATTGCACATGCAGTAGTAATTGAAAGCGAGTAAATTAATAGTTTAATAAAATTATAGGATGTGAAAATATGATAATAAATTATTTAAAAGTATTTCTTGTAGGAGGAACAATTTGTTTAATCGCACAGATTTTGATGGACTACTTTAAACTTCAAACTCCTTATGTAATGGTAACTTATGTAACAACAGGTGTAATACTTACTTTTTTAGGAATTTACGATAAAATAGTAGATTTTGGGGCAGCAGGAGCAACAGTTCCGATTATTGGATTTGGATATTCACTTGGAAATGGAGTTATAGAGGGAATTAAAAAAGATGGTTTTTTAGGAATATTAACTGGTGGAACAATAGCAACTGCAGGAGGAATTGCTGCAGCAATATTTTTTGGATATGTTATGGCAGTAATATTTACGCCAAAAGCAAAACCTTGATTTTTATATTGAAAAAATGCCATGGATTTTGAAATCCATGGCATTTTATTTTAATTTATTTTTATATTACTCTTCCATTTGAATAGTTTCGTTTGCATTGTTGGCGTCACTAGGTTGCTGGTCAGGAGTTGTTTGCTCATCATTTCCTCCTGTATTATCATTACCAGTATTACCATTATCGCCACCAGTGTTACCATTATTACCTGTGTTTCCACCAGGAGTTTGATTATTATTGTTATTATTGTCGTTAGTGTTATCACCATTATTATTATCAGTATTGTCGTCAGGAGGATTATCTCCATCTCCAGCATTATCATTAGTCGGTTCATCTTGAGTAGTTCCTGTATTACTTGGAGTAGGAACACTGTAAGAACTTGTTCTAGTTGGTGATGTACCTTTAACAAATGCTGCATTTGAACCATAAGATGATAGACCACCATCTGTTAAGTTTATTTTGTAGAAGTTTATTCCTGATGGTTTTTCAAAATCTACAACTTCTAGGTTTTCATGTATAGGTTTCATTACATTAGCCCATAATTTTGCAGTTGTTGAACTTGAACCTTCTACTGGTCTTAAATCAATTTTATTTCCATTAGAATCTTTACGTCCAACATCATCACCTATATATGTTGCACCAACATAGTATGGAGTATATCCAACAAACCATACACAATATTTATTATTAGTTGTACCAGTTTTACCAGCTACAGGCATTTTACCTATTGAAGCATCAGAACCAGTACCTTCTGTAAGAACTGCTTTAAGCATATCTGTCATAACATATGCTACTTCTTCATCTACAACTCTGTGTTCTTGTGGAGTTGATTTGACGATTAATTCACCATTATATGTGCTAACTGTAGTAAATACAGTAGGTTCTATATAAACACCACCATTTGCTAAAGCACCATAAGCTGCAGACATTTCAAGTGGAGAAATACCATAAGCCATACCTCCTAAAACTAGAGAAGGGAATGATCTATCTGTAGTGTTTGAACTATTTGTTTTACTGTCTACAACAGTTGTTATTCCGAAGTTTTTAAGATAATCCATCATTACATCTATACAATCTTGATAACTTTCTCCAAGATTTTCAGCAGTTTTTACAGCTACTGTATTTGAAGATTTTGCAAGACCTAGACGTAAACTCATATTTCCAGCACCTGCAGTAGTTGTAGATGGATTCCATTTTCTATTTTCTTTAAACTTATATCCACCTCTTGCATCACTAAATACTGTTGATTGAGTCATTTCTAATGTATCAATTGCAGCAGTATAGATAGAAAGTGGTTTTATTGTTGAACCAGGTTGAACAGGACTTGTAGCTCTGTTTAAAGTTCTTTTACCTTTTACATTTCTACCACCTATTAATGACTTAATTTGACCGTTGTGATAGTCAATTATAACCATAGCAGACTGTGGCTGAGTTACACCATTAGCATCAGTTATAGTAGATGGGAAATTGCTACTATTATTATATTGTGCTTCAAGTTCAGCTTGCATACTAGAATCTATAGTAGTTTGTATTTGAAGACCACCGTTATAATATAGGTTATTAGCTTCTTCTTGTGTATAACCTTGATCTTTTAATGCATTTATAACTTCATCATATACATAATCTTCAACACTTGAAACAATTGTTTGTATATTTTTAGGAATTTCGATTTTAATATTGGCAGCATCTAAACATGCTTGATCATATTCACTTTGAGATATATAGCCGTATTGTTTCATTTTTCCAAGTACTGTTTTAGCTCTACCAACAGCATTTTCATTTAATACTGCTTTTCTTACAATCATAGTACCTTTCTTTAATTGGCTATATGTATCATAATCTGTTATTAATCCCCAAGAGTATAATTTATCTATCATATTTAACTCTACTTGAGTTGGATCATCGAATCCATCATTTTCAGTATGTGAATAGAATAATAACTTATTTTCTAAATCTGATCTCTGTTCAGTACCGTCTAATTTAAGCTTTGTATAAGGTGAATATTTATATGGATTATTTGTAGCACCAACTAACATAGCTGCTTCAGGTAAAGTAAGCTTTTCTGCTGTTTTATTAAAGTATCCTTGTGCTGCTGCTTCAATTCCATAAAAACTATTACCTACATACATGTTATTTAGATAGGTAAGTAATATATCTTCTTTGCTTACTTTTTTACTCATTTCATAAGCATAGTAGATATCTTTTATTTTACGAGTTATAGTTTGTTCTTGAGATGTTAAAAGTAATTTTGAAACCTGCATAGGTATTGTACTACCACCTTGTCTGTTTCCAAGAAGATTTTCTTTAACAGATCTAGCTAGACCTCTTAAATCGACACCATTATGTTGGTAAAATCTTGAGTCTTCTATTGCGACAAGGGCATTTTTAACAGTTTTGTTATTTAACTTCTTAAGCGGAATTTTCTTATGTCCTGTTTCAGCCTCTGCTAATTTACTTCCATCTGTATAAAGTAATACTGTTTTATTGTTAGTTTTCGAATCTAATAAAGATTTAGTTACGACTTCAGTATTTCTTAAAGATGAAAAGACTAATGCAGAACCAACAGCAACAACTGTTACTAGCATAAATAAAATAAGCATACCAGCAATTTTGGTTTTACTTCTTTTTCTATGTTTTTTAGGTTTTGATGAAACTTTTTTATAATTATCTTTAGATGTATTTTTATTTACATCAGTATTAGAAGAGGTAACTTTTCTTCTTCTAATTTTATTTTTATCATCATTATTATTTTTGCTCATTATATACCTCCTTACTTAATGCATAATTATAACATATTTTATTTCCTTTTTATAGTTAATTAAAATTTGTAAGAATATGTAAACTTCTTTAAATTTAAATATAGGCAATAATCTATGTTATAATTATATCCTTTAAATACTAAGTTTAACAATAATAATTAGAGGAATGATATAGATTAAAAATAGTTGCAAACAAATATTTATTATATTTTTTACTGCTACAAAATAAATATGTATAGCGTGGACATGTTATGCATAATTGCGTTATAAAAATAATCCCTAAGCAATACTTAGAGATTATTTTTATTTAAGTTATTAGATTAAAGCATCCATTTTATATAGACACCATATCCTACTTTAGGATTATTTTCTAGAGCATGTGAAACTGCACCGATTATTTTTCCATTTTGTATAATTGGCGTTCCACTCATTCCTTGCACAATTCCTCCAGTATCTCTTAATAAATCTTCATCTACAATTTTTATTTTAAAAGTTTTTGGAGATGGAGAAGTTTGATTTTCAATTTTTAATATTTCAATATCGTATTTTACACATTTATTTTGTTTGTTTTGTAGTATTATTTGTGCATTTCCCAATTCAACCTCGTCTAAAGAAGCTACTTTGTATTTTTCTTCAGTTGAAAAATCAATATTTTTAGTTATTCCTTTTATACCGTATTGAGTATTTGTATTAAAATTACCGATTAAATAATTTTTATTAGCATTAATACATCCGACATTACCTCGATACGATTTCTGAATATCTAAATTAGTAGTTGTAGAAATTTCACCTGCTTTAATAGGTATTTGCTTTGCATTTCCTATATTAATAGAATGTCCAACAGCACCAAATTCATTAGTTTGGGGATTAATATAAGTTAAAGTAGCAAAACCTGATATCGCATTGTTGAAATTTACTTTTTTTAATGGTTCTTTATAACATATTAAATTTTTAATATCATTTCCTCTTTTAATCTTGATTTTTAATTGATTGCTATTAGAAGAATAAAAGACATCTGCTAAGTTATTAAAACTTTTTATAGAATTTCCTTCAACTTCTAAAATTAAATCACCACATTTTAGAGGACATCCTTTAATTTCATTGCGAACAATTAGATTTTCTAGTTCACCATCAACCTGAATTACTTTCCCAATCGGAATTAAATACGTATCATTATTTTTTTCTAAAGAATATGCATAATTTACATTATTCATGAAAAAATATAGTAAAAAGGTAAAACAAATAAAAAGGAGCTTATTAAATCTTAAATTAAATTTTTTATTAAAATTTGGCAATGTTATAAACACCTTCTTTCTTTGATTTGGTTGGTGCTTAATATTATATTTTGCAGAAGTGATTTTTTAATGCTTGGAAATGAGATTCAACAAATCCGTAGATTGCATAAATAAACAAAGAATAAATGGGACATGTTGAAATAAGTAAAACAAAAAAATAAAAAAGAAATAAAATTTAAGCGAACTTGATTTTATTTCTTTTTAATCTTTCTTTTTACTATTTTTTTGAACGTCTTTTTAAATTGCTAGAATTAGAATATCCTCTACTTGAAGGTGTATTAGCAGGAATTGGAGGAACGAATGCATTTTCTGTCCCACCTTGTGCACATGAATTAAGATCACCGATTAATGCAAGTTGATCCGACAATGTAGCAAGAAACGTAGATAATATATCTATATCGGTATCTGATAATTCTTCAGCTAAAGCAATTGCCAAAGTAGATGATAATACAAAGTAATCAAATGCCGAAAAATAACACAACTTAGAATTTTGATTAGTTGAGTTATCGTTTGTATTTTGATTATTATCATTATTGTTACTGTTATTGTTATTACTACTATCACAATTACAACTATTTTGCTCGTTATTTGTATTAGCATTTTGCGAAGTAGTATTAGACTTTGAGGTAGTATAGTTATTACAATCTCCATTTGATGAAGAACTTCTAGCACTGCGTTTACTCTGGCTGATGTGTTTTCTTTTTTTTCTCTTCAAGGGTTATCACCTCTATAAATTTGTATGTATATAAATATATATATGAAAAAATATAGTTTTAAATGAAAATTAAAATATAAATAGTAAAATAAGAAACTTTTAAATAAAACACATAGGAAATAATAAAAAACATATTAACAAATTTTAAAATACATAGGAGGGCTTTTCTAAGTGAAGAAATACAAAATTTTAACCACTATTATAATGATAATCGGACTTATAATGATTTCTAGAGCAAGTGAAACTAAAAATTTAACAAAAGCAGTATCTAATTTAACATTTGCGCCAAAACAAGAAGCTACTGTTAAAGAACAACATACAATATGTATCGACCCAGGTCACCAAGCCAAGGGAAATTCACAAACAGAACAAGTAGGGCCGAATTCGGGCTCATATAAAGCAAAAGTATCCTCAGGAACTGCAGGGATTGCGACTAAAAAACCAGAATACGAGTTAAATTTAGAGGCATCTTTAAAACTAAAACATATATTAGAAAGTAGAGGATATAAAGTCTATATGACAAGAGAAAGTCATGATGTAGATATTAGTAATAAAGAAAGAGCTATATTTGCAAACGAAAAGAAAGTGGATATGGTAGTTAGAATTCATGCTGATGGTTCTGATAATACTGGAATAACAGGTGCATCTATTTTAATACCATCAAAAGATGGTCAATATACATCAGCTATATTTGAAGACAGTTCAAACTGTGCAAAATATGTAAATGAAAATATGCAAAATAACGGATTTAAAGTTAATGGAATATTTGAAAGAAGCGATTTAACAGGATTTAACTGGTCCCAAGTTCCAGTAGTATTACTAGAAATGGGATTTATGAGCAATTACACCGAAGACCAAAATATGTCTAGTCCACAATATCAAGAAAAGATGATGACGTGTGTGGCAGATGGATTAGATAATTATTTCAAAAATAAAAAATAAGGTGATATTATGACACAAATATTGGGGGAAAGCAGGAATAACAGTATTTTCGAAAAAACATTAAATGTGATAGGGCCAATTAAAAATAAATTTTCAAAGCCAGATTGCAAAGTTCATATATTTTTACAGGAAAATGCAATAAATAGTTTATGGTTTAATGGATACTATGAAGAATATGAAGTTTTTAATAGATATAGAAAAATAATAAACGAAGGGGTTGTATGGGCAGATCAAGATTTAAAGTGCTATGGTCATTTTTATAACGTATATACAAAAAAAGGGCTGCCAGGGACAAACGACAATGCCCTTACATTATCACAAGAATATTATAATTATGCTATAAATTATTTTTACGAAGGCGATATTTATAACTCAATGTTCTATTTGGGTGCAGTATGTCATTTGATTCAAGATATAACCGTTCCACAACACGCCACAGGAGATTTACTAAATAATCATATGCAATTCGAAAATTACGTTAAATTAAGATATTTAAAAATAAAGAGATTCAGAACTTACTCCGAGCCAATTTATTTTAATACTGTAGAAGAATATATAAAATTCAATTCTTACAATGCGATAAAAAATCAACATCTCCATAGATATATACAAAATGTAAATAACAGATTTTATTTAATAGCAGAAAAAGCATTGGAATTCTCACAAAGAACGACGGCAGGAATCCTAATTCTGTATTTTGAAAATACGTATATGCAAAATTAAAAAAATCAAATATAATAGTATAGATGTAAACAAATAAAATTTATAAGAGGTGGATAAATGCTAGTAGTAGAAAATGTTAGTCATGGTTTCGGAGCGAGAACAATACTAGAAAATGTATCTTTTAGACTTAAAAAGGGAGAACATATAGCCCTTGTAGGTGCTAATGGAGAGGGTAAATCTAGTTTCTTAAATATAATAACAAAAAAATTAATGCCGGATGCAGGTAATATAAAATGGTCATCAAGAGCAACAGTTGGTTATTTAGATCAGCATGCTGTTTTAGAAAAAGGAATGACAATAAGAGACGTATTAAGAGATGCGTTCAAAAACATGTTTGAGTTAGAACAAGAAATGTTAAAAATGTATGACCTAATGGGTGAAGCAGACGAAGAACAAATGAATAAACTTCTTGAAGAAACTGCTGAAATACAAACTATATTAGAAAACAGTGGATTCTATACAATAGATGCAAAAATCCAAGAGGTTGCTAATGGTTTAGGATTAGGGGAAATAGGTCTTGATAGAGACGTAACTGATTTAAGTGGAGGTCAAAGAACAAAAGTACTTCTTACTAAATTATTATTAGAAAGTCCAACAATATTAATCCTTGATGAGCCTACAAACCACTTAGATGAAGAGCATATAGTATGGCTTACAAGATATTTACAAGAATACGAAAATAGCTTCATTCTTGTATCACACGACACAGACTTTATAAACAATACATGTAATGTAATTTACCATATAGAAAATGCTGAGCTTACAAGATACAAAGGTAACTACGATGAATTTGTAAGACTTAGAGATATTAAGAAAAGACAAGAAGAAAGTGCTTATGAAAAACAATTAGAAGAAAGAAAGAAACTTGAAGATTTCGTAGCAAGAAACAAAGCCAGAGTTGCAACTAGAGGTATGGCAAACTCAAGACAAAAAATACTTGATAAGATGGAAATCTTAGAAAGACCAAAAGAAAAATTAAAACCAACATTTAATTTCAGAAATGCTAGAGCAGCAGCGAGAATAATATTCGAAACTAAAGATTTAGTATTAGGATATAATGAACCATTAACAAAACCATTAAACTTCCAATTAGAAAGAGGTCAAAAAATAGCTCTTAAAGGGATGAATGGTATAGGTAAATCAACACTTTTAAGAACTTTACTTGGAATGACAAAACCATTCGCTGGTGAAATTGAATTAGGTGATTACTTAGAAGTTGGATATTTCGAACAAGAAAGTTCAATGGACAACTACAATACTGCTTTAGATGATGTATGGCAAGAATACCCTGTATTAACTAACTACGAAGTTAGACAAGCACTTGCTAAATGTGGTCTTACTACTGAACATATAACAAGTCAAGTTAGAGTTTTAAGTGGGGGAGAAGCAGCCAAAGTTAGATTATGTAAATTAATGTTAAAAGATATAAACTTCTTAGTTCTTGACGAACCTACAAACCACTTAGATGTAGAAGCTAAAGATGAGCTTAAAAAAGCAATAAAAGAATTTAAAGGGACAGTTCTTTTAGTTTGCCATGAGCCAGAATTCTACGGCGATGTAGTTGATGATGTTTGGAATATAGAAGATTTCACTACAAAAATAGTTTAATAGTTTAAATTAGAGGGGGCTTCCAATTGAAAAAATTCGTAAATGCCATTTTGGCTATATGTTTAGCTTTATTTGTAATAGGTTCTTCAGTTATTATAACGATGAATATAAAAAGTATCTATTACAACGATATAGACAAGCTAAATATAGAGTCTATGAGCAACTTATCAAGGGAAGACATAATAGAAAATTACGATTATTTAATTGATTATAATTTAAGTTGGAAAGCAGATGAATTTGAATTGCCATCTCTACCTTCATCTCATAATGGGAAAATTCATTTTGAAGAAGTTAGAGATATATTTCAAAATGTAAAAATACTTACAATAATAACAGGAATTATTTCAATAATAGGTGGAATAATTCAAATTAGAAAAAAGGAATTCAAATTTTTAAGAAATTCGTCAATATTAATTATAGTAATGCCGGTTTTATTGGCTATTCCAATTGCAATAAACTTCAATGCGTGTTTTATAATGTTTCATAAAATAATGTTTAGCAATGATTACTGGATTTTTAATCCTGAAATAGATCCAGTAATAAATATGCTACCAGAAACATTTTTCATGCATATGGGTGTAGCAATTTTAGCAATTATGTTGATTTGTAGTATTGTATTACAATTGATATATAGAAAATTAAAAACGATAAATTATGACAATTTAAAATAAAAAATAAAATTACAAAAATTATAATATTGAAAGAATGCTGAATAAATGGTATTATGGATATATTGAAATAAGACTGAAATAAAAATGAGACGAAAAAATAGGAGTTAGTCAATATAAATTGGCTTAACTCCTATTTTTTTATCTATTTTTCTGTATCTAATTTTGTTATTTCAATAATTTCTTTAAACTTCCCAATTACATAGTCGTAATTTTTTCTTTGATGAGGAAGTGTGCAATTTTTACAATCCTTAATACCCTTTTCCGTATATTTAAAATTTCCACCACATTTATCTTTTAGGGCATATAGTGGACAATAACAGAATAAGCAATTGAAATTTTCCGGGTCATTTGTTTTATGGCATGGAAAAAACTCACATTCAGTATGACTAAAAAATTTGTAATTCAATTTAATTATACCTCCAAAAATTTAGAATAATAGATAATTTTATTATACTATTTATATTATACTTATAGTATAGGATTATAAAAAATTATTAGGAGAAGGCTTATGAGGGATTTTAGGGAAGTTTCTACAATAGAGTTGTTTTATGATACAACTAAAAAACTTGAAAAGAGTACAAAAACGTATTATGAAATTAAGGATAGGAATGTAAGAAAAGTATCAGAGGAATTGCACAAAAGAATAAGTAAAGAAATAGAAGATGATTTTCGTATCCCGAGCAGGGAGGAAATGGACGAAATCATTATTTCAGACCTGAAGATGGAAGCCGAAGATGGAAATGCCGAAGCCCAATATGATTTAGCTTGTTATTATATGCCTTCAGAAGAAAATGATACAGGGGATATTTCAAAATCATTTATATTGTATAAAAAAGCAGCACAAAATGGTATCAAGGAAGCGCAATACAATTTAGCTTGCTTTTATGTACATGGAATAGGCATCGATAAAGATGAAGATGAAGCATTTATCTGGATTGAAAAATCGGCAAATCAGGGGTATACGAGAGCAAAATTTTGTTTAGCACTTTGTTACGAACATGGAATAGGGGTAGATAAGGATGAAAAAAAAGCGTATGAAATATTAAAATCACTTGAAAATGATAAAATCGATACTATTGTACAGTATTGTTTAGGAATATATTATGAAAAAGGAAAAGAAATAGAAAAAGATAAGAAGAAAGCATTTGAATTCTACAAAAACTGTGCAAATGCTGGTTATGATAAGGCACAGCTTAGAACGGCTATTTGTTATGAATATGGAATAGGTGTAAAACAGGATCATAAAAAAGCATTTAATCGATATAAAAAGGCAGTTGGAAATGGAAATAAAGATGCAAAATATCTTATGGGACGATGCTATGAATATGGAATAGGGACTAATGTTGATAACAAAAAAGCATTTTCTATTTATAACGAATTATCACAAGTTGGCTATGAAGATGCAATTTATAGGTTGGCATATTTCTATGAGCATGGGATAGGAACTGATATAGATAAAGAAAAGGCTTTTAAACTATATAATAATTTAGCCCAAATGGGGTATGAAGATGCCATGTTTTATTTAACAGAGCATTATGAAGACAAAATGAAAAATAGCGATGCAGAAGAATTTTATAATACGGAAGAAGTTGTTGCTGATTTAGACGTAAATAATGAAGGTAGCGATGTTTTAGTATTAGAGGAGGTAAGTAATAAAGAAAAATTAGATTTAGATGTAAAATTAGAAAAGAATATGGAAATTGAAGAGTTTTCAGATTTGGAAGATAGTAATTTAGATAATAATGAAGAAATTTATGCATATGAAGACTTTGAAGATGAATCATTACTTAGCAAAGATTTAGGAATAAATATATTTTTAGAACAAACAATATACAAACAAGTTAAAGATAATAACTTGGAGAGTGATTTGAAAAAACTAATAATAAAAATAGATAAATGCTTAACTTCAACAAATGGAGCCTTGAATTTTAAAAGTTTAGGGTTTAAGAAATACGAAGGTGTTGGGAATAACAAAATTTATGGTTTTGACTTTAATAATAAAGTAAATGATAGTGATAGAATAATAGCTTGTTTTGTAGATGATTATGCAAAGAAGAATGAATTTGACTTTGAAAGATATAATAATAGTCAAAACAAAGACAAGCAGGGCATTATATTATTTTCAATAACAAAGCATAATGACCAAGAAAGAGAAGCACAAAAAGTATCAAAAAGAATAAATAATAGTTTTTATGAACACAATCAATTCAAATATGTAAATGAAAAGAAAAGTAAAAACATAGAAATTATAAGTGTGGTAAATAAAAACACTCAAGAAAATAATATGACATTTAGATCTCTCGATTTTGACGATAAGCAAATCATATATCAAGAGGTATTGACAAAAGAACAGTCAGAGCAAATACATACATTTATACAAAAATCAGAACCATTTATATTATCAGGAATAGCAGGAAGCGGAAAAACAATATCTACTGTTAAATTAATCCCAGATATGGTTGAAAAAATAAAAAATATGGGCTCAGATAGCAAAATTCTATACGTAACATTTTCAAACAACTTAAAACAATATGTAAAAGAAAAGGTAATAGAAAGCTATTATGAATTTAATGAGTATATAGATATTAAAACTTTTGAGGATATATGTACAGAGCTAAATTATAAATACAATGACAAAAAAATAGACAGATCTAGGATTATAACTCAAAATACATATAAGAAAAATTTCACTAAGTTTTTAAATTACTTACATCAAACATCTCGTGATGGAAATATTTTAAAATTTATTAAAAAGTATCAAAAAGAAAAAAATATTATCTACAGCGAGATATTTGGAATATTAAAAGGTTCTATGTATGTAGATTGGGATAGAGAAGAAAAAGACATAGTAAAATCAGAATATTACATAAATAATAGTAACAAAATAGTTGAGGATTATAAGATTTTTGCTGAAGAAGATAGAGAAATACTATATTCAATAACACAAAAATATAATCAATGGCTAGTTGAAAATGAATACTACGACATAAATGATATAGCATTCGAACTTCAAAGCTTGATAAAAGATAAAAACATAAATTATGAATATGTAGTAGTAGATGAGGTACAAGATTTTACAGAAGTACAAATCTATATGTTATTTTTATTGGCAAAAGAACAAGAGATTTATGGGAAAAACAAAACTAGAAAAATACTGTTAGCTGGGGACCCAAATCAGATAATAAATCCTACCTTCTTTAAAGTAGGAAGACTTAGAAAATTATTTTACTTACATGGATACAATTATGAGGATAAACGCCTTAATGAAAACTTCAGAAATTCTATTAATATAATGAAGATGAACAACATCGTAAATAAAATAATCAATGATAAACTTCCAGCAAGAAAAGAAGAAGACAGACAATATGAAATAACTAAAAATAATAAAACAGGAATTGTGGAGCAAGTTAAGGCAAGTGATGAAAATCTAAAAGTTATATTCACACAAATCAACGCATCTGCCAAAGTGGCACTTATAGTTTCTGATGATGAGAAGAAAGAATATTTAAAAGAAAAGTATGGATGCGAAAATGCCTTTACAATTTCAGAATTTAAAGGGAAAGAATTCGATAATATAATTGTCTACAATATACTATCTGATTATGCTGATATTTATGAAGAGGTTTATAAAAAGGAAAGTCTAAAAGAAGGTCATTATAGTTATTACTTTAATAGATTTTATGTTTCGATAACAAGAGCTAATTATAACTTAGTTCTTATAGAAGAAAAAGAAACAGAAATTCTAAAAGAAATTAAGGAAAAACTAGGCGACAATTTAAGATATATAGAAAATATAGACACATTTAAGGATTTAAACTTAGGGGAATTAATTGGAGACAGTTCGGAACTATTCAACATAGGTATGAAATTCTTCTATGATGAAGAATATGCACAGGCTAAGAACTACTTTACTCGAAGTGTTGAACCAAATTCGAATAATTTAGCAAAAATATGTGATTTATTTGAACAAGAAGGAAAATACGATGAAAAGGGAGATGAATTATTCCATATAGGAGAATACAAACTTGCACAAACTTATTATGAAAAAGCATATAACTTTGAAAAATACGCAATTATGTATTTATATATGAATAATCTATCTTATGAAAAACAATTAAGAGAGTTTTACAAATGTTTAGATAAACAAGGAATAAATTTCAGCGATTTATTCGATAATTACGGATACAGATTTGATAAATTACATAATATCTTAAAAAACAAAATAAAGAAAACAAATAAGTTATCTTCAGATATTGGATTAAAAATAAAAAATATAAATCAATTACTTGGGGATATAAATAAAAAGATGAATGGGAGATAGGTGAACGATATGGCGAATAAGGAACTTAATACAAAGGGGATAGTAGATTCAATAGATAATTTTAATAGAAATAGTGAGCAGATATGCGAAACTTTAAATGGTTTAGAGGGGAGTATAAATGAGTTTAACAAATCGATTACAAGGTTACAGTCATTAAAAGATATTGATTTGACCAAGAAGAAGATAGATGAACTAAGTACATATAAGCAGAAGGTAAATCACATGATAAAAGAGCTGCAGACAATAGAAGGCGATTTATCAAAAATGGACGAACTTATTGAAACTGTTTCAAAATTTGGGGGAGAAATACACTCTGTTATGAAAAATAGTAATACAATCAGTTTCAATACGATATCAAATAATGTAAGAGATTTAGATAAAAAGATAACTTCTTTTAATAAGAGAATTGACACATTTATTGAAAGAGAACTAATTAAAAAATTAGATGAACAATATGAAAATATAATGGAGCGTGTAAACACAGCATTAGAGAAACAACAAAAGATGATAGATTCAATAGATGAAAAAGTTGAACAAATTGGAACAGTTCAACCAAATATGCAAATATCACCTGAAAAATTAAAAATGATGAAAGAATCATCAAACACAGCTATGGAAGCAATTTTAGGTGGAAATCTAGAAGAGGTTATGTCCAATTTTATAGAAAGTGTAATAGACACATATAGAGATACAGATTCAGCAAAAGAATCAATATATAAAGGATTTAGTTCAAATGTATTAAAACTTTTATCAGATGAAGGAGAAATAGAAGCTAGTTATGTATTAGGAGAAAGATATTATAAAGAAGGCAAAATAGATGAAGCTGTTGTTGAGTATGAAAAACTACTTGATGACGAAGATGGAAGATGCGTAGATAAGCTAATTAACATATATAAAGAAAAAGCAGCAGAAGGAAATCCACTATATCTAGAAAAACTAGGATTTGAATTATATAGAGGTAGATTAATTGAAAAAGATGTAGATAAAGCAATTGAATTACTAGAAAAAGCAGAGCATAACGGAAGTGTTAACAGCAAAAAATATTTAGAACTTATAAAATTAAAATAATAAGTATCTAAAATTTATGGAGGGGGTGAGGTTAAATCACCTCCTTTTGTGATTTAAATTATAATATCAAAAAAATACATAAAAAAATGATAGTTTAATGATATAATTATTAAGAATATTTATCTAAAACATGTTATTTGCAGTAAAAAATAGAAAATTACATATATAAAAGAATGAAATCCTTTATAAAAGTCAAAATATATAATAAGGTAAAACATAGGCAAATAAATGAATTGACAACGATTAATGTAAAGAGGTGATTTTGTGGAAGAACAATTACAAGAAAAGGCCGTTTTAGTGGGCTTAAATATAACAACTAATGTAAAGAAAATTGATGATATTGATATAAATGAATCTATGGCAGAACTTAAAGAGCTAGTAAAAGCAGCTGGAGCAGAAGTTTTAGCATCTGTAATTCAAAATAAACCAGCTAGAGATGCAGCTTATTTCATAGGAAAAGGAAAAGTTGAAGAAATAAGAGATTACTGCCACATGCTTGGTGCAACTATGATCGTATTTAATGACGAATTATCAGGAGCACATATGAGAAATATAGAAGATGTTACTGGACTAAAAGTAATAGACAGAACAGCTTTAATATTAGACATATTCGCACAAAGAGCATTAAGTAAAGAAGGTAAATTACAAGTTGAGCTTGCTCAATTAAAATACAGATTACCAAGACTTTACGGAATGGGTGGACAAATGAGTAGAACTGGGGCTGGTATAGGTACTAGAGGTCCTGGGGAACAAAAACTTGAAGTAGATAAAAGACATATATTAAACAGAGCAGCAGACATAAGAAAAGAACTTAGAGAAGTTAAACAAAACAGGGAAACTCAAAGAGTTCAGCGTTTAAAATCAAATATACCAATAGTTGCATTAGTTGGATACACAAATGCAGGAAAATCTACTTTATTAAACGAATTAATAAAGACACACAAAGATTATGAAACAGAAAAAGAAGTTTTTGTAAAAGACATGCTTTTCGCAACTCTTGATGTAACTTTAAGAAAAGCAACATTACCAAACAAAAGAGACTTCTTAGTAGTAGATACAGTTGGTTTCGTAAGTAAGTTACCACATGACTTAGTCGAAGCATTCAAAGCAACATTAGAAGAAGTTAAATATGCAGACTTAATACTACATGTTATAGATGCGACAAACAGCAGCTTCGAACTTCAAAAACAAACTACTGAATCTGTATTAAAAGAATTAGGTGCAGATGATAAGAAAACTATAATAGTTTACAACAAAATAGATAGACTAGAACTAGATATTTATCCAAGAAATAGAGAAGACAGAATTTATATTTCTGCTAAAAAGGGTATAAATATGGATATCCTTTTAAAAATGATAGAAAATGCTTTAATGGAAGACACTTATCAAGTTAAATTATTACTTCCATATGACAAAGGAAATATATTCAGTAGAATTAAAGAAAAATATAATGTAGATTCTTTCGAATATGTAGAAAATGGGACACAACTTGAGGTAAGTTTAGACGAAGAAGACTATAATGTATATAAAGAATATATAATAGAGGAATAAAAATGGATATAAGCTGGAACAATATCGACAACTTAGAAGACTATTTTATTACATATCTTCTTTATACTGAATCAAAGACAGTGTCGCAAATTAGCAAAATTAGAAATATATCAGTTACAGAGGTAAATGATCATCTGATTAGAGCAAAATTAGATATAAAATCTGTAAATAAAGCAAAAGTAGAGTCTTCAAAAGATGTATTGGATAAATTTTTGGAATTGGGAAAAGATGCACGACTTGAATTTATAGAAGAGTTAAGTCTTGATAAGGAAAAAGAACTAAATTTTAAAAGAGAATTATACAAAAGAATACTTAAAGAAAAAAATGCAGATGATTTAATTGTTTTAATTTGGGCAACTGGAGAGTTTAAGGATGACAGATTCTTAAAAATACTTCATCCTCTTACAAATCACAGACATTCAGATATAAGAAGGATAACTTATTCAGCTATAAGGAAAATATCTTCTCCAAAGAGCAAATTTGTTTTGGAAAAAGGATTATATGATTCAAATCCCCAAACTAGACAATACTGTGCTAAGGCTTTAGCAAAAGTGGGAGATGATAAGACTGTCGAGATTTTGCAAAGGCTTATAGAACACAAAAAACTCAATGAAAAAGAATATGTCATCAGGGCATATAACGAAGCAATTTTAGCTTTAAAATATTTAACGGCAGGGGGAGAGGCACTATGAAGACATATAAAACATTACACAGTTTTGGCTCAGATGAATATATCGTAGAGAAATCGACGTTTATAGGATATGCAAAACCTATAAAATCTGAAGAAGAAGCTGTGGAATTTATAAACGAAATAAAGAAAAAGCACAAAGACGCTACTCATAATGTCTGGGCATATACTGTTGGTGAAACAATGAATATCCAACGTTATAGCGATGATGGAGAACCACAAGGAACAGCAGGAATTCCAACATTAGAAGTTATAAAAAAAGAAGACTTAAGAGATGTAGTAGTTGTTGTAACTAGATATTTTGGAGGCATCAAACTAGGGGCAGGCGGACTTGTTAGAGCATACACAAAAGGAGCCAAAGTAGGTATTGAAGCTGCACAAATTATAGAGAAGGTAAAATATAAAGAAGTAGGTATAACTATAGACTACAATCAAATAGGCAAAGTCCAAAATGAAATAATGAACATGGGCTACACTATAAAGGACACTTTATATACTGATAAAGTTCAAATTATAGTTTATTCAAGAGAAGAAGACGCACAATCGCTTAAATCAAAAATGACAGATATAACAAGTGGGACTGCAGAGTTAAGCGAAAGTGAAAGTTTTTATTTATCTGAGAAAGACGGTCAAATTATTCTTTAGATAGTATTTCTTTAATAAATAAATTTATTGAAGGGGGAAGTCATAATGAAAAGTGAAAAAAATAAAATAACGAAACAGATAGGAATCTCTTTAGCTATAATAGGAATTTTATTCTTAGCTATAGTAACTTTGAATTTATCAAAAAATGAAGAGATAATAATATTCTGCTTTATGTATGGCTTTATGGTTTTTATGGTATTTAATCTATTTAAAATATCAAAAGCTGGGGATGTAGATATTACTAATACCATAAATACTTTAAATAAATTACAAGAGGATTTAGAAAGAAAAACTTTCATACAAGATATGTTAAATCATGCTAATATGGAGTTTGAAATAAATGAAAAAATGGCTTATGTAAATAAAATTATCGAAAAATATGATGACTGTGCCGATGGGTATTACTATCGTGGCGATTTCTATATAAAATTCGAGAAATTTTATTCGGCTATAAAAGATTTTGAAAAAGTTATTCAATTAGACAAAAACTATAAAGAAGCATATAGAGGAAAAGGTGTTTGTTATAGTAGATTAGGTGACAATGATTTAGCAATAAAAAATTATGAAAAAGCATTACAAATAGATCCATATTATGAAGTGGCTTATTATAATCTGGGGGTATCTTATAGTAACCTAAAAAAATATGATAAAGCTATGGAAAGTTATAGAAAAGCATTGGAATTAGACGAAAATGATGTCAGTGCTTATTATAACAGAGGTAGAATTTTAGCGTATTTAGGAAGATACAAAGAAGCATTAAAAGACTTTACAAATGCTATAAATCTTGAAAAATACGATGAAAGATTATTATATGAAAGAGCGGGAATCTTCTATTTAATGAAAAGATATAAAGATGCTCTACTAGATTACAAAGCATTTGTAAACTTGGCTCCACATATGAAAGAAGGTTATTTGGGAATGGCTGATTGTTATTGCCAAATGAACCAAATGAACAATGCTATCGAATATTACAATAAATCTATAGAAATAGATCCAAATTATGAAGAAAGTTACTTTAATCGTTCAGTAGCTTACTTAAAACAAGATGATTTGCGAAAAGCTATAAAAGATTTAGACAAAGTTATTGGACTAAATCCTAAAAATGGAGAAGCATATTACAACAGAGCTCTTGCATATGGACGAATGGAAAATCACACAAAAGTAATTCGTGATTTCTCAAAAGCAATTAAAATGGGATATAAAGTAGGAAAATCTTATTGCAACAGAGGAAAAGAATATTCTCTAACAGGTAATTTTAAAAAAGCAAAAGACGACTACACTAGATCTATAGAACATGGCTATGATAGCTACATAGTTTATATGGGAAGAGGAGCAGCAAATTTAGATTTAGAAGAATATAATGAAGCGATACTTGATTTTAACAAGGCAATCGAATTAGATAATACTAAATTAGGAAATTACTATTATAGAGGACTTGCATATTACAATCTTAAACAATATAAAGAAGCGATAGATGATTTTTCTGTTGCGATAGAAGGTTGTCCGTCAGACATAAGAGCTTATGAAAAACGAGGCGATGCATATTGTAGAATAGGAGATTATGATAATGCAATAAAAGATTTCTTTATGATAAGTAGATTAGAACAAAAAAGTTAGTATATAAAAATAAGCCTAGACTATGAGACTTGTAGTTTAGGCTTATTTTTTTCCTTTATGCATATATCCTTTTTGTATTTCGAAAATACCGATTATTAATAAAAACACTCCAAAGAATTTTCTTAATATATCAGATGGCAAATATTCAGCTAATGTTGAACCAAAAAATGCGCCGACTATACCGAATAAGACGATTGGAAGCACAAGGTCAAAATCTACATTTTTCTTTTTTATATGTATTGCAAGGGCTACTATCGTCATTGGGATTGAAGATAGTAGGTTTGTACTTTGGGCGATTTTGGGGTCTATACTTGCGAATAGTATCAATGCGGGGATTAGAATTGTTCCACCGCCCATTCCCATTCCGCCTATTATTCCGGCAAAAAAGCCTATTATTCCAATTAACATAATTCCTCCTAATTAATAAAAAATCATTCTGATTGCAGAAATTATCATTACGATTCCAAAAGAAATTCTTAGAAATTTTCCTGTTACTTTGCTCAGTAATTTTGCTCCAATTATCCCGCCGATTATACTGCCGATAGCGGCTTGTATAGTTAATTTAATGTCGTAAGTTCCTCTTGATACGTATATTACAGAACTTGTTACTGTTAAAAAAATTATTATTGCTAAAGCTGTTGCGTGGGATTTATGTTCTTCTACTTTTAGTATGTTGTTTAAAATGGGTACTAAAAGAGTCCCTCCACCGGAGCCAAAAAGTCCATTTACAAAACCAGTAAAAGCGCCAATTATAGAATTTTTAATATTAAATGGATTTTTCATATCTTCACCTACCTTGTATTATTATTTGTGATTTTGATAAAACTATGTATATATGTGAAAATAATAAATTAATTTTGAAATAAATGTGGTATTATAAGTATAGATTTTTATATGAAAGGGGAAAATTAAATGGAAATAAATCAAAAAATAGATAAGACAGTAGATTGGCTTAGAGAAAAAGTTAAAGAAGCTGGATGCAAAGGATTAGTTGTAGGAGTTTCTGGGGGTATAGATTCAGCGGTAGTTTGCTACCTTATTAAAAAAGCATTTCCTGAAAACTCAATAGGAGTAATTATGAGTATAAACAGCAATCCAAAAGACAGAGAAGATGCGCTTAAAGTTATAAATGGATGTGGAATAGATTATATCGACTTAGATTTAACTAAGCCACAAGAAATGATATTAAACTCTGTAACATCAGCACTTAAAGAAAAAGATTTATACAGTGAATCAGGATTTAGAGCAGCTGACTCTAACTTAAGAGCAAGAGTTAGAATGTGTTCTGTTTATACAGTTGCAAACAACTTAGGATATTTAGTTGTTGGAACAGATAATGCAGCAGAAATACACACTGGATATTTCACAAAATACGGTGATGGTGGGGTTGATTTAGTTCCAATAGCAAACCTTACAAAAGCAGAAGTTTACGATTGGGCTAGGGCATTAGGTGTACACGAAGATGTAATAAACAGAGCGCCATCAGCAGGTTTATGGGAAGGCCAAACAGATGAAAACGAAATGGGAACAACATACAACATGATAGATAAGGTTGTATTAGGCAAAAGAGATGAAGTTCCTCAAAAGGACTTAGATATTATAGATAGATTACATAGAATCAGTGAACATAAAAGACATACTGCAGCAAAACCTCCAATATTCTAATTTACTAAATCGGAGTTTTATGCTAAAATTTACTGTGGCAATAGATTTTGACTAAATCTATAAATGAACGAAATTAAAGTTAAGGAGTGAAATTATGGGTCGTATAGGTAATATTATCAATAGAAAAGGTAAACAAGATGCTAAAAGAGCATCAGTATTCACTAAACATGCAAGAGCTATAACTGTTGCAGCTAAAGAAGGTGGAGCAGATCCAGAATACAATGCAGCTTTAAAAACTGCTATAGATAAAGCTAAAGCTGACAATATGCCAAATGACAACATCAAAAGAGCAATAGACAAAGGTGCTGGAGCTGGCGGTGGAGAAGATTACTTCTCAAACACTTACGAAGGATATGGACCAGGTGGTGTTGCTGTTATAGTTGAAACTTTAACTGATAACAAAAACAGAACTGCTGGTAACATAAGATATTACTTCGACAAAAACGGTGGTAACTTAGGAACTACTGGATGCGTTGGTTTCATGTTCGATAGAAAAGGACAAATATTAATAGCTGCTGAAAACGTAAGCGAAGAACAATTAATGGACGACGCTTTAGAAGCTGGAGCAGATGACATAATAACAGAAGAAGATGGATTCGAAGTTGTAACAGCTCCAGAAGATTTCAACGCAGTTAGAGATGCATTAGTTGAAAAAGGATATGAATTCGTATCTGCTGATATAAAATTAATACCACAAACTACTACAGTTTTAGATAACGAAGGTCAAGTAAAAGCTATGGAAAAATTAATAGACTTACTTGAAGATGATGACGACGTTCAAAATGTGTACCATAACTGGGAAATAACTGAATAGTTATTGGAAAGTTAGGAATTTTAACGTTTTAGAATTTAAAATGTGAGAATATAACACCTCTGATTATGAGATATGGAGAAATCTGTGTTGAGTAATTAGAGGTGTTTTTTGCTTATTGTAAGAGTAAACATTGATTACTAGAGATTGAAGAAATAACAAATATACACTAAGGGATAAATTATAATTTTTAAGATATATTATTTATCTATATTATAAAATTAATATTTTATTTTGTTATTTCTTTAAAAATAATTTTTGGATTAGAACCATATACGTTAGAATTTAAATAATCTTGACCTATCAATCTAACTAAATTTGAAATCTTTTGTTTATAATCATTCTTGCTATAATAGAATATAGTTATTTGTGATTTTGGTAACATAATTAATTCCTGTAATATATCTTTGTCAGTTATATCTAATGAATGTCCATAAAAATATATATTATTTAAAAATGTATTAGATGAAATTGATTTACTAAATATATGATTGTTCTCTTCTATTTCTTCAAGCCATTTTTTGTATTTACAACCTGTATTTTTATATATTCTTTGGTAATATTTTTTAAACTGAATAAAGTCAAGCTCTATGTTTTTATTTTTTTCGTCTAGATACTCATCTATTCCAAGTACCATATTATTTTTTTCTATATCTTTATTTTTATCAGCTACTCCATGTATGTAATCATATTCAGTTTCTTCTTTTACATCATAGATATCTTTAAAAGTATATGAATAATTGAAACTTATTAATTTATCTATTTTGTTTATTTTTTCGATATCATCTAATTTATTACTTATTTTCACATTTTCTCTAACTACATAATCTAAATAAATTTCTAAGCATCTAATAAGGTTATTTAATTCATTATTCAATTCTGAAATAATTTTATTTGAATTAGATTTACAAAAAAAATTATTTTCCAAATTTGTATAATTAACTTTAGAATCAACAATATTTTCATAGTCTAATTTATTAGATAATATATTTTTTTCTACTAACTTACAACTTACGTCATTCATAAAATTTTTTCCATTTTCATACATTATATAATTACTAGCATATTTTCTATTACCAGGAGTTAATTGTGAGTTATAATCATTATGTTTTTTTAAATATTCCAATGATTTGACTACTTTTGTAATCTCACTTTCAAAATCAATCCAGTTTTCACCTTTAATTTTATTCTTTTCAATACATTTTTTGAAATATTTAATCCAAATATTATCTGATGATAAATAAATTAATTCATTTATAAATTGATCATCTTTATTTAATGCATATTTCTTTAAAAAGTAATTTTGTATATCAATATTAAGTGCTTTAAAATTCGGAGCATCTTTATATATATCAATATCTTTAACATTACTATTATAAAAAGAGTTTACGTAAGTTATGAATCCTAAAAAATCTTTATAACTAGTGGGTAATTTATGTGCTAAATCAAACCCATTTCCTATAACTAAGATATTCATTATTATTCCTCCAAATGAAATATTTTTTAGTTACATTATAACATAATGGCATGGAATGTAAAAAAAATACCATTTTAAATAGAGTAGGACGTATATAATAAAATTATAAACTGTAATACAGAAAAAACTACTTATTTGGTAAAATAGATTTTTCTAAAATATCTATGCCTAATAAATCTTTTAGTATATCATTTAATTCATTGTGCTCATTATTTTCTAACATACCTTTTATACTTCTTTTTAACTCATAAATTCGTTCCTTTTTTTCTGCATCTTTAATGGCTTGCTCTCTTTTATTAAAAATATTATGAATATTATCATTAATAAACTGTTCTACAACTTCTTTATTTACACTATTTTTATAATATCTTTTTCCATTTATCATAAAGTGTGACATATACTGAGTTTTACCACAGATATTTTGGGTTTCATATATTTTTATATTTTCATAATTTTGTTGAATCATGCTATTTATACGATGACTAACTAATCTCAAATTGGAAACTCTATTATCATATTTGTTTACATTTATATGATCAACACTTCGTCCCCACATATCTTCTTCATTATAAATAATTTCACATATAACAGTATGTACAGATTTAGTAGTACCTTTTATACTTGTTTTGACGGTAGCTCTATTATTAGCCATACTAGCAGTCCAATTATATTTATTAAGATGATTTAACCACATATCTTTATCTACAATAAATTCAATATTATATTTACCATCTGTTGTAACATATACAACTTCTTTTCGGTCAAGTATACCGTATCTTATTTTATTTTTACATACCATTTTTTTTGCGCTCATAAATTAATAAACTCCCCTTTCTTCATACATATTGGTATTGACTAGTAAATACTAAGCTATAAATTAAATAAAGTGCATCTAAATATATAGATACACTTTAAAATTTCTTAAAAACTAATAATAAACATAAGTAAATTTTTAATATATTTAATTGTATATAAATTATAGCAGAAGAATAAAATTTATGTATTGAATAATAAAATTTATATAATTAAATAAATTTATTTAATTATAATTTAAAACATAAGAAATAAAAAATCTCTGATTATAAGATATAGAGAAATCTAAGTTGAGTAATTGTAGGTGGCTTTTATGTAATAAAAAAGGGCATAGGTCAATTTGAAATCTATGCCTTTTAAAATTTTAAGCTATTTATAAATTCTAAAACTATGCATTCGAAATAAAACCCAAAGCAATATAAGACAACTTCAGCTTAATAATATAATTCAAATCCTCAAAATC
>ERZ827488.826-NODE-826-length-42231-cov-6.066483_pt1 | contig 42231 bp, 33 predicted proteins | sample MGYA00519771_ERZ827488 | MGnify/ENA primary metagenome ERZ827488 (study PRJEB31778, sample SAMEA3449323) | human gut metagenome | biome: human gut; feature: human-associated habitat; material: faeces | place: United Kingdom | collected 2010/2012 ... | reverse complement strand
AAAAAATAAACGAAAATTATTTCAAAAATAATTTTCGTTTATTTTTTATTTTATATATCTTTTGTGATTATAAACAAGTTTCATTTTTTTATTTTTAGAATATTATATTCTAATCTTGTATAGAAAAAATTTTTAAGTAAATACTATACAAAACAGAAAAAAGGAGCTATCTATGAATTCATTATGTATAAAAACTAATAATGAAGATATATTAAAATATCTACAAAATGAATTTTCAAGTTTCAACATGCTAAATACATTTTATTCTCAAAAAGAATTTAAATATTATAAAAACATCATTATTCATTATACTGGAATTGACGAAGAACTCTTTTATACAAAATTAGCAACAATCTTGTCTTATCTAGTAATCGATTATTTCGAAATAAATATATTGAAAACCATCCTAAATACAAACTACTTTTATTTTGAAAATTTTGAATTAAAAAAAATATTAAATTTGTGTGAAGAAAATCTTTGTGATTCAAGTGAATACTCCTTCCAAAATAGACAACTTCTTTTATTTGATATTTTTTATGAATATATATCAACTCATAATTCTATTATCCTTACAGGCTTTATAAATTTTAGATTAGGTAATTATAGAAATTTGCTTGGAGAAATAGTGGATTTTTCAGTTAATGAATTTATTATAGAAAGAGAATATTTAGAATTTGTGTCTCTTTTAAGGCTTTATGTTCATTCTCAATCAACTTCTAATAGAATCATTCATGCAATATCATTAAAAAACGAAATTATTTTATTAGATGAAAATATGGAAAAAATAAAAATAGATAAAAACCTTCAAAAAGCAAAATATTTATCTGATGTTTCATTTTCTAATAATGATTTTGTTCTAAATACTTTGTTAAATTTATTACCAAAAAATATTTATATCCATTTAGTTTCTCCTTCAAGTAATGTTGATTTTATTAATACTTTACAACTTATATTTGAAGGTCATATTACAATTTGCCATGATTGTAATATTTGTAATCTTTATAAAAAAATTTATAATAAAAATCTCAAGCATTAGTTTTATTCTAATCTTGAGATTTTTTTGCATCCTTTATATATTTACTTTTTCTTTTATTTTATCATTTTCTGAATCTTCTTTAATCCAGTTCTTTCCATCTACTATTCTAGTAACTACCATTGATGAAACTGTATCACCCACAACATTTAACATTGTTGCTGGTGCATCTATTATTGTTGCAATCATTGTAAGTATTGGTAATGATGCAACTGGGAATCCCATCATTGTTACTATTAACATTTCTGAAATTGTTCCACCACCTATTGGAACACCTGTTATTAATAAGTTTGCTATTATTGCTACCCCTAGTACTTGTAAAACTCCTGCTGGTGTATTTATTACTGTTCCAAATAAACATACTAAAAACATAATTTTAAATACTGAACCTATCATTGAACCATCTTTATGGAAGCTTGTTCCCATTGGAATTGTTGTTTCTGCTATATCATCTGGTACTCCCATCTTTTTTGCACATTCAACATTTATAGGAATGCATGCCGCACTTGAACATGTTGCAAGTGCTGTTAATGTTGATGGTACTGCATTTTTCCAGAATAATTTTATTCCTTTTTTTCCTCCTGCTATAAATGCATATATTGTATAAAATACGAAATAAAATGCTAATGCAACAATTGTATATATAACAAATGTTTTTAAATATCCTACAGCTATTGAAGCTCCAAATGTTCCTATCAATGCTGCAAAATAACATGCTAAACCTATTGGCGCATAATACATTATAATTTTTACAACATTTTGTACAACATCATTTGCAGATATCAAAAGATCTAATACTTTTTTTCCTTTTTCTTCTGACATTCTTATTGCTATTCCACTAATTATTGATGCTACTAATATTGCTATTATATTATCTTTTGATAGCAATTTGCTAAAATCATTTACAGTTAGCAATTGAACTGTTCTGTCTGCAATTGTTACTTCTTCTTCATCACTTTCTTCTGCAGAGCCCGTTTCTTCTAACGAAGTTTTTATTTTTTCTCCGTCTTCTGGATTAACTAATTTTATAAAATATGTACTAGCAAACCCTACTAGTACTGCAATTAATGATGTTACTGCAAATACTACTATGATTGTAATCATAATTTTTCCAAGTCTTTTTGGATTTTCCATTTTGGCAATAGATGTTGTTATTGTTAAAAATACAAGTGGTACAATAACAACTAATAATAGATTTAAAAATATGTCCCCTAAAGGTTGCAATATAGTTGCTTTTTCTTGGAATATAATTCCTACGATTGCTCCAACGATAATAGCAACTAAAAGAATTATCGTTGTTTTGTAATTTGATAAAAATTTTTTCATAATACTACCTCATTTCGATAAAGGCAACTGAAAATATAATTATATCTTCAGGATTTGTGACTATTATATATAATATTATTCATTTTGGCAATAGTTTATGAAATTTTTATTGACTTTTTTTTATAACTTTGATATTATAATTTAAGAATTTTAGGAAAAAAATACACATTATATAGGAGGTATCTACAAATGTCAAAATCTTTGAAATTTTTTATTGTATTATTTTTAGCATTTCTTGCTATAATGAGTTATTCTTCTAATACATTTGCAGCAGTAAATATGAATTCATCTGCTCTTAATAGTAATACATCAAGCTCAAGCAATACTTCGTCTACAAATACTAGTAATACAAACTCTTCTAAAACAAATTCTTCAACTTTATCTTCAACAGTTACAACTTCTGATTTTGATTTAGAATTAACTAATATTTTATGTATTGCCCTAGTAGTTGTTGGTATTTTACTTATTTTATTAGGTATAGCAATTTTAATTAGATTAAAAAGATAAATTTAAGTGGACATTTTATAGTGTCCACTTTTTGTATATAATTTTATTTACAAAATCTATGTTTTCCGATTGTTACTGTAAGTGGTCTTGACCAAATCCACTTATTTGTTGCAGTACTTGGATTAAAATAATAGATTGCACCATAAGATGGATCCCAACCATTTAATGCATCTTGTGCTGCTTTTTTAGCTGTACTATCAGGATTTAAATTAATTTGTCCATCTGAAACCGCATCAAATGCACCACTTTGGTAAATTACTCCAGATATTGTATTAGGAAATTTACTACTTTTTACTCTATTCATAATTACAGCTCCCACTGCAACTTGTCCTGTATATGGCTCTCCTCTTGCTTCTCCATAAATTGCTCTTGCTAATAAATTAACATTTGATGAATTATTGGTAGATGAACCACCTGAAGATGAATTACTTGTTATTCCCATCGCAGCAAGTGTTTTTGTTCCTGCAATTCCATCAACAGTAAGTCCATTTTTTTGTTGAAATTTTTTTACTGCTGAAACAGTTAAACTTCCATATATTCCATCAACATTTCCAGTATAATATCCCCATCTTTTTAATTTATCTTGAATTGTTCTAACTTCACTTCCCCTTGAACCATATTTAGATAATGACAATACCTGATTATTTTGCATTGCTAATATTGTTATAATCAAAACTACCATCACAGTTATTATTGAAAATCTAATTATTTTCTTTTTCATCTTACCACCCTTTGCATAAAATTTATATTATTTTATACAAATTGGAATTTTTTATACAATAAGCTTTAATTAAGTTAAAAATTTATAATTTACTTATAGCATCACGTGCCATTTCATCACATCTATTGTTAAATTCATTATCTGCATGCCCTTTTACTTTTATGAATTCCACTTTATGTTTTTGTGTTAAATTATATAGTTCTTGCCAAAGTTCTTTATTTTTTACAGCTGTCCCGTTGGCTGTTTTCCAGCCATTTTTCATCCAGTTGTATATCCAACCTTGTTTAAATGCATTAACTGTATATGCACTGTCACTATATATCTGAACTTCGCCTTTTTCAACTTTTAAGCATTTTAGAGCTTCTATAACTGCTGTAACTTCCATTATATTATTTGTTGTCTGTTTATTTCCTCCTGATATCTCTTTTTTTTGACCTTTATACATCAATATTGCTCCCCAACCTCCTGGTCCTGGGTTTCCTGAGCAAGCCCCATCTGTGTATATTATAATTTTATCTGACATTATTTTTCCTCCATTTTTATTTTTTTTATAATTATCTCTTTGTTTTTATATTTATTTGTGATAGAATTATACCAATAATTTCAGAATTTTTCAATATATTTAGGAGGTTTTAATGAGCAACGTTTTAGGGATTATCTCAGAATATAATCCATTTCACAATGGTCATCTTCACCATTTAATTGAATCCAAAAAATTAACAAATTCAGATTACTCAATTGTTGTAATGTCTGGTAACTTTACACAGAGAGGCGAAGTTTCTATTATTGATAAATGGTCACGAGCTCAAATGGCTATTGAAAACGGAGTAGACTTAGTTATTGAGCTTCCAACTATTTATGCAATCTCAAGCGCTGAAAACTTTGCTTCTGGCGCTATTAAAATTCTAGATTCTCTTGAAATAGTTAATTTTGTATCTTTTGGAAGTGAGTGTAATAATATTTCTACTTTGCAGGAAGTTACAGACGTTTTAACTAATGAGCCTCCTGAATATAAAACCTTGTTAACACATGAGCTTTCAAGTGGTGTTTCTTTTCCTAAAGCAAGAGAAAGAGCTTTAATGATGTATTTAAATAATGTTTGTAAATTTGCAAATGTACTTTCTTCTCCTAATAATATTTTAGGAATAGAATATTTAAAAGCTTTAAAACGTCAAAACAGTCCAATAATACCTGTTACAATAAAACGCGAAGGTTCTGCATATAATGATGACGAAATACCTATTTCTTCTAGATTTGCAAGTGCTACCTCTATCAGAAAACTTTGTTGTTCTCATGATATAGATATATTGCAAAAGTTTTTACCAGAGCCATCATTTAATATTTTAGAGGATTGCATTAAAAATGGTCATATTGTAAAAGATTTATCTGAATTTGATAAACTTATTATATATACTTTAAGAAAAATGTCAGTAGAAGAAATTGCTAATTTGCCTGATGTTTCTGAAGGTCTTGAATTTGCAATTAAGTCTGCTGTAAATCAATGCAATAGTATTGTAGAATTATTATCAATTATAAATACTAAAAGATATACAAGAACAAGACTTCAAAGAATTCTTTTATATTCAGTTTTAGGTATTACCAAAAAAGATATGCAACTTTCTAAGTCTACTAAACCTTATATTAGAATTTTAGGTTTTAATAATAAAGGACGAGAACTTATTAGCGAGATTTCTAAACATAATCGAAAATTAACTATGATTTCTTCTGTAAAAAAATTTATGGATAATAGCCCTAATAGAAATATGAAGACCTTACTCGAAAAAGATATTTGGGCAACTAATGTTTATACACTTGGATATGAATATGATTCAATTGGAAATTGGGATTATACTCATAAGTTAATAACTCCTGAACAAATGCGGACATTAAAAAATACCGGCCTATTTTTGACCGGTATTTTTTATTTTATATCTTCACTTATTTTTTTGTATCTTATTAATACAATTACGCTTAATACTGAAATTACTATTATTGAAATCACTATTTTTTGAATTCCTGCCTTTGGTAGTTCATTTGGAGAAACTGTGTTGTCAATTACCATATCATTATCGTCTATTTGTAATTCTTCTACTTTTATATTATCTAAATAAATTTCTGCTTTTGTTTTAGAATCTAATTGCATTGCTCTTGATGTAACTTCTGATTTTTTGCCATCTTTACTTGCAACTTCTTTTATGTATAAATATAGATTTTCTGCATTAGAAATTTCGTCTAAATTCTTAATATTTTGCGTATTTATTTCAAATTGTAATTTATTCTCTTCAATTTGTTTTCCTTCTATTTTTACCCAATTTTCTATATTCTTTTCATCTTTATTTGCTGAAATATAATAATAATATTCTATGTTGTTTGCTTGAGATTTTTGAGTAATTCCGTCAACAGTTAAGTTCAATACTAAATATTCGTGATTGTTTTTGTCTGTAAAAGTATAATATTTCACATTATTTATATTACATTTTATATCATCTAAATTTGAATTTTCAATTGTTTCTTCATTTTCTTGGTTATCAGGCTTTTTATCTGGTACTTCTTCCTCTTCTTTCGTTATTGTAAATGCTTTTATTGTTCCATCTCCATCTGGTAATTTTGAATTTACTTGTGATAATTTTCCTAAGTCATACCATTTACAATTATCCATATCATTGCCAGCTGCTAAGAAGCATTTTCCATTTTCAACTTTTACGGAATCAAATGCAGAAACTCCATCTACTTTAGATTCTAATTCAAAATTTATTTTATTTCTTGTTCCCTGTACTTCTATTATTACAGCAAAACTATTTGCATTTATTTTTAATGGTTCTGCAAATTCTAATGTATGATATCCAGCTTCTACAGTTTCTGTTTCTCCTGTTTTTAATTCTATCAATTGCATGTCTTTTTTTGTTTTTTCTGTTCCATTTGGATTTACATATACCTTACATGTATATGTTTCTGGTGCATATAAAGCTACTTGTGTTAAATATTCATTAGCATCAGTTTTTTTATCAAAAACATTACATAACATTATTTTTGAATTATTAAATTCTACATATGTTGCAGGAAAATATTCATCATATTGATATATATTTTCATACTCTACTTTGTTTGTCGCCTTTTCAATTCCACAAAGAATTTTAGATATGTTGCAATCTTCATACGAAACATACATATATTCTCTTATATTTCCCCATGAATTTTTTACAATCCATGCTCCATTATTTGATGGTCTTGCATTTTCTGAAAAGTTCTCAACACTATAATTGTCATCCCAGCCTACAATTGAAATTGCATGGTCTGCTACATGTGATGTTGTATTATTGCAATATTTTGCTTCTGTCTCTTCTTTATAACAATTCTCATCTCCTAATGCTAAATTTCCATGAATTGAAGCAAACACAGAACCATTTTCTTGAATATGTTTTTTTATTTTATTCATTATTTTTGATTTTTCAGCGTCATCTTGAGCATTGTAATCTGGAAAATCTATTGTATCATACACTTGGCTTGAAACTGTTTTATTTTTTATTTGATTTATTTCTATTAAATTTTCATTATTTTCAAATGGCATTTCTGTTTCTGGTACAGCTCCACTTCCATTTGTTAAATATGATTCTGCTGTATACCATTGCCCACCTTCTCCAACGGTTCTATTATAACCACTTTCATTTGTTTCATTGTTTTCAAATAGCTTACTTGTAGCATATTCTATATGTCTTTCTGAAAAATCATATGTTTTTGCCTTTATGTCTTGCCTATAGTCAGACAATGCTAAATTTGTTTCTAATGATGTTAATGCTGCGAATGCCCAACATGAATTTGTTTCTTGCTGGTCTTTGGTTAATAAATTTTCTGGTATTATATTTTTCAAATTATATTTTGAATTGCTTCTCGCTCTTAATAATCTCATTTTATAAAATATGGTTCTTGTATTGAAATCTGTAACAATTACATCATACATTCTTGGCTGTATGGTTTTATTTTTTTCTTCATCAGATAGTTTTAACCATCTTTTAAAGTCTTCTGAATACTCTACCCTTTTTATTATATCATCATTACTATTGCTATTGGCTAATACTTTGGGTGTCATCAATAAAATACTTAGTAATATTACTATAATAGCTATTTTCTTTTGTTTTTTCATATCTTCCCCTTTTTAATCTTATTATTGTTTAAATTTATTATATATTTATTATTTGTTTTTGTAAATAGCAGTTGATTACAAAAAGAGAATTTCTTTCGAAATTCTCTTTTTAATATTAATTAGTCCAATATGTTACACTAACATCTATGCTTCTTTCAACTTTAGTTAAGTCAATATAGTATCCTTTTGAATCTTTCTTTAAGTAACCTGCATTTTGTGCAGCACTTATTGAACTATAAGTCTTTTCACCAACTTTTAATTCAAATTCTTTGCTTGTATTAATATTTCCAAGTTCAACTCTTCTTGCTTTAGATTCTTCTACTGTTATTGCTCTATTTTCTTCATTCTCTGATGAAGAATCTATAGATGTATTTAAGAAGTTTGTTAAGTCACTTTCTGTTATTTCTCCTGTTTTACTTCCATCTGCATAACTATATGCACCTGGTGCTGTTTTTCCATTGTTTGTAATTAATTTATATAATGCTTTTTGCTGACTATTATTGTTGTTGCAATCATTTACCTTCTCTTCTGTTGGGTTTAACATTGCTACTGCTTCGTTTCCACTTAAGCCTATTCCTATTGTAAATACTTTAGCTGTTTTATCAGTGTTTTGATAATATTTATTTGTTATTTGGTCTTTATAATATTTAGCAGTTCTTAATGTCCAATAATAGTAATCCTCGTCTGTTTCACTTGTATATCCGTGTCCATTAACCTTTCCAGTTGCAGTTTCACTAGCATAATAATATGTTGGTTCCCCATCTGTAACTAAGATTAATAATGGTGTACGAGTTATAGTTTTTGTTGTTCCGTCTTTTAAGGTAACTGTTGCTGTTGTTGTATTCTGATTACTTGTAAGCATTTCTGCACCTAATTTTATACCTGATTGTGTATTAGTTCCTCCTGTTACTTGTCTTGATGATTTATTTCCAACATTAGATTTTATTGTTTGGCTACTGTCATGCATCCAACCACCTGCTGAATATTCTCTTGTTAAATAATCTATATTTTGAGCATAGTTTCCTAATGGTATAATTGTTGATGCATCTTCACTAAATCCAACTACACCTATTCTACTGTCTTTATTTTTGCTCATTATAGTTTTTATAGAACTATTTACAGCATTTACCATAGCTTTAGCTCTACTGTCTTCTACTGCCGTTTCATTTTTTCCTTCTAAAGTATATGTCATACTTCCAGAAGTATCTAGTACAAATACTACATCCATTGGTGTTGATACTGTATCTGTTGAAGATGTAATACTTTTTACTGTTATGCTTCCTCTTTGACCAATTTCAATATCTTCTAATTTTATTGTTGAGTCTGAGCTTACTTTATCTGTAAAAGCTGTATTAGTAATTTCTGTTAATGATGAAATCTTTCTGATTACACCATCTATGTGATATCCATCAGATTCATTCTTTATTACATACCATACTACAACTTCATCATCAGCTAATGTTATTCCATTTGTTTTTAATGCATCGACTAATTGAGTTCTTGTTATTCCTTTTGCAACCATGTCTGTTATCTTATTATTATTTTTTATTAAATAATATAAGTCATCATTCTTTAAGTTTGCATTAGTATCATAATGCAAATCATTACTATTTAAATAAACTGTTCCTAATTCTCCTGTATATAATGATGTATCATATCCAGTTCCACTACCTTCATATGGTACTTTTCCATCTTCTCTTACAAATAGTTTTGCAATATATGATGTTGTTCCAGCAATTGTCTTATTGCATATATCTTTATATTCTGCCTCTGCTACAACTGTTGCTTTTATTATTAATTCTCTTGTTTCACCTGCTGTCAAGTCTTTTACTTCCCATGTTACTACTGATTGTTCTTTATCATTTTTAGTAACTGTCCAATTGTCTCCTTTTACAGTTGTTCCACTTTCTCCAGTTTTTCCATCAACTGTATTTAATGTTAATCTTAATGGAATTTCGTCTGTAACTGTTTTTGAAATTGGCTCACTTCCAGCATTTTTTAATGTAATTTTATAATATACTGTTTCGTTTGCTGCAAATGTATCGTTATCTGTAACTGCATTTCCAATGTTGCCATTTGCATCTGCTTTATATGCTGTTTTATTTATTAATTCATTTGCTCTATTTGTTACAGTTAAACCTTCTTCTGATACCTTTTCATATCCTGTTGGCACTGTCTTTTCTGTTGCATTGTAACTAATTTCATTTCCATTTACATCATATTTAGGTAAATTAGTTGTAATTGTCCATATATCTGTTGAATTCTCTTTTACATTTTCATCATTTTCTGATGTTAATGTATAATTCTTTCCATCTACAGTAAATTCTACACTTGATGGTCTTGTTCTATATTTATTACTACTATCATCCCAAATTTTTGTTAATACTACTGTTTTAGTATCTGGCAAATTACTTGGGTCAAACTTATTTGTTATTATTTTAGTTTCTTGATTAATATTTGCTTTATAGTAGTTATCAAGTTTTACTTGTTCTTCTTCATTTACTGCTTTTTCAGCTACAGTGTAATTTATTAATTTTCCTGCTTCATATTTTGGTAATCCTTTAAATGTCCATTTCCAATTTCCTGCAATATCTTTAGATTCAACAGCTTTTTCTCCAACCGTTTTTTCTGCAACTACTTTATCTCCGTTTTTAACTTGTAATATTATACTACTTATTAAATATTCATTTCTTGCGGCATCATTATCAATATTTTCCCATTTCTTGCTTACTGGTATATCTAATGTTTCAGGTGTATGAATATTTTTTATTACAACTCCTTGTTCTATTGAACCTGTTATTGAATATTTATATCCTTTTACTTCATTTTCTCTAAATGTATACTGAATTTCTTTTCCACTTTTATATTTTGGTAAGTCTGAGATAGTTGTATTCCATCCATTTGCCTCACTTAGAGTTATTGTATTTCCTTCTACAATTGTATTATCTGCATATAAATCTATAACTACATTTTCTGGTCTTATTCCATCTTGATTATTGTTATCATCCCACTCTTTAGTAACATTTATTGATACTTTTTCAGGTGTATAACTATTTGTTATGTCGTATTCATATCCGCTTTCTGCCTTTTTAGTTATATTAGATTTATATCCATTTTCTATATTATCTTCTTCTACTGTATATTCAATATCTTTTCCGCCTGCTTTTTTTTGTAAGTTTTTGAACATGTGTGTCCATTCGTTTTTGTTATTTAATTCTATTGTTTGTATAAATTTATTATTTCCTTTTAATGTTATAGTTACTTCTGTTGGTCTTTTTCCATCTTGATTATTAGCATCATCCCAAATTTTGTTTACTTTTACACTTGTGATTTCTGGCTTATGCGTATTTGTTATTAAATATCCATTTTTAGCATTTCCTGTAATTTCAGTTGCATATCCATCTACAGAATCCTCTTTTATTGTGTACTTAATGTTTTTACCATTAGCTTTTTTATCTAGCTCCTCAAATGTTCCAGCCCATTGATTTGAAGCATCTAATATCTTAGTAGCAACTTCTGTTCCATTTGCTTCTAATCTTACTATTATTGATGATGGTCTGATTCCATCTTGATTACCCCCATCATTCCACTCTTTGCTTACTCTTACACTTGTTTTTTCTACTTCATGTGTATTTGTTATTTTATATCCATTTGCTACATCTCCAGAAACTACTGAATCATAGTCTTTAACATTTATCTCTTGAATTGTGTATTTAATCTCTTTTCCGTTTGCATTTTTTGGTTTGTTTGCAAATACTCCATTCCAATTATTTTCTGCATTTAATTCCATACCATCTACAATTTGATTATTCGCTTTTAATACAACATCAACTTTAGTTGGTCTTTTTCCATCTTGATCATCTTTATCTTCCCATACTTTACTAACTGGTATATTAATAACTTCTGGTGTATGTGTATTTTGAATTGTTGTTCCTTCTATATGTTTAGTATATCCAGTAATATCTTCAACTTCATCTATTGTATAAGTAATATGTTCACCATCTTTATTTACTGGTAAATTTGTAAATTGATGTTGCCAATTATTAGCTTCATTTAATTCTACTGTTTCTTTTACTATTCCGTCTGCAATTAATTTTGCATGTATTGATGTTGGTCTAATTCCATCTTGGTTATTAGCATCATCCCATGATTTTCTAATTGTTATTGATGTTACATCAGTTGTATGTTTATTTGTTACTATAAATTTATTTAAATTTTGAATGTCTATACTTGAGACTTCATAACCTTTTGGCACATTATTCTCAACAACTGAATATCTTATATCTTTTCCATTTGCTTTTTTATCCAAACCATCAAATTTTGCTGACCAATTATTTTTTTCATTTAATGTAACTGATTTTTTATCTAAAACAACATCATTTGCTACTAAATTTATCACTACATTTTCTGGTCTAATTCCATCTCTATTACCATCATCTTCCCAAGCTTTGCTTACTTCTATGCTTGTTTTTTCTACTTCATGCGTGTTTACTATTATATATTCCTGTTTTGCATTTCCAATTATACTTGTTGTATATCCTTTTACAGCATCTTCTACTACTGTATAATTGATTTTTTGACCTTTGGCTTTTTTAGGCAATTCTTCAAAAGTTCCACTCCACTGATTTGTATCATTTAATGTTAATACTTTATCAGCAACTTCTGTTCCATTTGCTTTTAACCTTACTGTTATAGAATCAGGCCTTATTCCATCTTGATTGCTAACATCTTCCCAAACTTTTTGCACTTTTACACTTGTAACTTCTGGAGTATGTGAATTTTTTATTACATATCCATTTTTTGCGTCTCCTGAAATAACTGGTGTATATCCTGGAACATCTTCTTCCTCTTCAACAGTATATTGAATTTCTTTACCATTTTTATTTTTATCTAATCCTGTAAATTCTGCATTCCATTTATTACTTTCATTTAAAGTAACTTTTTTTCCTGGTACAATTTCTCCATCAGCTTTTAATCTAACATTTATCACCCTTGGTCTAATTCCATCTTGGTTATTTGCATCATTCCATGCCTTGCTTACTTTTATGTTCTTTTTTTCTACTTGATGTGTATTTGTTATTTTATAACCATTTTCTATATTTCCTGAAATAGCTGAAGTATATCCTGAAACATTTATTTCTTCAATAGTATAATCAATGTCCTCTCCCTTAGCTTTTTTATCTAAATCTTTAAAGGTATATGTCCAGTTGTTTGCTTCTGATAAAGTTTCTCTAGCAACTTCTATTGTACCATTCATTAATTTTACAATTATTGAAGTTGGTCTGATTCCATCTTGGTTATTTGAATCTTTCCATTTTTTTACTACTGCTACATTGGTTTTCTCAACAATATGTCTATTAGTTATTATATATTCACTTTCTGCTGTTCCCGTTATTGATTCTATTGTATAATCAGGTACATCATCTTCTGCAACTGTATATACAATTTCACCACTTCCATCAGCTTTATATTTTGGTAGTCTTGTAAAAGTATACTCTGTTCCTGAAATTGTTGCTGTATCAACTTTTTTATCATCAGCCCATAAACTAATTGTTATTTTTTCAGGTCTTATTCCGTCTTGGTTTTCATTATCATTCCATACCTTCTTTACAGATACTGATGTATCTGGATTTACTGGAACTTCTTCATGGCTTTCTTCTGTTGGTCCATCTGGCACTGTTGCTTTGGCCACATTCTTAATAGGATTTGCATCAACTGTATCTTCTTCTGTAACTGTATAATATGTGAAAATAGTTGTTGTATTTTCTCCACTTACAGCAGATAAACTTGGTATTACTGCTATTGTTGATACTCCAGTACTTGGATCAACTGTTTTTTCTTTACCATTAACTGTTACTTTTAAAGAATCTGTTACTGTAATATTTTCTAATGTTGTATTTCCTGTATTTGTGATTATTATTGTATATTCTACAATATCTCCAGGTCTTACTTTAACATTTTGTGCATCTACAAATTCTGCACTATCTTTTACTTTTATTTTAGTTGCTGTTTTACTAATTGTTAATGATTTTACTTCATCTACTGGAACATCTTTTTCATCTTTGTCAGTTACAGTTTCTGGTGTTTTATCAGGATCTGTTGGAATTGTTTCTCCTGTTGCTACTGCTTCATTATGAATTAATTTTTCTACATTTCCTTGAACATCCTTTTCATAATTTACTATATATCTAACTGTTATTTCTGCTTTATCAGCTTCTTTCTTATCTGTTCCTGCTTTTAAATCTCCAATAATTAATTTTCCATCATTATTTTTAGCTATTGTTTTTATCTCTCCATTTATAGTTAAAGCTTCTATAGTTACATATTCAAGTTTTTCTTCAAGTATCACATTAGTTAAATCTACACTACCTGTATTGGTTACTGTTATTTTATATTCTATTGCGTCACCTGCTTGAACTTTTTTATCCTTTCCTATACTTTCTTTGTCTCTTTTGATATCAGCAACTTCTTTTAAAACTTTTATATCTGCCGTATCTATTTTATCTGGATTTGTAGGTTCTCCCCCTACTGTTGCTATATTTTTGATTTTTCCACTTATGTCTTTTACTTCTACAATAAATGTTCTTTCAATTGTACTATTGGCCTCTAGTTCTAAATTCCATGAAATTTGTTTTCTATTATCTGTAACTGTTGTTATTTTTCCACCATCCGTTACAGAATCTTCTACTAATTCTGTTCCTACTGGTACTGTATCTTCTATTGTTGTTTTTCCTGAGATATCTCCTGTATTTGTAGCTGTTATAGTATATTTTATTTTGTCTCCTAATTTGGCTACTTCTAGGCCTTCTTTTACTTCAACATTGTCTCTTTCTACTATTTTGCTTGATTTTTTAGCGTTTATAATTGATGTTTTTTCTTCATTACTTTCTTTACCATTGACTATTGCCGCATTTGATATTGTACCTGTTGCATTTTCATTAACTTTTACCGTAAATTTAACTTCTATTGATTCTTTTGCTGGTACAGTTACAATCCATTTTAATCCTATAACTGCATCATTTTCTAATATTGTTGTTCCTGAATTTTGAGCATCATCAATAGAAACAAAAGTTGTTTGTTCTGGAATTTTATCTGTTATTTCTATATTTTTTAACTCTTGTTCTCCATTATTTGTAACTTTTATTGTATATGTAATATTTTTATTGGCATATACTAATTTATCTTCCCCTACACCAGTTGTAGCTGTTTTTTCTACTGTAAAATCTGGTGTTTGTGGTATTAATCTCTCTGCTACTTCTGAACCTGAAGCCACTACTGTTGATGGAATCCACCAATTCCAAAAGTCTCTTGATACAAGCTTTTCTTGTTCTTCTACTCTTGTTATTGTTGTTTCTCCAACTTCATTAATATTTGTATTTGTTGTAACTCCATTTGCATTATCCCTATTGTTTTCTGTTACTTGGTTGTTTTCGTTGTTTGCAACAGTATTATTTCCTGTTACTTGATTATTCCTGTTATTATCAACAGTATTATTTTCTGTTACTTGATTATTTTCATTATTATCAACAGCATTATTTTCGCCTGTTTTATTTTCATTAGCATTTTGATCATCATTAGCTTTATTTTCATTAGCATTTTTATTTTCTTCTGTTGTTGTTTGACTTTCTCCTGTAGATTGGTTTCCATCAACAGCTTCAGTACTACCTTTATCAGCTAAGAATATTCCTACTGATAAACCAGCGATAAACAATAAAACTATTACTATTGCTATTGCTATAATAGTCTTTTTGCTTATGGTTTTTGATTTATCCGCCATTTTAATTCCCCCCTAAATTAACTATATTTCTTGCGCTTTTAATATTAATCTTTGCTTATTTCCATTTGTACATGTAATTAACGTTACTTCCCTTACATGCTCATCTCTTGGTAGCAAAATACTTACATCATTTGGTGATGTTGTAAAAATATTATATATTGAATATTTTATTGTTTTTCCTTCCAAGTCAGTTAATTCTACTATATCTCCTTCACTGAGCTTTTTAGTTTTTCCAAACATTGTGCCACTTTTATTATTATGACCTGCCAATGACAAATTTCCGTAATCATTTACTTTTTCCCCCCAGTATTTGATTATAGATATCTTCATAGGTTCTTTTGCACTTTCTGGATCAATGTTTCCACCAATTTCTATTATTGGATATTCAATATTTATTTTTGGAATTTTCACTATTCCAATTACCTTATAGCCTTTATATTCTAATTGTTCTTTTGACTCCTCAGTAATCTCTGAAAAATCTATGTTACTAAAAGCTTCTACTACATCTTGGCCTTCTTTTTCATTTTCGTTTTCGCCTATGTATTTATGAACTATCATACCAATTACCACAATTGCTACTATTAATAACATATTAAAAATTGTCTTGTAGATTTTTAATTCTAGACTATTTTTCTTCATTTTTCTTATTTAACTTTTTCATTCTTATAAATATCACTACTAATGCTATTACTACTAATGCTAATATAACTATTAATGCAATGCTGTCATATGTTATTGGTAATTTTGTGGTTTCCTGTGTTTCTACTCGTTCTATTACTGCATTTGGCTCATAATCATAATATTCTTGTAAAAATTGTGCATCTAGTGTTGTATCACCGCTTTTTGCAATTTTTTTCAAAAATACTATATATTTATCTCCAGTTCCATTACTTTGTGCTGTTGATTCTGGCTGTTTTATTTCCATATTTTCTACTTTTTGCCATTTAGCCTCATTAGTTAATTTTGAATATAAACTATAAAATTGCTCATTTGCTTGAACCTTTTCATACATATCCATTTCAGAATATTTGCTGTTAATATCTTCTGCTAATTCCATTAATTTTGTATATTCTTCTGAGTCTGATGTTTTTACTCTTTGATAATAATATTCAGCATCTTTACTGTCTGTGATTTTTACATATCCAGCTTTTGCCACTTCTTTTACGCCTTCAATAATTTCGCTTCTTACTGGTGTTGTTAATTCAGTGCTGTCTTTAGATGTAGAAATTTCTACTGCTATTCTTTTCGTTGTATTTTCTATTGTATTTATGTTTTCCTTGATTAATGAGTTCTCGAAATCTATTTGAACTCCATTTAGAATTAAATTTTCTTCTTCATCTTTTGCCCATATATAAATTGGTTGATTTTTTAATTTTTCATAAGTTTCAGCATCTAAAAATGCTCCTTGGCTTCCTCCCAAATCTGAGATTGAATTAATATAAGATAAATCCATTTCTTTTGGACTTGCATTATTTGTAAATGCATACTTAAAATTTTTGTCTGTGTAGTCCTTAATATATATTATGTACTCATTTGTTTGAGTATTAACTACAGAGACACCTTCATTTGTCGCTAGAACCATTATAGGTGTCATTACTATTAATAATAGTATAGTCAAAGCACCTAATAATTTGATGACTTTTTTGTGCATCATATGCTCCACCCCTTTTTTATTATTTTTTACGGCATCATTATATTATATTTTTTATTATTTGTAAATACTTTTTCCATAATTTTACTGTATCCCAAAAAAATAGCGCAATATTTTTGCGCTATTTTTCAATCCATTTAACCAAATCCATATTTTCACTATCTAATAACATTTCATTTTGAGGCATAACTCTAAATGAGTATCCATAGTTTCCACCTGTTGTTAAATTAATTTTTGCTACATAATAATATTTTCTATTTTCTTCATCTCTTTTTTCCATCTTCATTGGAATTATTTTTATATCTTGTACAGTACCATTTTCTAAGAATTTGCCATAATATACTTCTGCTCTAATTGAGTTTGAATCAATATTTGGAAGTGTTACTTCACATCTTACTTCAATCTCTTCTCCTGCATCAACAGTTATATTATCTGCATTACTCTCAACTTGTTCAATTTTTACATCTTTCCAATTTGAATACATACTTGCTTTCCAAGCATCATATTCTGTTACTCTGTTAAGATCTGTATAATATTTTTTCGTTAAATTACATAGTGGTATATATAATTTTCTTGTATAATCTACCAACATTCTTGCTGTACTATACTTTCCAGCTGTTGTCATTATTGAATTTTTCATATATTCCATCCAAGATTTTGATATTCCATTTCTATCTTTATCATAATATGCTGGAATAATCTTGTTTTCTAATGTATAGTATATGCTATTACTATCTGCTATATCTTGTTCTTCATATGATGAGTACTCTTTGTTTGTTCCTATTGCCCAACCATTTTTTTGATTATATCCTTCTGCCCACCATCCATCTAGCACACTAAAGTTTACAACTCCATTTACAGAAGCTTTTTGTCCACTTGTTCCTGATGCTTCCATTGGTCTTCTTGGATTATTTAGCCAAACATCTACACCACTTACCATATATCTTGAAATTTCTATATTATAATTTTCAAGAATAAATATTTTTCCTTTGAATTGTGGCTTCATTGATATTTCATGTATATATTTTATTAAGTCTGCACCTTCTCTATCTGCTGGATGTGCTTTTCCTGCAAATATTAACTGAACTGGTCTATTTTCATCATTTAAAATTTGTGTTATTCTTTCTAAGTCTTTAAAAATTAGAGTAGCTCTCTTATATGTTGCAAATCTTCTTCCAAATCCTATTGTTAATGCTTCTGGTTTTAATTTTGATGTAGCTTCTATTATTTCTTCGTAGCTTACACCTTCTCTTCTTAATCTTCTTGTTACATTTTCTTTAACCAATGCTATTAATTTTTCTTTTCTTTCCATATGAACATTCCACATTTTTTCATCTGGAATTGTTTTTATTTTTTCCCATACATAATCTTCATGTATATTGTCTTGCCAATATGGCATTAAATATTTATTGTATAATTCTTTCATTTTTGGAGCTAACCATGTACATGTGTGAATTCCATTTGTTACATATGTTATTGGTGATTCACTTGGAGCTATATGTGGCCATACATCTGCAAATAGTTCTCTTGATACTTCACCATGTAATTTGCTTACACCATTTTTCTTTCCTGCAATTTTTAAAGCAAATATCCCCATGTTGAAGCCTTGTTCTAGTCCTTCACAAGGTTTCATTCCTAATTTTAAAAATTCTTCTCTTGTTAATCCTAATCTTGGCCAAAAATCTTTGAAATATTTTTCTACTAAGTCTAGTGGGAATATATCATTTCCTGCTGGAACAGGCGTATGTGTTGTAAATACTGTTTTTGATGATGCTATATCTCTTGCTACATCAAAAGAAACTTGTTTTTCTTTTATTGTATTTTTTATTAATTCAAGATTTAAAAACGCTGAATGGCCTTCATTCATATGATATACAGTTGGTGTTAGTCCTAATCTTCTTAATAGACTAACTCCTCCCATTCCAAGTATAATTTCTTGTCTTATTCTCATTTCTTGGTCTCCACCATATAAACGTGCTGTTGTATCTCTATCTTCTACATTGTTAATGTCTATATCTGAATCCATCAAATATAGTTTTACTCTTCCTACATTTATTTCCCATACTTTTAAATATATTCTTCTTTTTGGAAATTTTATAAATAATATTAAATCATTTCCATCCAAATCTTTTACTGGTGTTATTGGTAAATCATATATGTCTAAATCTCTATATTCTGGTCTTTGCATTCCATATCTATCTATTATTTGATTAAAATATCCATTTTTATATAATAAACCTACAGCAACTAACGGAATACCTAAGTCACTTGCAGATTTTAGATGGTCACCAGATAATATTCCAAGACCACCTGAATATATTGCTATTGTTTGGTCTAATCCATATTCAGCTGAAAAATATGCTATTAAATCATTTCTATTATCTGGATATTTTGAGTTAAACCAAGTATTCTTACTGTTCATATATGAATCAAAATTACTAACTATTTTGTCATATTCTTTTATAAATGCAATATCTCTTGCAGCATTTTCTAGCTTTTCCTGTTCTACTGATTTTAAAAATTTCACAGGATTTTTATTGCATCTCTCCCATAAATCTATATCTATCATTTTGAATAATCTTAAAAATTCTGTATTCCAAGACCACCATAAATTATTTGCTATTTCTGTTATTCTCCCAATTCTTTTTGGTAATTGCGGATTTACAGTTATTCTGTTAAACACGTACATATTTAATTTTCCTCCTATGTTTTTTCTATGCTCTGTTTTAGCATTTTTTTCTTTTTGTTAATCATTGTTATTATCTACTAATTTTTTATTTTTGTCAATATATATTTTATACTTTTTCTATTGTACATTTGTTTCTATTTGTTGAGGATCAATTGCATCTATATCTTTAGTAATTTCTTCAACAGTACCATTTTCATTTTGTGTTTTCGTTGTTGTATTTTTCTTTAATTCTGTTCCAGAATGTTTATCACATAAGTCTGGTATTGTGTTCTGTAAATAATATTCAGTATATACATTTGTACATTCAGTAGTTGCAATTTTTCCAGTTTCTGCACATATGTTGCAAGTAGAAATAGTACTTGGCTTTTCAAAATTCGCATTTTTTAGTCCTGCATGTATTTTAGACATTACATTAGCCCATAATAATCCAGCTGGGTTTCTTTTATTGTATTCTATTGTTTCATTTTCATCAAATCCATACCATGTTGCTGCAGTATAATATGGTGTAAAGCCACAAAGCCATCTATCATAGTTTTCATCTGTTGTTCCTGTTTTAGCTGCAACATCTACTCCAGAAATTTTACAATATGTTGCTGTTCCTTTTGTTCCATTTACTGGCTGTGTCAGTATTTCCTTAACTATATATGCCACATCTTGTGAAACAACTCTTTTCTTCTTTTGTTGTGTTTTTAAAATAGTAGCTCCTTCACTATTATTAATATTCGTATAAAACGTTGGTTGTATATATTCTCCATCATTTGCTATCATTGCATATCCAGCCGCCATCTCTAGTGTACTTATTCCTTTTTGCAATCCTCCTAGTGCAAGTACTAATGTTTCATCTTCTTCTGTTAATGTTGATATTCCCATCTTTTTTAAATATTTAATCGAATTTTGTGGTTGCAATTGCTGCATTATTTCTACAAATGGAATATTTTGTGAAGATTCTACTGCTCTTCTAACTGTTATTTTTCCTAATGGTTTATTGTAATCTGTTGGATGATATCCATTTGGAAAGTCTTGTTCTATATCATCATATATTGAAGATGCTGTTATTATTTTTTTATCAATTGCAGGAATCAGTACTGATAGCGGTTTGATACATGAACCAGTTTGTCTTATGCTCTGTGTAGCCCTATTTAGTGGTCTTACCTCTGTCTTTTTTCCAAGTCCTCCAACACATCCAATTACATAGCCTGTTTTGTGGTCTATTATAACCATTGCTGCTTGTGATGAATTACCTCCATTTTTCGATTGTATTTGATATTTTGATTTTTCAAATTCACTTTCAGCTGTTTTTTGAATCTTAGAATTTTGAGTACTATATATCTTTAGTCCTGCCATATTTATATAATTAGTAGCAAATATCTCTGATATATTATATTTTTTAGAAACATCACTTACTACTTGTGAAATTAACGCATCTGTATGATAAGAATATACCGCACTATCTGTTTCAATTTTTCCTTTTTTAAATTGTAATCCATTATCTACATTATTTACTGCTATATTATAACTATCTTCATCGATATAGTTTAATTCTAGCATCTTCTTTAATACTGTTTTAGTTCTTTTTTTTATTTTCTCTGAATTATCTTTTTCTCCAAAAGGATTATAAGAATTAGGTGCATTATTCATTCCAGCCAAAAAAGCACATTCTTCTAATGATAATTCTGAAACTGTCTTACTAAAGTAATATTGACTCCCTACTTCAACTCCATACATATGTGGTCCTACATATATAATGTTAAAATAAGCTTCTAATATTTCATCTTTTGACAATTCTGTCTCTAGCAGCTCTGCTTTCCACCATTCTTTTACTTTTCTTGTAATTGTATCTGTATTATCTCCTGTCAAATTTTTAACTAATTGTTGTGTAATTGTACTTCCTCCATATGAGGATTTACCAAAATGGGTTATATAACTAATAATAGCTCCACCGGTTCTTTTTATGTCTATACCACCATGTTTATAAAATCTTTCATCCTCTATTGCTATATATGCATTTTTCAAGTTTTTTGGCACATTTTCTATTTTTATAGGTGTATTTTTTCTTGTACATCCTAATTTAGCAATTTCATTTCCATCACTATCTAATACTGTTGAATTTTCGTATTTTACCATTTCTTTGGCTAATATTTTCCATTTATATGCTGAATTTCCTAAAACTATTGCTAATATAATTGTTACTAATATTACAATTATTAAAACTAATTTTCTGTCCTTTTTTTTGTCTTTCTTCTCTTTCTTTTCCTTTTGCCCCTTTTTGCCTTTTTTCTCGTCTTTCTTAAAAGCTTTTGGAACATAATTTTCATCTTCTGTTTTTTTCTTTCTTTTTTTCTTCAAATATTATCACTTTCCTTTTTATGAGCAATATGCGCAAAGGATTGCTTCTAGTCCAACATTTAAGTCTATTAATCCTATTTTATACTTATAGTCTAGGTTTTCTAATTCTTGTATAATTTGCATAAGCTCTTTTGTTTTAAATCCTTTTGCTTGTATTTTATATTTATTTACTAAAAATAATTGATTTGGCTTTAGTTGTAAACTTTGAGTTATATCTTTATTATAAAAAATAGCTAATTTCACAAAATATAATTTTTTAAAATGATTATATAAAGTAATCAAAATTTTCTGAATTGGTTCTTTTGCTGCTATTAAATTATAAAGTACTTCCATTGCTTCTTTTACTTTTTTTTGCCCTAGATTATCTGTCAAATCAAATATAACACTTTCTATCTTTTTTATGCATAGCTTATCTATATCTTGTTTTTCAATAGTTCCATTCGCTCCTGCATATTCTATAAGTTTTCTTATTTCATTTATTAAGTCTTGCATATTAGTTCCACAACATTCTATTAAATATTGAAGAGTATTTTCATTAACATTTACTTTATAACTATTGCAAATTGCCTTTAACCTTTTTATAATCTGTATCGGCTTCTGTTCTTCAAAATTACATACTGTTCCTATTTTTTCTATAGTATTATATATTGAATTTTTTTCTGCTTGACTCTCGACAAATATAAGAATTACAGAATCATTTATCATGTCTACATTATTTTTTAGATAATCATTTATTTTATCTTTTACTTCTTTACTTGCTCCACCTGTTTTACCCTTTCCTTCTCTTTTAAATATTCCTGTTTCTCTTGCAATAATTAGTTTTGTAGGATATCCAAAAGCAGGAGTTTCTATATCTAAAATTAATTCTTGTACATTATTTTCATCTATGTTTATATAATTTATACCTTTTATTGTTTCACCAAATTTTTTCTTTATTTTGTTTAGTTGTTGTTCTAGTAAAAAAGTTTCTTCTCCATATAATAAATATATTCCTTTAATTTCTTGCTGTTCTATTTTTTTTTCTAGCTCTTCTATTTTCACCATTTTCAATTTCATTCCTTCCATTATACAAGGCTCAACCAGGCTGAAAAATCAAAAATTAATTTTCACTAATAATTCTAAATACTTCTGCTACACTCCACGCTTGTGCTATTGCACCTTTTGGTTCATATGGTCTTTTTGAATCATATATTTCAGCAATACTTCCAACACAACCTCTTTCATTTAATTCTATTTTAAAAGTTTTTATTACATTTGCAGTAAATTCTTTTAATTGTTCTTCAAATTTAGTTCTATCTGCTTTATTTTTACTTTCTTTTGCAAGCCTTTTTAATGCATTATAATATGGACCTAATAACCATGTCCATGTAATTCCTTGATGATAACTAAAGTCTCTTCTACAACCATCGCCTTCATATATTTCTACATAATTTTCTTCACCTTTTGCTAGGCTTTTTAATCCATAATTATTTAATAGTCTTTTTGTTACCGTTTCTACCATATTTTGTGCTTCTTCTGATGTTGGTTCTAATACAGGATATGTTAAACTTAATGCAAATAATTGATTTGGTCTTATTTTTGAATCTCCCAAAACATCATATAAGCATTTTCTACGTTTATTATAAAATTTTTCTTGATATGATTTCTTACATTTTTTAGCCATCTTTTCATATTTCTTAGCTTTATCATTTTCATTGTTTTTTATAGCTAATTCTTGCATGATTTTTAATGCATTATACCACATAGCATTTATCTCAACTGCTTTTCCATTACGTGGTGTTACTGCAATTCCTGCATATTTAGCATCCATCCATGTATTTTGTGTCATTTCAGTACCAGAAGATATCAATCCATCATAATCCATATAAATATTGTTATTATCCAAGTCTATACCTTTAGAATAGTTCTCTATTATGTTTTCCATTTTTGGGTATATCTCTTGCATTATGAACTCATAATTTTCTGTATATTCTAGATATTTTTTTACCTGTTCAAAAAACAATAATGATGCATCAGCACTATTGTATAAAGGTCTATAATCATCTTCACTATATGTATTTGGAATTAACCCATACTTTATATCTCTTATACAGTGTTGTAATACCTTTTTTGCATTATCAAATCTTTTAGTCTTCAGGAATAATCCTTCATATGAAATCAAAGTATCTCTCATCCAATCTAAGAACCATGGATATCCTGCAATTGCAGAATATGTATTAAATAATGGTCTTTTTATAATAAAATTATCCGTAGCAATTAGAAACTCTTTGATTAATTCATCTCTTTCTTTTTCTTCTTTTGTTTTATCTAGCTTTTCTGTATTTATCAATTTTGATTCTATGATTATTTTATTTAAACGTGCTTTTTCTTTTACTATTAAAGCTCTTGCATCAATTTCTTCTATATTTTCTTCTGTTGAACATATAAAAGAAACTTCTTTTTCTTCCCCTGGTTCTAATTCTATTTCATATCTACCTGGAACAGTGTGATTTTCCTCCGCTTCAAACCCTCTTTTTTCTTCTTCTATATAGAACATATTAAAGAATGTATCATTATGATGTTCTATATATTTTCCATCATTAATCTTAATATAAATCGGATTTCCATCATCAATTTTCAATTCTAATTTCTGTCCCTTTATCTTTTGTTCTACTTTAAATATATGGTTCTTATTTATTCCATGTGCATTTCTGAAATTCATTACTGGAGTTAATATTAATTTCGAAGATTTTTTTCCATTTTTTATCTTATAATATACTCCAACCGTATTTTTAAAGTGCTCCATACATATTATTTTAGTTATTTCAACATCTTCAACTTTATATTGAAACACTGGAAGCATACTCTTTTCAAAACTTATCTGATACTTATATCCTTGCGAAATATAGTTTTTTCCCACATTTGTAAATAACTCATATTTCCTTTTATCAATAATTATGCTTTCATCTATCTTAGATAAAATTAATCTTCTTCTTGCTGGCGGAATAATTGGCACAACAAGAAGTCCATGATATTTCCTTGTATTAGCCCCAATTATCGTTGAAGAGGCAAATCCCCCTATTCCATTTGTTACTAACCATTCTTTTTTTAGTCCATTTTCTAAATTTAACTCTTCTTTGGAATATTTCATTTTTATACCTCCTATGTTTCCTTTTCATTATCTTCTTTGTTCATTTCTTCTTGGATGTTCTTCTGATTCTTTAATTGATTTTATTCTATCACTATATTTCATACTAAATTTACTTTTTGTTTTATTTTTTGTGTTTGGATTTATTCCTCTTTTTTCTGCTCTTTTATCTCTCTTTCTTTTTTCTTTTTTTAGTTTGCTTATTCTTTTATCTGATTGCAATTTTGCATTTAACATTATATATGTTGGATCACTCTCTTTATCTTGGTATTTCATATCATTACATATCAATTTAATTGCTGATTCTGCAATCATATATGGATCATGTCTTATTTTTCCATCTATTATTGTTGATATATTTTTCTTGATGAATTTAATCTTTTTTATTGATGTGTCACTAATTTTTTGTTCTACTAAATCAGCACCCTCTTTATTGTACATTTTTATATATTCTGGTATTACTTCTCCTGTATCATAAATACAATAATCTATCAAGCCTTCTCCACAATGTTCTATTATTGCTTTTATATGGTCTTCTACTGAGTAATCATCAGTTTGCCCAGGCTCTGTCATAATATTATTTACGTATATTTTTATTGCTTTACTTTCTTTTATTGCTTTAGCTACTCCATTAACTAATAAGTTTGGTATTACATTTGTATATAAACTTCCCGGTCCTATTATAATACTGTCAGCTTCTTTGATAGCTTCTAGCACTCCAGGTGCAGGTTTGCAGTTTGATGGTTTCAAATATACTCTATTGATTTTTGTAAGTTTATCATTAACTATCTCCGGAATTTTATCTTTTTCTTCTACTACATATCCATTTTCTAATTCTGCACAAATCCTTACTTCTTCTGCAGTTACAGGTTTTACATTTCCTATTATATTAAATATTGAATTACTTTTTTCAATTGATGTTGTATCATTTTTATAAATTTCTTTCATTGCAGTAAAATATATGTCTGAAAATTTTAATCCTCTTAAATTAGGATTTTCCATTTCATGATTCAATATTTTTTCTAACTCATTTGATTCTTTTGCAGAAAGTGCAACTATACTATCTTTTACTTCTTCAAATGGTAATGTTGTTCCTAGAACTGCTCTTGACAAATTAGGTTGTTTCCCATATTCTGATACTGCTACAATTGCAGTTATATTATCTGTATATCTTTTCATTCCTGCTAATACAGTATTTAAACCTGCGCCACCACCTATTGCTACTATTTTAGGTCCTTTGTCATATATTGTTTTATCAAATATTAAGGATTTTACATTTACATTTTTCTTGTTTTTCATTCTGTCATCTGTTGCTTCTATGAATAGTTCCATATTTCGTTTATTTAAAAATATCAATCCTAATACAATACAAGTAAATCCTATTACAAATATTACTACAACTTTTCCTGCATCTATAAATTCCATTTCTTTTTGCACTAATATTTTTGCAATTCCATAACATGTTAATACAATACCTACTAATATTAGGAAAATCCATCTTTTCATTTTTGAACTTGATTTTAACCAATGTGCCATTCCTTTCATTGCTATTATCATCCTTTCAATTATATAATTTCTATTTCTTGTTCTATTATTTTTCCAAATTTGTTATAAACTTGTTCTTTTGTATATTCCATTAATTCTATTACATCTTTTGCTGTTGCGTTTTCTTTATTTATTATGAAGCCTGCATGTTTTTCCGAAATTTGTGCTCCCCCTATTTGATATCCTTTTAGGCCACATTCATCTATCAATTTTGCTGTTATAAAATCTTTTCCCCTTTTAAATGTACTTCCTGCACTTGGATATTCTATTGGTTGCTTTTCTTTTCTGTACTTTGCATATTCTTTCATTTTTTCTTTTATCTCTTCTAGTTTTCCTTTTTTTAATTGTATTTCTGTTTCTAAAATTATGTAATCACTATTTACAAATAAACTTTTTCTATATTCAAATTCTGCTTGTTCATTTGTTATTTTATGTATCTCTGTATTTCTATCCATGTAAGTTACTGTTTTTACAATATCTTTCATTTCGCTTCCATGTGCTCCTGCATTCATTCTTATAGCTCCGCCTATTGTTCCTGGAATTCCTGATGCAAATTCCAATCCAGTAATTTCTTCTTTTAAACATTTCTGTGCTAATGCTCCAAGTTTTACTCCGCTTCCTACTGTTAAGATTATTTTTTCATCTTCTATTTTCTCTTCTAGTTTTTCTATATCTATTTTTAGTACTATTCCTTGTATTCCTTGGTCTGAAACTAGTATATTACTTCCATTTCCTATGATTGTTAATTTTATATTTTCTTTTTTGGCATATTCTAATATATTTCTTAATTGTTCAATATTTTTAACTTTTATAAAACATTCTGCTGGTCCACCTATTTTAAATGATGTATGTTTACTCATTGGTTCATTAATGTAAATATTTTCTTTAGGAATTAATTTCTGAATTTTTTTTATATCCATCTTTAAATTTTTCCTCCTCAATCATCCCAATCTTATCATTTTTTTCCTTATTTTACAATAATTTTTATTAAATCTCTTTGAATTTTATGAAATTTATAGTATAATAGAATTGTATTGATTACAAAGATTGGAGGTTTTACTATGTGGCAAATATGGTTAATTGCTTCTGGAATATTTTTTGTAATAGAAATTTTTACTGTAGGATTTCTAATTTTTTGGTTAGGAGTTGCAGCTTTAATTGCAATGTTGATAAGTTTCATAACAGATAGTGTGATTCTTCAAACCGCAGTATTTGTTATCTCTTCTGGCCTATTAATTTTCGCAACAAGACCCTTAACTAACAAAATTGCTGGTAAAGAAACAATTCCAACAAATGTATATTCTCTTATTGGAAAAAGAGGTATCGTTGTCGAAGATATTGATTGGCAAAAAGGTACTGGTCAAGTTAAAATTGAGGGCGAACTTTGGTCCGCCAAAACCAATGAACAAATTAATATATCAAAAGGAACAGAAGTTGAAGTTGAAAATATCGAAGGTGTTAAGGTTTTTGTAAAACCTATAAATATAACATCTAATATTTAGTTAATAGTATTTAAAATATATTTATTAGGCAAGTTTAACTTGCTAAAAGGAGGAAATTATGTATTTTTTACTTGCATTACTTGTTATAATAATAATTATAGCAGTAAAATCAATCAAAGTCGTTAGACAATCTGAGGTTTATATTATCGAAAGATTAGGTAGATTCCATAAAGTCGCTGATGCTGGTCTTACAATAATAATACCATTTTTTGACCATGTTAGAAGTGTTGTTAGTTTAAAACAACAAACAATGGATGTACCACCTCAAGGAGTTATTACTAAAGATAATGTTACAATTACAATAGATACTGTTGTATTTTACCAAATTACAGATCCAGCAAAGGCCGTTTATGAAATTCAAAGCTTGAAAAAAGGTATCGAATATCTTGCTATTACAACAATTCGTGATATTGTTGGTAAAATGGATTTAGATGAAACATTTAGTTCAAGAGATGGAATTAATACAAAATTAAGAACAATTCTTGATGATGCAACAGATAGATGGGGTTGCAAAATTGATAGAGTAGAAATTAAAGATATTACACCACCTGCTGATATCAGAGATGCAATGGAAAAACAAATGAATGCTGAAAGAAATAAAAGAGCTTTAATTCTAGAAGCTGAAGCTCAAAAGCAATCTGCTGTTACTATTGCAGAAGGTAAAAAACAAGCTGCTATCCTAGAAGCTGAAGCTGATAGAGAAGCTAGAATTCGTAGAGCTGCCGGTGAAGCTCAAGCTATAAAATCTGTTGCAGAAGCTAAAGCAAAAGAAATCACTATGGTTTATGATGCTATCAAGTCTTCTGAACCTGATGAAAAACTAGTTCAAATAAAATCACTTGAAGCTCTTGAAGAAATCGCTAAAGGTGATGCAAATAAAGTATTTATTCCTTTTGAAGCAACTAGTGCATTAAGCAGTTTAGGTGCAGCAAAAGAGATTTTAAAAGATGATAAGAAATAAATAAATTTAAGCAGGCACAATTAAGTGCCTGCCTTTTTTACTCCTCGCCCGCCGTTTTATGCCAATATGGTCTTGGCCAGCTTTGAGATTGCGTTTGCTCTGATGGCCATCACCACATCAACGCTCTGTCCAAGCTGATTTGAAAGCTCTTTAAGGCTTTCTTCATCAGTTCCGACTCTCATAACCATCTGAATGACAGCTTTCTCCTGCTCTGAAATTGCATCTGTTGTCATTATCTCACAGAGTAACTCTTTTCCACTTACGGAATTTGCTTCAATCTCCTTTCCATAAATTTCAGTTGCAATCAGACCCAGACCTTCTGCAATTTTTCTTCCGAACTGTTCTTTGTCCTCAAGCAGTTCTACCAGCTTTTCGTTCTCCATCTCTAGTCCTTTCTATATAAGCATTGTTTTCGAGTTTCTTTCTAGAAACAGCCAAATTTTTTGGCTGGAGTTAAGGGTTAAATTTTACCTCCTTTTTTATTTTGGCCTTTGCCAATACTTTTATTTTACCACGATTCTTATACAAAGTCAATTTATGTAAAATTATTTCATCCCAAAATTTGCATTATTTTATAATTTATGCTATAATAGGATAGAATTAAAAATTCACAAACAAATTTTGTAAAAGAGGTGGTAATTTTTATGCCATTATTAGCCATAATATATATATTAACTTTCATAATATTTGCATTAGCAGCCTATGCAGTAATGCAAATAAAATTAGCTGGAATTAATGTAAAAGATTTTTGGAGCTTTATTGAAGCAAACCAAATTTTAGATAAATTATATGTATTCGCAAAAAAATATAGAACTCTTTCTCCTCAGCAACAGGTCGTATATCTTATGGAAGCAGAAAAAGTTTTCACTGCATTTGATAAAATTCCTGATATTATTTGGGAAGATGAATTTAAAAAATATGATGAAGTACTTAAAAAATATAATGAAATTAAAGTTGATAGATGGATGTCTTCTTCTAACTAGAAGGCATCCATTTTTAAAACCCATTTTTGATTCTTCTTCAGATTCCCAGCCAAAATTTCTTCTGATATTCTATCTTCTACAAGATTTTGAATAGCTCTTCTTAAAGGTCTTGCCCCAAAATTCGAATCATATCCTTGCTCATATATTTTATCTATCACTTTCTCGTCTATCTCAACTATATATTTTTGCTGTTTTAATCTTTTTTCTACTTGTTTAAGCATAATTTTAGTTATATTTTTTATATCATTTTCGTTTAATTTATGGAATACTATTATTTCATCTATTCTATTTATAAATTCTGGTCTTAACTCATGTTTAAGTTCTTTTATCACTTCTTTTTTTATTTCTTCATATGCTTTTTCATTTTCAGTAGAACCAAAGCCAAGTGATTTCCTTTCTGTAATTTGTTTAGCTCCAAGATTTGATGTCATTATTATAACCGAATTTTTAAAGTTAATCTCTCTTCCTTGTGAATCTGTTAAATGTCCATCTTCTAGAATTTGTAATAGTAGATTCATTACATCTGGATGAGCTTTTTCAATTTCATCAAATAAAATAACTGAATATGGTTTTCTTCTAACTTTCTCTGTTAATTGCCCACCATTATCAAATCCAATATATCCAGGTGGAGAGCCTATTATCTTTGATACAGAATGTGCCTCCATATATTCAGACATATCCAGTCTTATCATAGCATTTTCATTGTCAAATAATATTTCTGATAAAGCTTTTGATAACTCTGTTTTTCCTACACCAGTTGGACCTAAAAATAGAAATGAACCTATTGGTCTTTGTGGGTCTTTTAATCCTACTCTTCCTCTACGTATTGCTTTGACAACAGCTTGAACTGCCTCATCTTGCCCCACAACTCTTTCATGTAGTTTTTCTTCTAAATGTCGTAATTTTTTATTTTCATCTTCTGTTAATTTCTGAGCTGGTATTCCTGTCCATTTTGATATAATTTCAGCAATATTTTCTTCTCCTATTTCTATTATATCTTTACTTTTTGTTTCTTTCCAAGTATTAACTTCTTGTTCTAATTTGCTTTTAATTTTTATTTCATTATCTCTTAGTTCTGCTGCTTTTTCAAATTCTTGATTATATATAGCTTCCTCTTTTTCTTTTGAAATTATATTTATTTCCTCTTCTAATTCTTTTATTTCATCTGGCTCTTTAAAAATCTTCATTCTTACTTGTGAAGCAGATTCATCTATTAAATCAATTGCTTTATCTGGCAAAAACCTATCTGTTATATATCTTACAGACATTGTAACTGCTGTTGTTATTGCTTCATCTGTTATTTTCACATTATGATGTGCCTCATATTTATCTCTAATTCCTTTTAATATTTCTATTGCTTCTTTCTCTGATGGTTCACCAACCTTAACAGGACTAAATCTTCTTTCTAGTGCTGAATCTTTTTCTATATATTTTCTATATTCCTCTATTGTGGTTGCACCTATTAATTGTATATCTCCTCTTGCAAGTAATGGTTTTAATATATTGGCTGCATCTATAGCTCCTTCTGCTGCTCCCGCCCCAACTATTGTATGTATTTCGTCTATAAACAATATAAGATTCTCTGCTTTTTTTACTTCATTTAAAGCTTTTTTTATTCTCTCTTCAAAATCTCCTCTGTATTTTGCACCAGCAACCATTCCTGAAATATCAATACTTATTATCCTTTTGGCTTCTAAATTTTCTGGTACCTCACCTATTACAATTTTTTCCGCCAATCCTTCTATTATTGCAGTTTTTCCAACTCCTGGCTCTCCTATTAAACATGGATTATTTTTGGTTCTTCTTGATAGTATTTGAATTATTCTTTCAATTTCTTTTTCTCTTCCTATAATATTATCAAATTTTCCTTCTTCTGCTTGTAATGTTATGTCTTCTCCAAACTGTTTTAATGCTGGAGGCATTACGGAATTATTTTCTTTACTTTTAGCTATGTCTCTAGGCATTTCCCTATCTAGTTCTTCTTCATTTATTACTTTGGCAATTTCATTATAAATTTTAGCTATTTCTACATTCAATTCCATTATTATCCTAACACCAACACAATCTTCTTCTTTTAATATTGCTAATAGTAAATGTTCTGTTCCTATATAATTATATCCTATTCTTTTTGCCTCTAAAAAGGCATTTTCTATTACTCTTTTGGTTCTAGGTGTAAAACCTAATGTTTCTTTTATTGGTCTACCAACACCTAAAATTTCTTCTATTTTTACTTTTATTTTTTCTTCTGTTATACCTTTATTATTTAATACTTTTGCTGCAATTCCAGTCCCTTCTTTAACCAATCCATATAATAAATGTTCTGTTCCTATATAATTATGACCTAATTCCACTGATATATCATTAGAAATCTCAATAACCTTTTTAGCTTTATTTGTAAATTTATATATCATCATTTTTCTCCTTTTTAGTCATATTAACCATTTTCTTTGCCTTTTCTTTTTGACTTGGTAATGGTATCCATGCAAAGTATGAAGATACAAATTCTCCATATTGTGTTGTATCTTCTCCTACTTCTGGTTCTTCTTGTTTTGGCTCTTTATCCATAAAAAGCACCTGCCTCTCTAATTAAGGTATGTGCTTTTTTTCATATTTTATTCATTAATCTTTGATTCCAAATAATAATTTCACTATTCCTCTTAAACATTTCGGAACTTTTTTTACAACTATAGTCATATGTAAACCTCCTTTTAACAGAGCAACCATAATATGCCGACTAATATCACTACCACTCCTATTAGAAATAACCAGCCTAATGTTGGTAAAAATAATACTAGTAATATGCCAACTCCTAATCCTATTAAACATACTCCTAACGTTTTTTTTAAGATTTTCATTATGATTCCTCCAAGTTTTTTAATATATTATATGTTTACTTCTAATTTATGTGCCAAATTTGTTCTACGTAGAAATTTTACCTACTTGGTATGTATATCTCATATAACCTAAAAAAAGAGACCTAGAATCTCTACTAGTTCTCTTTATCATATATTTATATTTAAAATTTATTATCCGTTTACTAAATCTTTTAATGCTTTACCAGCTTTGAATACTGGAGCTTTAGATGCAGGTATTTTTATTTCTTCTTTTGTTTGAGGATTTCTACCTTTTCTAGCAGCTCTTTTTCTAACTTCGAAAGAACCAAATCCAACTAATTGAACTTTGTCTCCTCCTTTTAATGCTTCAGCTATAACTTCTGTTAATGCATTAACTGCTGCCTCTGTTGCTTTTTTAGATTCTCCTGTTTTTGCAGCGATAGCTGCTACTAATTCAGCTTTGTTCATTATACATTACCTCCTATAAATTTTTGTGTATGTACTTCTATATCGCTGAAACCAGCAATACTCTGTACTTCCTTTATCTTATTCTCCAAAATATATTAAAATCCCCTCTTTTTTTATAAAATTTTAATATATTTTCTTTTTTTCTAGAAATTTATATATTTTTTCGCCTTTTGGTAACATGTATATGTCTTCTCTATTGTATATTTTTAAGGCTAATACAGCGGCTATATAAACAATTACAGCAAATGCCATTGCTATTAATGTTGCCGTATTTCCTGGAATTATTCCTTTTAATATTACATATAGTGTATATGAGCAAACACTCATTATTCCTGTTGCTATTGCTGGTTTTATCACAAACTTTCCTAATGGTAAATCTAATTTTACATATTTTTTCAAAACATTAAACACAATTGTAAATGCTACTGCATGGCATGCAATTGAACCTATTGCTGCTCCATATACATTAAAGAATGGTATTTTTAATAATACTATATTTAATGCTAATTTAACTAAACACCCTATTCCTAATGCGGTGGCAGGTATCATTACTTTTCCAAATCCCTGTAATGCACCATTTATAGTCTGATCTAATATTGAGAATATTACTGATACAGATATAAGTTGGAGTAATAGTGCACCTTCTTTTGCATTTGGATACAATAAATTTAATATAGGTTGTGCGAAAACAATCATTCCTACTACACATGGTAATCCTATTAACATTGAAGTTAATAATGAAAATGATGTTCTTTTTGTTGCAGTTTCTCTATCATTTTTTGCTTTCGCAGCTGATATTGCAGGTACCAATGCTGTTGCAAATGCTATATTTATGGCTAGTGGTAAATTTGTTACTGTATCTACTTTTCCACTTAATTGCCCATATAATTTTGTAGCTATATCTGCTGGCATATATGTACTTAAAATTCTTTTTACAGTAAAGGAATCAATATTTTTATTAAATGATGTCATTATTGAGCTTAATGTTAATGGAATTGAAACCATTAATATATTTTTTACAATTGTTTTAACATTTTCATATTTATAATTTGTAGAGCTCTGTATTTCATTTCCAATTTCTTTTCTTTTTAATCTATAATACATAAACAAATATGCAAAACTTGAAAATGTAGCTAGTGTTGTTGCCACATTTGCTCCGGCAGCCATCATTTCTGTTGATGTTGATGTAGTATATGCAACTATTTCTACAATTCCTATTGTTAATACTGTTTTAAATACTTGTTCTATTGTTTGTGCTCTTGCTGTAATTTTTAATGTCCTCCTTCCATTAAAATATCCTCTAAATACTGATGAAATTGAAACGAAGAATATTGCCGGTGCTAATGCGACTAATGTTAGTTCAGATTCTGGAATTTGTGTCCAACTATATGCTATTACATGTGCGCCAAAAAATAATAGCATTGAACCTATTGCTCCAAGTGCTCCAAATGTGACTAATGCTACTTTAAAAATTTTATTAGCTCCTTTGTTATCTCCTACTGCAAGTCTTTCAGATACTAGCTTTGATATCGCATTTGGTACACCTATTGACGATACTGTAAGTAATAATGCATATATTTGATATCCACTTGCATATATTGCATTTCCTGCATCTCCAAATCCTTCTCTATTTGTTAAATATAATGTATATATTAGTCCTAATACTTTTATTAATATTTGTGAAAACATTATTGTTACAACACCTTGCATAAATGTTTCTTTTTTATTTGCTATTTTTTCCTTTGCCATAACTCCTCCTAAAAATAATTCTATGTTTTTTATTCTCTCTTTATTTCTAATCCCGAATAATTATATCTATAAATGTTAAAATTATCAAGAACTTTTATCAAATTTATTGACAAATGGCTAATTTTGTATTAAAATTGATTAGTATTATGTTAAAATATGATTTAAATATGAAACTTCTCCCCGGTGGTTTTAGATTTAAATTTCATATATATTAAATTAAATTTAAAATAGGAGGGTAAATATTACCATGAATAACGTTACATATAGTGCAAAAAAAGAATCAGTTGAAAGAAAATGGTACGTAATTGATGCAGCAAATAAACCATTAGGTAGAGTTGCTACTGAAGCTGCTAGATTATTAAGAGGAAAACACAAACCAACTTTCACGCCAAACATTGATACAGGTGATAATGTTGTTATCATCAATTGTAAAGATGTTATATTAACAGGAAATAAAATAAATTCAAAAATTTACAGACATCACTCTGGTTATATTGGAGGAATGAAAGAAACTCCAGCATCAGTAATGCTTGCAAAAAATCCAGAAAAAGCTATGACATTAGCTATAAAAGGAATGTTACCACATAACTCATTAGGTAGAGCTATGGCAAAAAAATTAAGAGTATTCGCTGGCAGCGAACACAATCTTCAAGCACAAAAACCAGAAATTTGGAATTTTTAATTAAGGAGGAACTATTAAATGGCTAAGTCAAATAAAATCGTATACATGGGTACAGGAAGAAGAAAAAGTTCTATAGCTAGAGTAAGATTAGTTGAAGGAACAGGAAAAATAACAATTAACGGAAAAGATATTGAAGAATTCTTCGATTTAGAAACTTTAAAAGTTATTGTTAGACAACCCTTAACAGTTACAAATACATTATCTAAATATGATGTAATTTGTTCAGTTTATGGTGGTGGAGTTTCTGGTCAAGCTGGAGCTATCAGACATGGTATTGCTAGAGCTTTAAACGAAGCTAATTCAGAATACAGACCAGCTTTAAAAACAAACGGATTCTTAACAAGAGATCCTCGTATGAAAGAAAGAAAAAAATACGGTCTTAAAAAAGCAAGAAAAGCACCACAATTCTCAAAGAGATAGTAAAAAATATAAAAAAGAAAACGGAATTTATTTTCCGTTTTCTTTTTTATACTTTTTAAATGCTTTTATATTTTCTTGTGTATATCCTTTTAAACAATCTGTCGGAACTTTCTCACATATTTTATTAAATATATTTAAAAACTCTTCTGTTGTTCCACCTTTTATTTTTATGCACTGTATATTTGTTTTTCCATCATTTAAATGCACAATTATACTTGAAGATGTTGTTATAATTCCATAATATTTTACGCTATGTATATGTATCCATTTTACATCAGAATACTTAAATGTAGAAAATCCTCCATTGCTCTTTAAATCTACCAAAAAGTCTTTTGTTAAAATAACCATATCTCTATAATGTTTTTCTTCTACATTATCATCTAATTGCTTTGCTAATTCATTTTTATAATCATTTTTCTTTAAATAATTTTTTATTTTTTGCTTTATAATATAAATTGAAATATTATATATAAATATAATAATCATTCCAATCATTGCAAAAAATATAATAACTTCTTCTGCAGTTGTATCTACTGGTGATTTTCTAACATTTAGTAATGTACTTCCAAAATATCTTTCAAAATCATCTGTTGTTATCTTATTTTCTTCTTCAACACCTTGGTTATAATAATCTATCAACATTGTTTTCAATTCATCTGGTATCTTTTCAGTCATTCCATAGATTTTTATTGAATTTGGAGTTTGTGCATTTTCATCTGTTGAATATGTATATTCCTTTATGTCTTTCAATTCATCAATTGTTTCTAAGTTTAAATCAACAACATACCAATATCCATTGTTGTATGCAACACAATATCTATCAATTGCTGAATCTGATGTATCATCTGTGCTTCCATATGTTGCAATCTCATCAGTCAATCCTTGAACTTCTAAATATGCATATTTTCCTTCTTCCATTCCAAGTGCACCATCAGTAGTAAAATCTATTGCTTCTGGCAATTCAGCCCTTTGTCTTTTTTCCATAGACACCGATGCAAATATTATTACAGCTATACATATAACATAACCTACAAATATCCATTTAGGCATTCTCTTACCTTTTTTTATTATTTGCTCCCCTTCTATTTCCATACATTTTTCCTTTCTTTTTAATATAATTTTTTATATAAAAAGATTGCTATTGCTAAGCCTATTATACTAGCTATATTAATTTGAAGAGAAAATGCAAATGTTAAACTTAGTACATTCATATTTAGTACAAATGGTTCTTTTACTCCAAATGATTGTCCATATGCCAACCAGCTAAGCCAATCAACCTGTGATGCAACTTCTCCTAACAATCCTCCTATAACTAATCCTGCAACTATAAATAGTAATATTATCCATGTATTTTTATCTCTTGTAGCCATTTTTGTTCCTCCATTTTTTATTTTTTATCTTCCAGTACTTGCTAACCACTCTTCCACACTCATTACCTTCTCATTATTATTATATGCCATATAGAATGTGTTTTCACCCGTTTCTGTATTTGTTTTTAAATATATTGTCTCTAATACATATGTTGGTATTAATTCTTCTCCACTAGTAGTTATTATATTATAATGTTTATCTTTTTCAACAATAATTACTTGATAACTTGGAATTACCACTGCTGGATATGAATTAGCAATTTTGCTCAAATTTGATGAGCTACATCCAATCCCTGTAAATATAAAATCTTTTACTAACTGTCCCTTTATATCAAATATTCCCCATAAATCCTGATTATTCTTTACTGGTATAATTTTATTTAACAAAACATACTGATTTTCTATTCCATTTTGAGTGAATTTTGAAATGTCTATTCCTATTTGTTTATATTCTGGTGATATTATTGTTTTTCCTTTTGTATCAATTACTCCATACAAATTATTTTGTTTTACTAAATATAATTCATTTTGGTTATCCATGATTTTTATCTCATCATATACAGTTCTTACTTTTATCGATGTATCTTTTCCTATAACTCCATATTTATTATTGCTTTTTATCAAAAAATCCGAAGTTGCTGGTAAATATTTTATATCTTCATATTTAAATTCTAATATAGGATTTCCACTTTCTACATCTACGACTCCATAAATATTATTTTTTATTACAATTATTAATCCTTCAAATATTGCTTTTTGGTCAGAATATTCTTCTGATAGTTTTACTGTTTCTCCATCAATTTTTAATTTTGAAGCATACATTTTATTTAAATAATCCATTGTATATATATTTATGTTCTTTTTATTTGCATTGTACTCAAACAAAGTATTAAAAGCTTTCTCAATTCCACTTGGCGTTGTATAAAGTTCACCATCTTTTTCTAAAACTTTTTCTTCTAATTTCACATATTCGTAATCAGAATCACCTCTTGTCTTAACTAAAGTATCGGAATCCTTAGTAAACATTGCTATTTCATTTTCATTTTTCACATAACATTTAGTCGAATCTTCTGATTTTATTTTATAATCACCTCTAAAGTCGTTATAATTCAGATATTTAGCTATTGCCCTTATAGGAATGTATAATTTTGTATTGTCATCCTCAGGAATATATAATAATTTTTCTATTTCATTTTTGTTTTGACCATTTACAATTATTTGCATAACTGATTGTTTTAAATATATTATAGTTCCTATTATAACTATAATAAGAATTATTAATGCAGTCAATAAAATTCCTATAATCATAGGTAATTTTGACTTTTTTTTGTTATCAACTTCTTCATATAACTCCATGAATTTTCCTCCTATTTTTCGTAACCATACTTTTTATAAAATTCTTCTTTAAATGTTCCTAAATTATCATTTTCAATTTCTATTCTAACTCTTTCCATTAATTTAGTCAAGAACCTTAAGTTATGAATAGAAAGTAATCTGACTCCCAAAATTTCGTTTGTTTTTATCAAGTGTCTTATATAAGCCCTTGTATAATTTTTACAAGTATAACAATCGCATTCAGGGTCTAATGGTTCCCAATCTCTTTCATATGTTGCATTTCTTACCACAACTTTTCCGTGAGATGTCATAGCTGTTCCGTTTCTTGCAATTCTAGTTGGAAGTACACAGTCACACATATCAATACCAGCCATCGCAGCTTCTATAAGGTAATCTGGTGTTCCAACTCCCATCAAATATCTTGGTTTATCTTTTGGCATTAATGGTGCAGTATAATATAACATTTTCAAGAATTCTTCCTTAGGTTCTCCTACACTTATTCCCCCTATTGCATATCCAGGTAAATCTAATGCTATTAAATCTTCAACTGATTTTTTTCTTAAATCTTCAAAAAATCCTCCTTGAATTATTCCAAATAGTGCCTGATTTTCTGTTTTATGTGCCTCTTTGCATCTTTTGGCCCATCTAGTTGTTCTTTCCATAGAATTTTTTGTATACTCATATGTCGAAGGATACGGACAACATTCATCAAATGCCATTATAATATCTGCGCCTAAATCTTCTTCTGTTTTCATAACACTTTCTGGCGTAAATACATGTTTACTTCCATCAAGATGTGAATGAAATTCAACTCCTTCTTCTTTTATTTTTCTTAAAGCACTTAGACTAAATACTTGAAAACCTCCACTGTCTGTTAATATTGGCCTATCCCAATTCATAAACTTATGAAGTCCTCCCGCTTCTTTTACTATTTCTTGACCTGGCCTTAGATATAGGTGATATGTATTTGATAATATTATTTGTGCTTTTACTTCTTCTTTTAATTCTTCTGGTGTCATGGATTTTACTGTTGCTTGTGTCCCTACTGGCATAAATATTGGAGTTTGTATATCTCCATGTGGTGTGTGTATTACCCCTCTTCTTGCCCCTGTTTGTTTACATTCATGTAATAGTTCATATGTTACTGCTGGTTTCATGTTCTATCCTTTCTTTAAATATTTTATTTTATAAACATTGCATCTCCAAAACTGAAAAATTTATATTCTTGTCTAACAGCTTCATTATAAGCTTTTAGTATATATTCTCTTCCAGCTAATGCTGATACTAACATTAGTAAAGTTGATTCTGGTAAGTGAAAATTCGTTATTAATCCATCTAAACATTTAAATCTATATCCTGGATATATAAAAATATTAGTATCTCCTTCTGTTGCTTTTACAAGTCCTGTTTTCTCATCAGCTATTGTTTCTAGTACTCTACAAGATGTAGTTCCTACTGCAATTACTTTTTTTCCATTTTTCTTTGTTTTGTTTATTTTATCTACATCTTCTTGTTTTATATAGAAATGTTCTGAATGCATATCATGTTCTTCTATATTTTCTTCTTTTACAGGTCTAAATGTTCCAATTCCCACATGAAGTGTTACATTTGCTATTTTTACACCTTTTTCTTCTATTTTCTTTAATAGTTCATCTGTAAAATGTAACCCTGCTGTTGGTGCAGCTGCTGATCCTTCATATTTTGCATATACTGTTTGATATCTATCATTTTCTTTTAATGATTCATGAATATATGGTGGAAGTGGCATTAATCCAATTTTGTCTAAAATTTCATTAAATATTCCTTGATATTTAAATTCTACTTTTCTTGTTCCTCCTGGCATTGTGTCTAATACTTCTGCTTTTAGTATCCCCTCTCCAAATATTACTTTAGCACCTGTATGTAATTTATTACCAGGTCTTACTATGCATTCCCATATATCTCCTTCAATTCTATTTAATAGTAAAAATTCTACATGTGCTCCTGTTTCTTTTCTTCCATAAAGTCTTGCTGGTAATACTTTAGTATTATTTCTTACCAAACAATCTCCTGGTTCCAAATAATCTATTATATCTTTAAATGTTTTATTTTCTATTGTTTGTTTTTCTCTGTCCAGTACCATTAGTCTAGACTCATCTCTCTTTTCTATTGGTACTTGTGCTATTAGTCTTTCTGGTAATTCATAATTAAATTCTGTTAATTTCACTTTTATCGCATTTCCTTTCTATATCTCTTTTTTCACTCTTATATTGTACTATTTTTTTATTATTTTTTCAAGTTTTATGTAAAAAAATAATACTTAGTTTCTTTTTCAGAACTAAATATTATTTATATTTTTTAGGTGTACTTTTATTTTTTAATTACATTTAAGAAATTTTTTCATTTTTTCTGCATTGGGGTCTCCTAATTTTTTTGATACCGAAATATCATATCTTATAAATATATCCATGATTTCTTGATGGTCTCTTTCTCTATCAATTCCATTTTTTATCCATAGCTGCTTATTTTCTTCCCATTTTTTATTATTCTCTTCCCATAACTTTTTATTTTCTTTCCAACGTCTGTTGTTTTCTTTCCATCTCTTTTCATTTTCTTTCCAACGTCTGTTGTTTTCTTTCCAGCATTTGTCATTTTCGTTCCAACGTCTCAAATTTTCTAGCCAGTGTTCATTTTCTATTTCTCTACTTTTCTTAATTTCTGCTCTCAACTCACTAAGTTCTGCTGCCATTTGTATTTGAAATGCATTTAATGTTTGTCCTATTTTTAATATTTGTCCTAATATTTCATTATTATCTACCATATATTTTCCTCCTTGATTTTTTGATTTAACTTAAAAAGATTTAATTTTTTTGTGTTTATGAATTAAATTCTTCATTGAAATAAATAAAATACTTTGTACACCTTATAAATATGTGCAGAAAAAAAAATAGAAGCACATAATATGCTTCTATTATACAACCGTCAATAGTTAATGTCAAGAACTTTTCATTGACAAATTTCGACATCAAGTGTAGGTTAGTCAATCATTTGTCACAAATTATTTAAAATAAATACTTTGAGCACC
>ERZ827488.759-NODE-759-length-45205-cov-3.547486_pt1 | contig 45205 bp, 10 predicted proteins | sample MGYA00519771_ERZ827488 | MGnify/ENA primary metagenome ERZ827488 (study PRJEB31778, sample SAMEA3449323) | human gut metagenome | biome: human gut; feature: human-associated habitat; material: faeces | place: United Kingdom | collected 2010/2012 ... | reverse complement strand
CTGTATGTGGAAACTTTACAGATAAAGACCCTTGTGCGATATGTGGAAATCCAAATAGAGATAAAAATGTAATTTGTGTTGTAGAACAACCAAAAGATATAATGACTATGGAAAAGGTTAAAGAATTTAATGGAGTATATCATGTGCTTCGTGGAAACCTTTCTCCTATGCAAGGAAGAGGACCTCAAGATATAAAAATAAGAGAGCTTGTTGCAAGAATGAGTGCAGATATTAAGGAAGTTATAATTGCAACTAACCCAAATGTTGAAGGTGAAGCAACAGCAATGTATATAACAGTGCGTCAGTTCTTCCTGAAAAGCTTGGAGATATAGCAACATTCAATGATTGGGACTTTGCAAATACATGGGTAATCAAGACAGCTCAGTATCCTACATTCAGGAACCAATCAGCTGATGCAGATATATCAAATCTTAACATTCCTGACGGCAGCCAAGCTCGTCCGTTTGAAATCACATCAGCCGCAGGATTGAAGAGCATCGGTAACGATGAGGAAAGCTTAACAAAGCATTATGTATTGAAGAATAATATTTCAATGAAGTATAATTCGGATTACATTCAAATGGATCCTATCGGTTCAGAAGATACACCGTTTACAGGTAGTCTTGACGGTAACGGATTTACAATTTCCGATTTGAAGATTACATCGCAGAAGAGCGTAAACGGTCAAGATTATTCAGCTTTGTTTGCTGTAAATAACGGTACTGTTAAGAACTTGAGATTTGCGGTTGCGACAATCGGTGAAAACGGAGTTGAAAATGCATCTGTGGTAGCGGGTATTAACAACGGTACAATCGAACAAGTTGCAATTGAAACGGGCGGTAAGATTACAGCTAAGAATGCAGCCGGTTTTGCAATCGAAAACAACGGTACTATTGAAAACTCATATATTACATCAACTGCACTTGTAAGCAACAATGCTTCTGCAGGTATAGTAATAAGCAATAATGCCGGTGCAACAATCGGATATGTATTCGCTAACGCAAATCTGTCAAGCTCAATGTTTGATAAAGCATCGATTGCTATTAACAGTGACGGTACAATTACACATACACACGGTGTAATGGGTGCATTGTTTGTTAAGAATGATACATCAATCGTTACGACAAATGATAATAGCAGTATTGCTGCATCTGACCTATATGTTCAGTCAATCTTTAGCGATTGGAACTTCAACGATATATGGTATATGACATCAGGCAGCTACCCAATGCTACAAGTTACAAATAAGGCTTCGTCAGTTTCTGCACAAAGCATTGACTTGTTTGCAGACGGAGAAACAACCTGCGAACATATTGTATATATCAGAGATACTAAGAATTCGGCTAATATTTACATAAAGGCTCAGAATCCTTATTCAACAATCGCAATTAGAGGCGGTTCATATACAGGTGTATTTGAAGGTGTTATAAACGGACTTATCAATGATAAGACAATAATTCCGTTTACAATTACATCAACAAGCGGTGCAAGTCAGGAACATAATCTTGTAATTATTAAAGAACCTACTTTGGCAACCCTTGACAGCGTTGTTATTGACGGAACGACAGTTGCTCGTGTAAATAACACATACGTTGCAGAAATAGGTAAGTCAGCTTATTCTGTAAATGCAGAAATTACTCCTATATCAGGTACAGTTGAAGTACTTGACAAGGATAGAAATGTTGTTTCATATGAGAGCATGAACGGCTTGACATGGATTAACACAGCACTTCCTGCAAATGTCGGTACTACAACAACTTATACATTGAGAGTAACAAACGGTAATGCACTTTCAACAGTTGAATATCCGTTAATCTTGAAACCTGCTGAATATCATACAGGTTTGAAGTATGTACAGGTTGATCCGCTTACTCTTATAGGCAATGTTCTTGTAGGTTCGGGTTATACAGATGTTACAGATATAAATGAAAATGTTTATAACTATGTAATTACCAAGGATCTTGAATATATCAATATTAAGGCTGAAACTGTAAACTCTACTTCAAAGGTAAGCATTGCATCAGAGTATAATTCGGCTAATGTACAAGAAATCGAAAGATATAAACTTGATACATCAATTAAGGATATTTACATTCCGATTGACGTAACAACAGAAGAAAATGTTGTTGAACATTATGTACTTCACTTAACAAGAAAGAGTATTGATGATTCATTAAAGACTGTTAAGGTAACATACGGTAGCAATGTTTATACTCCGACAGCTGAAAACAGAGTAATGGATGAAGAAACAGGAGAAACTGCAGACGTATATGTAGTTAAACTTGATACTCCGGGTAATGTTCCGTTTACAAATAAGACATATGTTGATATTTTGATAGAGGCTAATGATATTTATACACTTGTAAATGCAGGCAGCCCAACGGCAACAGACCCAACATCAGCTAATTCGGATAAGTGGACAGCAACTAATGTACTTCTTGACGGCGAAGAATTAACAATCTATGAAATCAAGTCAAAAGCTGCTGACTTAGGAACAATTAAGGTATCATATCTATACATCTACAAGAAGAGTGATAATGCAAATCTTGAGAAATTTACCGCAACTTACAATGACGGCGGAACAGAAACAACTGTTGAAGCCGGTAAGGATATAGACGGTAAATATCAGCTATGGATTCCGTCTGATGTTACAACAGTAGATCTTGAGGCTATAGCATCAACTCTGTTGGCAGAAGTACAGATTGACGATAATACTTCGTCATTACATAATAATGTTTATAAGAACTTTACAATAACAGGTAAGAACACTATTAATGTAATGATTAAATCTTCATTAAATACTACTGCTGAGTATAAAATTAATATCAATAGATTGAATCTTGATCTTGAAGCTGTACAGGCAGGACCTTACAGCGGCGGCAACTTGTCAAATGCTCTTTGGGACAGCACAAAAGATGCATATGTTGTTCGTCTTGATCCGCAGACTGATGATTTGCCAAGTGCAATCGCATCAGTGTTGGCTAAGGATGCTAATAACTACATCAGAATAGGTCACTTGACAAGACCTGAAAAACCTACTCAGGGAAGTATGACAGATGAACAGTATGCAGCAGCACTTGCTCAATATGAGAAAGAGGTTGCAGCATATGAAACAGCCGCAGCAAACGACTATTCAGCAACCGATGCAAGCGTTGTATGGGATGGCGGATGGCGTCAGACAAGCAACCAGTCTTATAAGATTCCTCTAATCAAAAAAGACGGTGGATTTACAGTAGTTAAGATTCAGGTTGGTGTAGCTAATAACTATAAGGCTCAAGCAGATGCAACTATTGATGAAAAGATTGGTACTGTTAAGACTTATACATTCTTAATAGGTCAGAAGTATAAGAACACTGATGCAGATATTGATATTTATATTGACGGTAACTTGCTTAAAAATCCTGAAAAGGTCGGCGATGAGATTATCTATAGATACGGTATTGTGAAGGATGCAACTGTAAAGGTTGGACTTCGCATTGATGAACATGCACCAACTCCATATGATCCGACAGTATCAGTAAATTCAGTATCTGAAAACGGAATTGTAAACAGATCTGATTATAATTATCCGACAGATGGCGTACTTACAATTCCTGTAAATACAGCAAGATCAGTATCTGAAGATACTCCTGATACAAATATTACTATTGTATCAATACCTGAAGCAGGTACAGGATATACTCATCAGTATAAGGTTGTAATCTACAGATTGTCAGAAAATACAAATGTACTTCATAACAGCAGTGACAACTCAGAAACTGTTGTAAATGAAACTACAAGATATGACGGTGAAACAAGTCCAAATGTTGTAGATTATTACAAAGTAAGCGAATCAACACTTACAGTTGATGAAAACGGTAATAAGTATTTAAGAGTATATATCAAGACAGAGTATTCAAAGGCTAAGATTACTCTAAACGGTAAAATATATACCGGAATAACAGATGATGACACTGTAATAAGTGGTTCAAATGTAGTAAACGGCGGAGATATTCACGGTATCTTGATTCCTGTAAAGGATGGCGAAAGCGTTAAGGTAATTCCGTATGTAGTAACATCAGAAGACGGCAGACATACTTCAAACAATGCATTAAACGTAACAATCCAGTCGATTAATACTAATGCCGATTATGTAACGGTTAATGGTGTAGAAGCATATGGTCCGTTCACTGAGGGCGATTCGGATCTGCCGTATTATAACAGCTATATTCCTTACAGTGTATATGAAAAAGCAGTTAATAATGCCGAAAAGACATCGGTTGTTGTTCAGGCGGCTGTTCAGTCGAAGGATACAACAGCAGAACTTCTATGGGAAGATGGCGACTTTGATTATCACGGAAATGATGCTAAATACAACATTCCGTTCAGAGTATCCCACTCATACTTGTTTGACGATGCAGATCCTGATATTCCTCATGTGGTTAAATTCAGAATTATCTCTGAAGCGGGTACAATGCAAGAATATGAATTGAGAGTTTATCTTGCAGATAACACAAACAGAGATGTTGAATATGATGCCGAAAGTGATAATTACAGTGTATGGGTTGGTCCTGCAGGAACAATTAACAGCATACCGCCTGCTAAGTACGATAAGAACACAGGCAGATACACTGTAGAAATTGAAACAGGTATAACATCTGTTGACATGAAGGTAATCGCAGATTATGAATATGCGGGCGTGGATATTTATGACCCATATACATCATCATATACAAATAACTATGAATTACATCAAAAACAAGTACAACTTTCAAATCTTGAACCTAACCAAAACTACACATTGTACTTTAGAATACGTTCACAGGATGAAATGTTGTCAGGTGTTGGTGATGGTAAGGAATACATAGTAGACCTAATCAGAAAGTCTAATAACAGAAAGATTGATCACGTATATGCATATCCTGAAGATAAAACGGGTAAGTTGTTCCAGTCAGTTGTTGAAAATATAACTGTAAACAATCCGATTATCATAAAGAATATAACATACGGTACATCAATCGTTCCTATTGAAATCGGTGCTGATTACTCAACAGCAAGAGTTGGTATGACGATAGACGGTGTAGATACTGTTTCGACAAATCAAACTCTAAAGATAAATATTCCGTTTGACAGTAATGACGATGATGTTGATGAAACAACAGGCGAACGTTCAAGAACATTCCAGGTAACGGTATGGAGTTATGAAGGCGATATTGCACCTGCATACTACACACTTAAGATTATCAGAAAGATGAATAATCTAAAGCTTAAGGAAATTACACTTGACGGACGTTATGCAGAGCAAGACAGAAACGACCCTTATACATTCAGAATTGATGTAGGGGCAGATGAAACACTTGTAAATGAAATCAAAGCTACTGCTCTGAACGCCGGGGAATACGTAGAATTTGAGAATAACGGATTTGCTCTTTCAAGCAATTCATATTTGAATTATGACGTATCAACAATTCCGACATCGTCATCGGTAACGATTGATATTAAGGTTGGTTCACCTGATTTGCTGTCAGATGGTACAACTCCTGATGAGATAGCAATAACAAAGCTTATTATTACAAAGCTTTCTCCTGAAGAATTGCGTTCTGATTTGAAACTTGATATGTTTGTCAGCGATATTAAGTTAGTTGACAGCTCATATGTAAAGGCTGCAAAGCAGAGCGAAGATAAGACACTTGTAAACGGCAAATATGTTTATACATATAATTACATAAGCTATATTAATCCAACGGCAAATATGGCATATGTTAAGTCACAGACTAAGTCGGCAAGCTCAAAGATTGAATTCTTTACTGATTTTGGTAAACCTGCGATCGCGAGCGGAATGTTGGCAGTTGATACAGAGGCATCAATGTCAGGTATAGATGACATCATATTGAAAGCCAGAGTAACAGCCGGTGACGGCAGAACACAGGATTACACATTGATGATTCAGAAAGCTTCAAGTGAACTTGGTATAGACAAAGTATATGTTGACGCTACAGGCGGACTTTCTACTGAAACTCAGCAGACAACAAGAGTTACAGGAAAGGTTACAGGTTATGAAGCGGGTGTGGAACCTAATACAACGGCAATATCGTACAAAGTTGAAATGCCGATGAATACACACATTGCACAACCGTTTGTATTCGCAATAGACCCATATGCGGTAATTCAGTTCTATGAGTACAGAGATGGTACATATGTACTGAGCAATAATAAACAAATTCAAGGAACTAATGTAAACTTCGCAGGTGCTACAACGGATGCCGCCACTATGGAAGACAGAAATTTATATAAGTTCAGATTCAAAGTAACATCGAGAACCAACAATGCATCTCAGGAATATGTAATCAACCTTATTAACAGCCCTGAGGGTACTCAGTTGAAAAATGTTAATATCGGTTTGAGAAAAGAAGGATACAAAGATTATCCTATAGATGAATCTGAAGTAATCTTGAAGAATGCAAGTATAACAGGTCTTACAACTTACTTGGCATCAGTTCCGCAAGGACGTGATACAGCTGTAGTAAAACTTATAAGTGAGAATAAGTTTGCTAAGATATATGTAAACGGTGTTCATAAGAACAGCGCAGTAAATACGTATATTGATGATGTAAAACTAAACGGCCGTGTTACGCAAGTTCCTGTAACGGTAGAATCTCCGTCAGGCGCAACACAGAACTATACGATTTACATTGTTCAGTACATCTACAACTTCGATTTGAACACAGTCGTAAATGACGAACTTACAGAAAGAATCGGCGATCCGGTTACAAATGAAGACGGTGTTATCATTTCAAACTATGAACGTCCGACAAAACTTCCGTTCTACTTGAGCGATGCAGATATGCAAATTAATATGGCAGACCCTCAAGGTCATAAATATTACGTTCAGATTGATGACGGTGAAAAGATACTTGTAGATGATACAACTAATGAGCAGACTATTAAATCAATAATTAAGCTAAAAGAAGTTAATTCGATTGTTCAGCTTCGTGTATATGACGAAGACGGATTCTTAATAACAATTAACAATATTTTAATTAAGCGTGATATGCTTGACGCAGCACTTGGAGCAATCCGTGTAAATGACAATGATGCAGTTAAGACAACTCTTGACAGCGGCAAGATTATATATGAGGCATACTCATATTCAGAAGCAGAAAATCCAACTGCTAAAGTTGATATATATGCTGTTGATAAAAACGCCGCAATTACGTTGACGGGTCTTACAGTATCGCAGACATATACATTGGGAGCAGGTAAGGGCGGTCAGCTTACTGCAAACGTAGATTTGAAGGTTGGCGACAACTACTTCTCGATTGAACTTAAGAAGTCGGACGGCAGCCCGTCAATCTATTATACATTACGTATCAAGCATATTCCGGTTGACGTATATCTTGATGATTTGTATATCACAAAGAAGGACAATTCAAATAAGATACCGTTCTATAATTCATCATTTATAAAGACGGTTACAACTTATTCGATTAAGACTGAAAATGATTTACATGAGTATGATGTATATGCAAATGCACATGAAACACATCAGAAACTACTTGACTATGCGAAGACACAAGGCTGGAATCCTAATGATTATGAAACAAGAATCAAGATTACAGACGCAGGCAGTGAGCAAATCGACGATTTGAGTAAATATATTAAGCAGTATGTCAACAGTATGAAGACAGACGGAACAACTTCGGAATACTTCAGAATACCTATTTACTTGAGAGTTCCTCACTACACAAAAACTTATTATATAGAAGTTCATGACCCGAGCGATGAAAACCGACTTGCAGATTTACAAGTTATCGGTTATGACTTGGATCCTGACTTTGATAAGGATAATTATAAGATAAATAAGCCTACAACAGATGATGAAAAGAAACAGGGTATTTATACGGTAAATGTTGAATCAGAAAAGACAAATGCAGACATTTACGCTAAGGCATATCATAATCATGACGGTGCTAAGACGATGGTTACAATTCTTGATTCAAACAAAAAACCGATGAGTAATGCATTTGTTACAATTACTCAGAATGTAAACCTTGAATACGGCGATAATGTATTCTATGTAAAGGTAACAAGTGAAACATCTAAGGAATTAGAGTATGAACTTCATATTTATCGTAAGCCGATAGACGCAAGCGTTAAGTATATCTTGGTAAATGATATGCCTGCCGCATTGCAGCCGGACGGAACGTATGTTGCATATGTAGAGTCAGGTACTAACCCTATAGTTAAGGCTATGGCAAGTGATTCAAGAGCAACAACAACATTGAAGACAAACGGTGCCGCAGATGTTTCGGCAGTTGGTTGGGTAACGTTAAATGTACCTACTGTATCAACTGCAACGGCAAATGTTGATATTAATGTTTCTTTGACAGCCGGTAATGATACAATCAGCAGAGATTATGTATTGAAGTTGATTAGTGTAACGGGTGATATTCTAAGCATCTACATGGATGTTGACAACGGCGACTTTGTAACAGATACAACTCGTCAATATGCAAATCCTATTGCAGCTGTTTGGAACAGTGAAAATAACCGCTTTGAAATAGGTATTCCGCATAATGCGACATATACACCGATGATGAGAGTAACAACTCTTGCCGAAGGTAAGACAGTTAAGATTGGTACTCTTGCTGAACAAAATCCTGATGCGGGAACAACAAAGCAGTTTACCAATAAGACATACTTGATGAATAATCCTCAAGATATAACCGTTACTGTAAAGGATGTTGCAACAGATGTAACCAAGACATATATTGTACACGTAACAAGAATGTCAGGCGATGCAGACCTTATCGAACTTGAACCTGAAAGCGGCGTAGTGATGAAACCTACATTCGATAAGGATGTTCATAACTACGAAATCGATGTAGATACAGCTGTTACACAGGTGACATTTGATAAGATTACAGCAAGCAATAATGCTACAATCAAGCTTATGACATCTACAAGCAACGGTTCAAAGCCGGTTATCAACCATACAAGCGGAAATAGTTTTGTATTTGATAGCTTGACAGTTGGTAACAACATATTGAAGATTGAAGTAACATCTGAAGACAGAATAACAACTAAGACATATACGGTTACAATAAATCGTAAGATTCCTGATACTGACGCTACTTTGGACGACATCAGAGTCGTTATCGACGGTAAGTATTACAGCTTAGTTCCGATGTTCGACAGAGATATTACGGATTACTACTTCATTGTTGAAGGTGAAAATATTAATGATATTAATATTGAAGCAACACCAAGCAGTGCTGCAAGCGATGTGGCTTACAAGATTGACGGCGGTTCTACCACAAAGGGAACAAGCGTGACAATCAAAGATGGTTTGACTGAGAAATCAACAACCGAAGTTGCATTCAATGTATCGGCAAGCGGCGTAGTAATGAAAGAGTATAAGATTACACTTTATAAGAATACTAATGCTAATATCAATCCAAAGCAAAACTTCTTATCAAGTATATCTCTTGCAAATCATACATTGACAATGATGAACAGCTCATCAGATGTAGATTATAACTACTATTCAAATGTAACTAATACGGAAACAGAAGAAGCAATCACAGTAATTCCGAATACAAATGTTACGGGTACAGACGGTAATATGACTGCAACATTGTATGATGTAGCCAATAATACAACCGAAACTATGTTGTCCGGTCAGCCGACACCGGTTAAGCTTGATGCGGGTAATAACTTGTTTATTGTCAAGGTAAGCGATGGCAACGGCAACAGTCGTTACTACTCAATTACAATAAACAGAGCAATAGACAAGAATACAAGCGCATTGCTTTCATCTCTGACAGCAAGCGGTCAAAGTATGACGCCGACATTTGATAAGAATGTGACATCATATAAGATTACTGTTGCAAATGACGTCGATTCAATTAAGATTAACGCTAAATCCGAAAATACAATGTCTGCTATTTGGGTAAGAAGTGAAGCCTTAGATATTGACGTTGATGCGGTTGGTACGGTAAATGCTGATATTAAGCTTGTAGAGGGTAGCAATAAGATTGTTATTACGGTAACTGCTCCTAACAATATTGCAAAAGCAGGCAATAGAACATGGAATAACACTAAGAAGGTTTATGTAATTAATATTTACAGAGGCAGTGAAAATGATAATGCTGACCTAATAGATATTAAGTACACAGCAGGCGGTGTACTCACTCCTATATTCGACAGTGATGAAACAAATTATCATTTGACTTATACTTATGAGCATGAAAATGTTGATTTGATACCGATTGCAAGAACTCCGGATGCTATAAAGGATATAACCGTTACATCAAGCGAAACTTCTAAGGTGATAAGCAGCGGAGATACATTCTCATTGTCACCGCTTGCTGTAGGCGAAACGGTAGTAACATTCATTGTAAGAACAGTAAACGGTACAGAAAAGACTTATACGGTTTCGGTATATCGTAATAAGTTTGAAACTCCGATACCTGAAATGACAGGTTTGGAACTAAAAGACCAACACTTTGATGACTATGCTATAACACCTACATTCGATAAGGATGAACATTCATATTATGCAAGTGTTCCAAGTACATTTGAAAAGGCAGATATTAAGGTAACTGCTATATCAAATACCCCATCGGATGAAGCTAATCTAACGATTAGAGTAAACGGCAGAGTAATAACAAGCGGTACATGGAATAATATCTTTGAACCTATTGAATACGGTGATAACATATTCACGATTGAACTATCGAATGCTCAGGAAAATAAAGAGTATTATACATTGGTAATCAATCGTCAACAACCTGACCTTGACCCTAAACTTATCGACTTGGCAGTTAAACAGAACTTTGCATTGTCACCGGCATTTGATCCGGATAAGACAGCATATGAAATTAATGTAGATGAATCAACATCATACATTAACCTTATCCCAACTGCCAATGATGCGAAGATTACTGTTAACAACATTGAAGTTGTAAGCGGTATGGCATCAGAAAATATCGAACTTAAGAAGGGTAAGAATCAGATTAAGGTTGTTGTAACTGCAATAGATAATACAAAATCTCCTGCAGAGTTATCAATAACTAAGCGTGTATATCTTGTAAATGTATATCGTCCTGATTCGGATAACGATAATGCTCTAACAGAACTTGTTCTTAATAAGGGTACAGTCGTACCGGCATTTACAAGAGATGTAAAGAACTATTATGTAACAGTTCCTTATCAGGTAAATAAGGTAACGCTTGAAACAGCTGCATTAAATCCGGGCAGTGTGATTAAAGTAAACGGCACAGAATATACAGGCGCTATGGATATAGACTTGACAGACGGAGTATATAACTCAGTTGCAATCAAGGTATATGCATCAGCCGATGATTCATTGCCTGAAGTAACATACACATTGGATATATTCAGAAAGAATATGGCAGCCAATGTTCCTGACCTAAGCAGCTTGACTGTAGACGGTAAGGACATAATTCCGGATTTCTCGGCAAGAGAGCTTAACTACTACACATATGTAGATGCATCAACAACCCGTGTAACAATAAATGCTAAGGCAGCAAGCAGTTCTGCAAACGTAAGCGGTATCGGAACATTTGCATTGAACGGTAATAAGACAGTAAGAATTATTACAGTCAGAAACGGTGCCACAATGCAGAAGTATTCTGTAACAATCTTGCGTGATACTGCAATCAACGGTATCAGCGGTACATTGAACGGAGATGCGATAACAAACAGCACTCTTGAAACAATAACAGTACCGGAAGGTACAACAACAATTCCGCTTAATATAACTTCAGCCGACAGCGATGCAATAATTACTGTAAACGGCAGAGAGATTGAAAGCGGAAAGGACATTGACTTTACAATGTCAACACAAAAGGAAAGATTCGACATTAATGTTGTAAGCGCAATAAGCGGTATTAACAAGTCGTTCGTTGTATATGCTGAAAGCGATGCAGACAAGCCTTATGAACCGTTCATCAATCATATTATGATTGATCCGACAATCAATCAGACAGGCAAGGATGCAACATTCTTCACAGCATTTGACGAAAAAGTATTTGTTTACAGTGCCGTTAATGACGGTGCTACACCGTACTTGTTTGCTAAGAGTGATGACCCGAATGTTTACATTGAAGTAATCAATGAAACAATGAGAGATTACTCATTGCAAGAAGGTATGGGTTCATACTTGGCACAGTCTATAGGCGAAAGCGGACAGGCAACATTCACATTCCGTGCAACTAAGTTTACTGAAAGCGGATACGAGCTTATTAATGAATATGTAGTAACTGTTTATAATACAGACGCACCTATCTTAACTGATTTGTGGACAGATAATGCTACTATGAAGACTAAGTTCTCACCGATAGTAAGAAATTATGATGTTGAAATAGGTAAGGATACCGAAGCATTTACCGTACATACAAAGAATACTTATGAAAATGCACAAGTAAGTATGAGTATCGACGGTGGAGCTTATGTAGACGGTGACGTAAGAACATTTGATAAACTTCCTCTTGATACTAAGAACTTTACCGTAACGGTTAAGATAACAGTTGACGAAAAAGACGGAATTTATGTTCTGAATGTAACTCGTCTTGATAAGTTAATTCCTGAGGCATTCCTTGAAAACATTGAACTTGAGGATGAAACAGCTGCAGGCGACGGATTATATGAAATGACTCCTGCATTTGAAGAAAAAGATGCTGAATATTCTGCTAAGGTTAATTACACAGACAATACAATTACATTGACTGTAACAGCTAAAGATCCGGCAAATGATAAACTTGCCGTTACTACAAGCGACGGTAAGGTTACAACGGTAACAAGCGGCACAGCCACTGAAATTACATTGCCGTCAAGCTTCCTTGACAGTGAACATTCAACAGAAACTGTAACGGTAACTGTTGAAAATAAGGACGGTAAGATTGGTAAGTACGAATTGAAGATTACTCGTGATGACAGAGCAAACGGAGATGCAAGACTTGCAAGTCTGACAACCGATAAGTTCGATTTGTCAAAGGTATTTAACCCTGAAATCTTTAGTTATGTTGTTAATATCTCACCTTATGATGAAGATATTACGGTAACAGCAGAAGCTAAAAACCCAACTGACAGTATAGTATTTACTCATAAGGGTAAAAATTCGGCAGAATCAATCGGCAGTGCAAGTGAGAAATTTGAGCTTGACGCGGGCGAAGCTGTAGATTATGTATTCGTAACAGTAGCTGAAACTCCATACACTTATGTAATTAAGATTGTAAGAGAGAACACAGCTTACCTAAGCAACATTATCGTAACAGATACAGTTGATGGAGACGGATACGAAGAACTAAATCCTAAGTTCGATGCAAGTGTAATAAGCTACGATGTTCTTGTAGATCCGCTTGCAACAGAAATCGAATTTACGATTAAGACTACAGAATATAATCCAATCCTAAATATGAGCATTGAAGGCACGCAGGTAGCAAGTAAGTCGGCATCAGAATTAACACATATGTTTGACCTTGCACTTAACCAAAAGTCGTTCACAATCGACTTTGAGATTGTAAGTCAGGTAAGCTCTACGGTAACTAACGGCGGTAAGTATCGTGTAACGGTTACAAGAGATACTGCCGAAACAGTTCCTGAACTTCAAACTTACATAACAGGCAGAGTTCATTCAGTTGCTCAAGGTGACGATACTGCAGAAATAAGAATGTATGACAGCAGCAATAACCTTGTTGCGGTAGATGCAGCAGGAAATACGGTTTACCAAGTTGGTCTGAACGGTAACTTTGAAATCTCGCTTCCTGATGCAGATACATATCATATTGTAATAAGCAGAACAGGTTATTTGGATTATGAAATCACCAACATTGTTTCAACCGAAACTTTTGTGAAAGCTAAATATGACTTTGGTATGATTAGAATTACACCGGGTAACGTTACAGATTATGATGTAAGTGACGGCGTCATAGATTATGTTGATGTAAACTTAGTAAATGTATTCCTATATAACATTATTATGGATGACTATACAGGACAAATTATTAAGGATTCGATAACAACAACTGAAGACGGAACCGAGGATAAAACTAAGGATACCGATAAGAAAGACGATTCGAGTGATAATCCGTCAACGCCGTCAACTCCTGACAGCGGAACAACGGATAACCCTGAAACTCCGAGTGAAACACCGGATACACCATCAACTCCAAGTGATGGAACAAACAGTGGTGACAGTAAGGATGACAGTACAACGACTGATACACCTAATAAGGGTGAAACAGGCGATAATACATCATCAGATACTGAAACGGGAGATAAATCCGATAATACAGAAACACCGTCAGATGGTAATACATCAAGCGATAATACATCAAATGGTGATACATCATCAGACAGCAAGTCGGATAGCGCAACAGGCGGTGCAACAACAGACAGCAAGTCAGATAGCACAACAGATAGTGCGACATCAGACAGTAAGTCGGATAGCGCAACAGACAGTGCGACATCAGACAGTAAGTCGGATAGCACAACAGGCGGTGTGACAACAGACGGCAAGTCGGATAGCACAACAGACAGTGCAACAACAGACAGCAAGTCAGATAGCAAATCAGACAGTGCTAAGAGTTCAGAATCATCATATTCTGTTTCAACAGCAGTAGCAGGTGTATCTGCTCATACAGAAATTCAATATGGTGATGGCACTAATACAGCCGGCGCTTATTACGAAGCAAATGGCAAGAAGATAATTTCTTGGATTAACTTTGAGGGCGGACGTGTTGAAAGAGCTGATTGTGATTTTGACGGTGACGGCTCAATCACAACAAAAGACCTTCTGTATGCAGGTATGTATTTCGGAAAGAAGACTCCTGTATTGGATAACCAAGGTCCCGACAAAGTCAAAATAAAAGCATATTAATTAGCTTTAAGGAATCGACAGATTTAATTCTGTCGATTCTTTTTTTGTTTTATGCGTTTTATGTAATTTTATTAAACAGTAATAATTGTAACATTCACACAATATACGATAATGAACTGTAAAGAATAAACGGTGTTTTTCTTGAATAGAAATGTTGACTTTTGGTATAAGTTGGTGTACAATTAAAGTATAGAATTATTCATAATAGGGATAATTGCAGCAAGGGGGGAGAGCATGCATATTGGGAAAAAGAAAATCACAATAAGTGCATTTATTGTGGTTGTTTTTGTATCTGTTATTGTTTGGGCTGCAACATCTTACCCAAATGCAGCTATATCATTCAGCGGCATAAAAATGGTGGCTAACGGTTCAACAACTCAAGGCTTCGTTGATATATCTCTGAAAAACATTGATTCAACTGCAATATCTTATTGTATTGAATATGATAAAAATTACATAGAGCTTTCGGATGTGGCAACGAATACACCGATTAAAAACCCTACAACTTCTTCGGGAAGTATCGGATATTCGTATGATATTGCTCATGATTATTTTGAACAAAATACTGATGATTTCCCAATCGGAAGCTTTGGTGACTTTAAGTTACCGTCTATGATTGGTGTAAGTATGCCGATTATAGGTGTTGCAGATGCCGACAACGGCAGAGCAATAATGAACTTCTTACCGCAAGAAGGTACAACTTCTAAATACATAACAGCGGTAAAAGGTCGTGACGAACATCTTATCCTTGCAAACGGTAAAAATTTAAAACTCGGACGATTGAGCTTTTATATAAAAGACCCTGCAAAGTTTGCAAAGCTTTCAAAAAGCGAACTTAAGGATGTTATTAAAATTGTACCGTTTTCGACAATGATTACAGTGCAGGATGATACTATTACAGATGATGACGGTGTTCATATAGGTTATATAGACAGCAGTGACGGAGATGTCAAATGGTACTCAAGAGCCGATAAAAATGTTGAGTGTAATTTTGAAATTGAAGCTGCACTTTCAAATGTTAAGGCACTGAATGAAGAATTGACAGTTACTTCTTATGACATCTATAAGAATGGTACGACAGATGATTTACTTGATTTCATAAATGATAAAATGTCGATTATATCACTCCAATATGCAGACGGTTCCGAAAGACCTGCAGTGTTTAAGTGGGATAAGACGACAAGCAATCTAAGCTCGATTTCGTGGAATCCAAAAGAAGGTGACTATACGGTTGTTCAAAAATACAATGATGATTTTGATATAACCGTTACAATACACGTGACGCCGATTAATTTGATTGGTTTCACGGCAGAAAATGAGAATTTGACGTATTGGACCGGTGCGGCGGATTATCCTGCAACAATAGACGATTTGAAACTTGCACCAAAAGCAAAACCTATACTTGATAAATATATTCCAAACGGCGGAGTATCGGAGTTTAATATCGGATGGTACCAGCTTAGCACTGAAACATCGCAGCTGCTTGATATACCTGACGATATCAAAAATAAAGTGGTAGGCAAATATACAATTTTGGGACACATTGCGGATATAAACAAAATATCAATTAATTATCCGTGGCTTACAGTAAAGGACAGCTCTGATGTCAACTTTATAAGAAATGTTGTCGATAACGAGAGTGAGCTTCCAAAAGCGTTGGAGGTTGTAAGTGCTGTTACGGCTGATGACGGTACTTTGACAATAACAGTTAAAAATAAAGATGGGAACGCAATTCCTGTAGGTACAACATTTGATGTGAGAATGCCGGGCGGAGAACTTATTGATTCTTCAATGACGGGTTATAATGCTGTTGTAAATGATGACGGAACGGCTACAATTACTGTAAAGGCTGATATTTCAATAGACTCTGAAAAGAAACTTGCACAGATTATAAACCTTGGAAGTAAAGCCGGTAAGTTTGAAATATCATCAACGGAACCGGGAAAAAATCCGGGACCATATACCGGATTCAGTACAAATCCGAGAAAAAATATTTATTTAGACAGCTATACTTTTGATTATTCGGATTTGCAATCGGCAATGTTTCCTGTCAAAGCGGGTGTGAGTTTGCCGACAACTGTAACGCTTCCTGTACCTTCTGATTTTGTTGGAACAACATATGATGGATACGACGGTACGGAAATAGGTAAGCTTTCGACCTTTACAGTTGATTCGTGGGATGTTATTGACGGAGACCCTACATTGGTTGGCAGTGTTGTAACTGTAAGGGGTACGCTTTCAACAACGTCATATACAAACTACGGAAATGTTGTAAATGAGAATAATAACACAGTTGAGATTAAGTATTTGGTTGTCAACGGTGATGATAGAGATGAAATTGATGTAATACCCGATTTTACATATGACAAAAAACAAGTCGGGTATGATTATAACGATTTGCAAACAAATTCATTTACTGTTAAAAATATAGGTTCAACCGATATATACGGATTGACAGCTGCTATTTCTTTGAGTAAAGATGGGAATAAAGAAGCATTTACCATCAGCAAAAAGTTGCCTCAGATTTTACAAAAAGGTGAAAGTGTAGACTTTGATATAACAACTAATATAGGTCTTGATGTAGGAACTTATGAATGTACAGTTTCTGTTATATCAAATGAGGGAGTCCTTCGAACGTTTAAAATCTCTTTTGAAGTTACGGAAACTCCTACATATAAAATAGAGCTTGTTTCTGATAATGTAAATTATGGTAAAGCAGAAACGGACTCAGGATTATATACTGCAAGTGAAGGTGAAGCTGTTTCAATAACAGCAACTCCCGAAGAAGATTGCGTTTTCACCGGATGGACCTGTGAAACAGGCAATGTGACATTCGCAGACAGCACATTGGCTAATACGACATTTGAAATGCCGGCAGAAAATGTTAAAATAACGGCTCACTTTAAAGAGTCGCTTGGAGCGAAACTCAGAGCGACAGAACTTATGGTTAAAGATACAAATGACAATGATCAGGATTTGCATGATCAGAATTGGAAAATTGTAAAGTTTGACCCTGTAAAACGTGAGTATTATGTTGCAGTACCAAATAGTGTTGACAAAGTAAAGCTTTGGTTCAAACTTAGAGATGAAGCAAAAAATGCGACGCTGTCTCTTTCGCGTGAACATAATTCTGTAACTGATATATTGGCCACGCCAACGGAGGACGCAACGGATAATTATTATAAGTCGGAGGATATAGAGCTTGATGTCAGCCCTGTTAATAACTTGCTTACATTGACGATGACATATGATGATCCTAATGACGATCCTGACGAAGGAGAAGTTACAAGGTCGTATAAGATTCACGTTTACAGAAAAATAGAAGAGTCCAAATTGATGAAATTTAATTACGGTAACTCGCCGTATGGCTTGATTATGCGTGATACGGCAATAACGGATAAGGCGACGGCTAAAAATGAATTTGATAAAAATGATTATACATTTACTGCAGGATATACGCCGGCAGGTGCAACAGTGGGTGTAAATTATTGCGGTGAAGCTTGGACGTCGGGCGTGAATTATGATTTGGATGATACAGCATTGTTTGTTTTGAATTCGGGGACTTTTACAGATCCGGGATATGAAAGCGTTATTAATTCGATTGGCGGAGCGGTAACTGATGTCACCAAAAAGATAACGGTTAATGTTTTAACGGAAACAAATACGGCATATCAAGATGGCGGTTCTACGGATTATTCATCTGTCAATGCACAGACAATCAATCTGCCGTCAAGCGGTACAATATCAGAATTAAATGCGGAACGAATCCGACCTGATAAATATGAACTTGTTTATTCATTCGCGGATTTTGACGGTTCAATCGTTTCAATAAAAAGACCGTTAATCTTACTTAATACTCTTGGAGATGTCAATAATGATAAAAAAGCAGATACAAAAGATGTTTCAAGAATAAGAAACAGATTCAGTGCAGATTTAGCGAACAACACAAATGTTACAGGTTATGATGTTGGCGGATTGCTAAAGAGATATCGTATCTGCGATGTAAATAAAGATAGAGCGGTGAATTTGATAGATGCAAATAATATACGTGCTAAAAAAATAATTCAGTTCTATACTAATGATGGAGGTGGTGCGTAATGAATAAGATTCTCAAAAGCTTAGTGTCAGGATTTACGTCACTATCTATGTGTGCTGTATGTATGATTAGTATTCCTGCTACTGCGGATGAATACGAAAATATAGAAACACAGGCAACAAACAGAACTTTGTCTGTAGATTTTATGGGCAGAGGTTCTACACCAAATGATGCAAGCCCCGGTAAAGCAGGATTTAGCAAAGATGATGTAAACTTAACCAATCCGCTTGAATTTTGGGTAGGTATCGGCGTTGAAAATGTAAACGATTTACCGTTGTTTACTGACGGTGTTTATTCGTTAGATGTAGCGTTTGAATATGATCCGAATTACGTAAAGCCGTATTGGGATAAAACAACTGCATCTTCAACTGCAGAACAAAGCTGGAATGATGAGCTGGTAAAGGGAAACCTGAGCTCAACAGGTGACAGCAGTGCTTGGTGGGATGATACACAATATGAGATTACATCTGTTCGTGAATGTGATATAGATACTGCGTTAAATGATAGAGAAAATAGCACAGAAGCTGCTCAACGTGCTTTAGACGGCTGGAAAATGTGCTATGTGGGTGTGGTATTTAAAGGGGACTCGCTGTTAAGATTTAAAGACTTGGCAAGTAATTCAAAGCAGTATTTGCTGAAATTGCCTTTCGTTCTTTTGAGTGCTCCCGATGAAACTGCGGCAGACCAGAATCCTACTGTATTGAGTATGGTTCGAGGCGGAGATACGTTTGCTATCGGTTCCGGTAGTGACGGTACAAATCCTTATGCATCATGGTTTGCTACGACACATCCGGCTCCGGATGATACTAACCTTAAAAATTTATTTGATTTCAGCGGCGATATAAGTCTGTTTGGAACAAATGATGCAATAGATAATATAGTTGCGGTAAAACCGGGAGAAACTCCGTCAGATCCGGGAGCGACTCCGTCACCAGATACAACTTATTATTTATCATCGGACAAGACTTTACAAGAAGATAAGTTTAAAGCGGAAACTAAAACGTATTATGTAAGTGTTCCTAATGAAACGGAACAAATCAGAATGGACGTAAGTTCATCCGAAAAACCGACTGTAACTGTTAATTCGGCAAGCGTCAATGTGACAGCATCAGACGCTAAAAAGTATTCGTCAGATTTATTTGATCTTGCTGAATTGGACAAGACCGTAAACGACGGATATAATAATACTGTTACAATTACAGCCGGAGGTACAACATATACGGTATATATCCGTAGATTGCTGAAACCGAAGATTACATTAAATTACGGTAATTCGCCATATGGCGAAATCATGAAGGCTTCTAATATTGCTGATTCTGATAAACAAAAGGCAAAAGATGCATTTGATGAAAAGAATATTTATAAAGCCCCATATATACCAACAGATGCTGCTGTTAAAATAAAATCCTCAACAGGAAATAGCACTACTTTGAGAACTAATATAGATGCATATTCGTATAGAGCATGGGTTGATGTTGCAAGTTTAAAAACAGCGACAGCTCAACAGCTTGAGGATTTGGAAAATCCAGATATCAATATGGATAAAAATGAAACTGCAATATTTGTTTATAATGGAAAATATTTTGTTGATCCGGGCTTTGTAGCCGAGGATTCATTAGGTAAAACAGTGGATAAATTAGATCGTAGAATAACTGTGCAACGAATGAATAAGGGTTTGAGTATCAATGGTTTATATGATGGTAACTATGTAGAAAAAAATATTGACATTTTAGATCAACCGTCAAAATATTTGTTTACAGAAATAACAAAACCATATGTAAAAGGTGATATTGACAGTGCGTTTATACGACCTGATATATATAAGATGATATACTCATTTGAAGATGACAATACACATGAAAAGGTAGAGACTGCAAGATATGTGGTTGTTTTACAGCCGAGAGGAGATGCAAATTTTTCGGGGTCAATTAATTTGCAGGATGTAAATCCAATGTATCAATATTTTAATAATGCTAATACATATTTTAAAACTGAGGGAACAGATCACGTTATAACTGGTACTGCTCGGTTGGTATATATATATAGATGCTTAGATTTAAAACCTACAAATTCGATTAATTTGCAGGATACAAATCCGGTATATCAATATACAAATAAGTATAAAGGTTTATCAAGTACAGATAAAGCAAATAGCAATAATCCGCTTGAGGAATGGTATGTTGAGTTGCCGGATTCAATATGACAAAGGAAAAGAAAGGAGAAAAAAGATGAAGAGTAAAAAAATAATGGCACTTATGATTGTGCTGTCAATGTTAGTTAGCATTTTTCCTTTGAATGCTATCACAGCATTTGCGGACGATGGACGTCTTACAGATGGTTCTACAAAAGCAGATATAATCTATGATTATATGAATTTTAAATCTGATTATGATTTGGCAGGAAATGGTGGATCATATACGGATGCAGATGAGATATATGCTGCTAATCATAAATCGATAGTGGCAGAAAAGGTTAGCACGCCTGATAGAGCTGATATACATCAGGGAGATGTTTTTGTATTAGGTATAAGAATATCTAATTTAAAAAGTATTAGGGCTGGTGCAGATGGTATTTTTAATATGAGTATACCATTTCATTTTAATTCTGAATATATAGCTTTAGTTGATGGTGAAGAAAATAATTATTCTGCCGATATGCCAAATAGATTGGGAGGCAAAAAAAATCAGGAATCGATATATAGCTCTACCATGGGTTATGGTGTTGGAGAGGGTAATATAAATGCTAATGTAATTACCTATGCCTTGAAAAGTAGAACACCATCTTATACCGGTGATAGTGATGCATATGTTGCTTTATTTTACTTTAAATTCCTTAAGGATGGTAGTGAAATACCTGATGGCACAAAAATTATAGAACATGAGAGTGATAATACTGACTTTAATATAGGTTTTGGTTCAAATGGTTCATCAGCTTCTTACGAATACAGCGAAGATGATGATAGTATTGATATCAGACCATTGTTTAATATTGATACATCTTCAGTAAATGTTGCACCGGCAACATATACAGTATCATATTATGACAGCTATGATGAAACAACAAAAACATATGGTACTCATATAGTAAATAAAGATACAAAAGTTGCTGAAGATAGTAGCCTAAGCTCTATTTCAGGAGCATCACTTCCTACATCTGCAGATTTTTCAGTGCCTTCAGGAAAGTTTATTGATAAATGGTACTATATTCCGAGCGATACAGGAATAGCAACAGAATTTACGACAGCAACAAAGATAACAGCAGATACAAAAGTTTATGCCACATATGTTAATGGTCACACGGTTACATTCAACAGTAACTATCCATCAGGTACACAGACAACCAAGGATGTTACAGTATCACCGAAAGCAGGTGCTACGATTGCTGAATCACAAAAACCAACAGTTGGTAGTTCGGGATCTGATTTTGAAACACCGGCAGGATATACATTTAAGGGCTGGTTTACACAAGCAAACGGTGGTGATGAAATCGTATTTGATGATGGTACAAATACTTCATCTGCAACTGACGTTTCAGCAATCAGCGATGTATATGCTCAATGGACACAGAGCTTAACAGTTACATTCCATGAAAACAACGGTCCAACAGATAAGACAACTCAAAAGACAGTTGACAAAGATGCAAGCCTAACAGATAGCGATATTCCAACATTTACAAGAGCAAATTATACATTTGCAGGTTGGAACACAAAGGCTAATGGTTCAGGTACATCATATACAAATGATGACTTAAAAGCATTGACAGTTTCAGCGGACGCTGATTACTATGCAATGTGGGAACCAACAGATAAAAATAATCAAGTAACATTGACATTTGATTCTACAGGATGCGATGGAGCAGTTTCGCCTGCATCAATTACGGTTGTAAAGGGAGACACTATTTACGCATATCAAATGCCGGCTGATCCAACAAAAACTTCAGCAACAGGCGACAAATACACATTTGAAGGTTGGTATGAAGGTTTATCACAGTCAAATGCTGATAAATTTAATGCACCATTTGAATTAAATGAAAATAAAAAAGCATATGCACATTGGACATATTCAGGCAGAGACCAAGTAACTGTAACATTTGATTATGACGGTGCAACATCACCTACTGCTCCGACAACTATAACTGTCGGTAAAGGTGATTCGATTGGCGATGCAATGCCAACAACACCGGTGAAAACAAATTATAGTTTTGATAAGTGGGTAAATACAGCCGATAATTCAGATTTTGATAAGACAACAACAGTAAATTCAGATATAACGGTAAAGGCAACATATAAATCTGATATTACTGTAAACTTTAACATTAACGACGGAACAACTCCGGCAACACCATTTGCTACAGACAAAGGTGCACCTTCAAAATCTTATACAGCACCTTCAGACCCTACAAGAGCAAATTATACATTTGTAGGATGGAATACAAAGGCAAACGGTTCAGGTAAATTCATTACTGCAGCTGATTACGCTACATTAAATGATGTTTCAACAGCTGCCGGTGGAACAAATCCGGTAGAATTGTATGCATACTGGGCAGATGCTCCTGTAACACCGGGTAAATTACCGGGTAATGAAACACCTAATGATAATGGTGTAAAAGTTACATTTGACAGTAATGCATCAGGAAGTGCTTCATCAACAGTAACGGATGCAAATCCGAAGTATGTATATCCGCATCTTGGAGATGCTCTTGGTACATTGATGCCGGAAGCTCCTACAAGAACACATTATAAGTTTGTAGGATGGAATACAAAAGCAGATGGCTCAGGTACAACATTTACAGATGCAACAGCAATAACAACAACACTTGACGGTGTAACAGCTAATGGAAGCAAATACAACTTGGTTGTATTTGCACAGTGGGATATTGCTGATAATGTTGATGCTAATGATAAAGTAACAATAACATTTAATGATAACAAAGACGGCAACGGTGGTACAAACGTTAAGACAGTAACAATTTTCAAGGGTGACTCTCTTGGCTATGATGTAACAGCACCGACCAACAAAGGTTATACGTTTGATAACTGGTATGAAGGTACAGTAACAGGCGGTTCATTGTCAATGACAACTACGGCATTTGACAAGACAAAGCCAATAAACAGTAATACTGATTACTATGCAAAATGGCTGTCAGATATTACAATCAGATATGATGTAAATGGTGGTGTAGGTACATATAATGACGTTGTGGGTGCGCCTACAGCAAACTATACAGATCCTGCACAGAATCCTACAAAAACAAATTATGTATTTATAGGATGGAATACTAAACCTAACGGATCAGGTAATTTTGTTACTTCAGCAAAATATCCTACATTGAATGATGTTTCTCTTGCGGCACAAGGCAGTGAGGCATCAGCTCCTACAACAGTAACATTATACGCATATTGGGCAGCTGCAAATGTAAATCCGGGAGAAAATGTTATTCCGGATGATATTCCTAAGAACAATGGTGTAAAGGTTACATTTGACAGTAATGTTACAGGAAACAAAACAAATGCAGCAGTGACAGATGCAAATCCAAAGTATGTATATCCATATCTTGGTGATGCACTTGGCAATATGATGCCAAATGAACCAACAAGAACACATTATGTATTCAAAGGTTGGAACACAAAAGCTGATGGCAGCGGTGTAACTGTTGATTCGACAACAAAAATAGACCAAGCGACACTTAAGGATGCACTAAAGGAAATTGCAGGTACAAATACTGCATATGAAACAACATTGTATGCACAATGGGATATAGATCCTTCAGTTCCGACATCTGACAAAGTTAATGTTACATTTAACAAGAACTTGGATCTTAAGGGTAATGACACATCTCCTCGTGTAGTTACTCTATACAAAGGTGATTCAATCGGATACGATATAACAGAACCAACAAACGGTACATTTGAATTTGACGGCTGGAATACAGAGTTTAACGGTACCGGTACTAAGTTTAATAAGGATACAAAAATAAACGCTGATACAACTTATTATGCAACATGGTTTAAGTATTTGAAGATTGAGCTTGTAAATGCAAATGCTGAATATACAGGACAAGTTATTTCGCCTAAGTACAATATTTATCAAATTAAATATGATGATGCAAGCAAAACTACATATACAAAAGTAGCGGACAGCGATATTGTAAAAGATGCAACGCTTCCGGCAGGCTTTACTGCAACTGTAACAGATAAGAATAATCTTGCAACAACAATTCAAAATGTCGGCGTTTATACAATAGCAATTTCTATTGATAATGCCGGAACTTATGCAAACGGTTATAAAATCGGTGTACAGGATTCAACATTTGAAGTAACATCAGCAAAACTTACAGTAAATGTAGATCCTGATACTCAAAAACAAAAAGCAGGTTCATCTCGTAAGGACCCTGTTGTCACTGTAGTTGATGCTACAGGCAGTACAGTCGGAAAAAGCGAATATGACATTAAGTATTACACATGGACCGACGCAGGTGCTACTCCTGACGGAAATATTCAGAAGAGTGAATTAAGTGAAGTTACTGACATTACAAAGGTTGGTAAGTATGTAGTTGCTGTTGAATTAAAAGCTAATTCAAACTATGTTATTGATTCGGTTAAGTCAACAACAACAGAAGCGGTATTACTTTATGATGGTAAGACAACAGGCTATGCTGAATATACAGATGCCAAAGTTGGCGGAAACATTGTTTATGAAGTACTTGCAAATGACCCTTCGATTAAAGAAATAAAAGCTAATTCTGTCAAGGGTTCAACAGTTGATTCAACTGCATTACCGTTTAAGGATAGCCAGTATAAGAATGATGTAGCATTTGATAATGCGGAAACTCCTGCAATTAAGGATTATTATGTAAGAGTTCCGGATGTTGATGCTGATAGCATTCAGTTTAATGTAACACTTACAAATCCTGATACTACAACAATAACAGCATCAGACGGTACAACTCTTACACCTACAAAAAATGGTGACGGTACATACACAATTAAGGCTCCTCTTACAAATAAGGGACAAACAGAAAATACTATCACTATTACAACAAAAGCAGGTACAGATAATGATGCACCTACATTGACATATACATTCCATGTTCAACAACTTGTTGAAGCTAAGATTACTTTGAACTATGGTAACTCACCATATGGTGAAATTATGAAGGATTCAGCAATTACTGATAAAACTGCAGCAAAATCAGCATTTAATGAAAAAAATATTTATAAAGCTCCGTATATTCCGACTGCGGTTCAAAGTAAATTAAAATCAGGAACAGGAACAACAGCAGGTCTTTCGACTAATATTAATACCTATTCATATAGAGCATGGGTAGAAGCAAAGAGTATCGCATCAATGACACCTGAACAGTTAGTAGCCTTAAATAATCCTGACATAAATATGGATAGAAATGATTATGCGATATTCGTTTATAATGGTAAGTATTTTGTAGACCCTGGATTTACTGCTACAGATTCAGCAGGAAATCAAGTAACAAATGTTACCAGAAAGATAACCGTTCAGAGAATGACTAAAAATTTGAGCATTAATGGTATATATGATGGTAACTATAAAGAACAAAATATTAAAATAGCGGATCAGCCTTCAAATTATTTGATTACGGAACTAACAAGACCATTTAAAGCAAATGTTTTTGAAGACGCATTAATTAGACCTGATAAATACACAATGACATATTCGTTCGTTGATGAACCAACAGGTAAAACGATAACGGTTAATAGATATGTGATTGTTTTGCAATCTCGAGGCGATACAAACTTCTCTAACTCTGTTAACTTACAGGATGCAAACCCAATTTATCAATTCTTTAATAAACCGGATATGTACTTCAACACAACAGGTAATAGTAATGTTATTACAGGAACAGCAAGACAGATATATTTATACAGATGCCTTGACTTAAATCCTACAAGTTCAGTAAATCTACAGGATGTTAATCCTATTTATCAATATATGAATAAATACAAGGGCTTATCAGCAGCTGATAAAAAGGTTAATAACAATCCTATAGAGGAATGGTACAGTGAGTTACCAAATACACAAACAAATACAAATTAAAAGGAGAGAAAAAAGATGAAATTAAAAAAAGTTTTGTCGATTTTCCTTTCTGTTTCAATGATGTTGAGCATTATGCCCAATGTCTTTGCAGCAGGGGATGATCGATTGGTAGACGGGACATCAAAAGCCAAAATTTCTTGTGAATTATTTAAGTATAAAGAAGGCTTTAATGATGACAATGCAGAGTTTCAAACTGGTTCCACAACACCTCTTGTAGAAAAAATGACAGCTCTTGAAGATACTACAAAAGATAGTGAGTTTTTTGTTGGAATTAAGCTTTCCGGTATAACAAATATTAAGGCTGCAGTTGGTGACGAGGGTGGACTTAATAGTATGTTTGTAAAGCTAAACTTCAACTCAGAGTATATTAAACCCGCAGATACTTATTTGAGTGACTCATACAGTAGATTTGCATACTTGATAGGTGCAAAGAATACTTCTGCTATTTTTGCTAATAAAGCAACAACAAAGTATTTGTTGAATGACGATGCTTCTGATATAACGCCAAATAGTGTCAACATTAGTATAAAGCCAAAGTCAATTAGATATAACGGATCTGATGATCAGTATATTGGTATGATAAAGTTTAAATTGGCAAAAGATGCACCAACAGTAAATGTTCCAAATGTATTGAGTTTTGATGACAATGACTACAATATTAGTTTTGGTGAATATGGTAATGCTGGTTCATTTGAACCAAGTGATGATGACGATTACCTTGATATAAGAACGTTATTTGATTTAGATACTTCTGCTATCAATATTTATGCTAATATTGCTGGAGCAAGCTTAGAAAGTATTAAAGTTAAAAATGCACCATATACAATACCAAATCAATTTGTTGGAAGTGCACTTAACACAACAGGTTTACAACTTACAGGTCACTATGGCGATAATAGTGATAAAGATCTTACAGCTACAGATATGGCAAATGTTAAGTTCTACTACGGAGCAACAGGCGCAACAAGTACAACTGGATTAACTGCAGTTCCAGCATCTCAAAAAGAAATAAAAGATATAGACAATAAGGTCTTGTATGCAGAATATAAAGGTAAAATTGTTGAGATTGGTAAATATGTTGTAAAACCTGTAACAATTACAGAAATCACAGTAAACAACAATACAATACCAACTAACATTTATGATGATACAAATATTAATTTTAATAATTTAACAGTTAATGTAAAAAAGAATAATAACGACACAGCTACTGATCTTCCATTCACAAACTGTGAAAATGTCAGTAATGGCTTGGCAATTTACAAATCTAATGCTGCTGGTACCGTTAATGCTCAGGTAACAGATACTGACAAATATGCTCACGGCGACAACTACTTTGTAGTAGCACTTAAGTCTGATACAACAGTTAAGAGTGCACCATTTAAAGTAACATCAAATTATGATGATATTACAATTTCAGCATCAACAAACAATGCTGCTAAGACATCATACAACAAAGATGATAACTTCGACCCAACAGGTATCGTTGTAAAAGCTAAGAAAGCATCAGAAACAACAGGTGCTGATGTAGCATTTGATAACTTTGATAGCAATTACAAAGTTGTAATTGCAACAAGCGAAACAGAAGCTAAGACAGCAACAGCTGTAACAACAAGCACAAAGATTACAGAAGCTATGCTTGATGGTAATCACAAGGTTTACGTTGTTTACACAAATGCAGGTAGCAATACACAATCTGTAGTTTCAGTTGCTACACTTGGTGCAAAGAAGATTAAGAGTGCAACAATTAGCGGTGGAAAGACAGCTTATACATATGGCGATAAGCTTAAGACAGATGACCTTGAGTTGAATGTTACATATGATGATAACTCAACAGGCAAAATCTCATATGCTGATTTGGCAGCAGCCGGTATTACAGTTAAAATCGGTGAAACAGTAGTTAATGCTGACACTGTTATCACACTTGATATGAAAGATAAGACAGTTGACTTTATCTATGACGGTAAAACACTTACTTCATCAGCTAAGATTACTGTAGCTGCAAAGACAGTTTACTACACAGTATCAGACGCAACAATTACAAAGGTATATGATGGCGGATTAACTATTCCTGCAGATCAAACACTACCTACAATTTCAATTAAGGATTCAGCTACAGCATTTGTAGGTGCTGACTCATACACAGTTACAGGTACATTTGCATATACAGATAAAAATGTAGGCACAGATAAGAAGATTAAACTAACAACTACACTACCGGAAACAAACGGTAAGTACACATTTGCACCGGATACAGATAAGATTAATGCTGACGGTACACTTAAGACAGCTGCAACAATTACAGCAAAGGCTCTTACAGTTAGTGCTGATGCTATAAAAGTTCCTGCAGTTAAGGCTAACCCTAATGCTACAGCTGATGTAACTGCTGATAGCTCATTGGTACTAACTAAGGATAATTCATCTATAGTTGATGGAGATAACGTAACACTTCCATTTACATATAAATATGCAGCTAATGATGTAAAGACACCGGGTACTCCTGATGTAACAGTTACAGAAAAGGCTCTTACAGGTACAGATGCAGCTAACTATTCATTCACTCCTGCAACAGTAACTGTTAAGGGTAGCGTAACTCAAGACGCTATGTCAGATATCGAAATTTCAGGTCCTACAAAGGTAACATACACATATCCTGAGTTGACACCTGACTTTGGCGGTTTGGTAGTTAATGCAGTATATGGTACAGGTGCTTCGGCAACAAAGGCTCCTGTTACAAACTACAAGCTATTGGATAAAGACGGTAACGAATTTGATAAGACTGCAAAGCTTCCTTATGGAGATACAACAATAACAGTATCATACACAGAAGGCTCAGTAACAAAGACTAAGACAATTACTCTAACAGCAAAGAAAAAACCAATCAAACTTTCAGACATCATATTCAAACCTGAAAGTAAATCATATGACGGCACAACAACCGCAACAGGTACAGCAACTGTTAAGGAAGGTGTAACTGTAGCAGGCGATACAGTTAATATTTCTGCTAAGTGGGAATTTGACGGTAAAGATGTCGGAACAAACACAATCAAAGTATCAGATATTAAGGCTGATAATGAAAACTATGAAATTGTTGGTGAAGATAACCTACCTGTAAGCTCAACAACAATTAACAACTCAACAGCTGTAATTAAGCCGGCAACTCCGGAAAATGTAACAGCTAAAGCTGATAAGAAGACAAACAATATCGTTCTAAGCGGTACAACAGCCGACTTTGAATATTCAACAGACAATGGTGCAACATGGGTTAAGGCAGCAGCAGGTACAACAACAATCGAAAATGCAGTAAGAAATAAAGAATACACAATACTTGTAAGAACAGCTGCTACAACTTCAGCACCTGCTTCAGATGCTGCTACAGTAAAAGCTACAACTTATAAATACTTAGTAAATATTTATAAGAATGGTGCAGCAGCCGGCTCAGAACCTGAATATAAGGTTTATACAAATGATGAAGAAATTAATGCAGTTAAGGATGACACTACATTCGGTAAGTTCAATTCTAATGTTCTTCAATACACACCTTCAAGATTCAGAGCATACTTCACAGATTCAGCTTGCACAACATCAGCAGATGTAGCTAACTTGCCAAAGGACAGCAACGACAATATCAATCTTTACTACACCGCTAAGAAGAGCAGCGGCGGCGGTGGCGGCGGCGGAAGCAGCGTATCAATTAAACTTGATAAGGATACTGTTTCCGGTGTTGTAGGTGATAAGATTAAAGTTACAGCTACTGTAACAGGCTCAACAGCTAAACCAACATGGACATCATCAAATGAAGATGTAGCAACTGTTGACGAAAACGGTAACATCACATTTGTTGGTAAGGGTACAGCAACTGTTAAGGTTAAGGTCAACGGCATAGTTAAGAATATTCCTGTAACTGTTAAAGAAGCTACAGCAACACCTGTACCAACAGTTAAGCCGACAGAAGCACCTGTAATCAACACAGAATATACAAAGCCATACGCTTCAGGTTATGATGACGGTTCATTCCTACCAAATAACAACATCACAAGAGGCGAACTTGCAGCTATGATTGCAAGACTAAGCTATGGTGACGATCTACCTGACGGTATGTATCAAGCATCATTCCCTGACGTTGATTCAGACGCTTGGTTCAACAAGTACATCGGTTATCTTGAAGATAAGGATGTATTAAGCGGTTATGAAGACGGTACATTCAGACCTATGGATACAATCACAAGAGGCGAAATCAGTGCAGTTATCGCAAGAGCTCAAAGATATGATTTGATTTCATACAATGGCATCTTCACAGATGTAACTGAAAATGATTGGGCTAAGGATTACATTGAAACTCTTGCTGACAAGAATATCGTTTCAGGTTATGAAGACGGTACATTCGGTCCATATTCACCGCTAACAAGAGCTGAAGCTGTTGCAATTATCAACAGAGTTCTTGTAGAATCAACACCAATCGTAACATTTACTCCTAATGACATTGCAGGTCACTGGGCAGAGGCAGACATTCTTCTTGCAGTAAATGAAAGAATGGTTGGCGCAAATGCAGTAGTTCCTACAGTAAAACCGGAAGAAACAGCAGCTCCTGAAGAAACTGTTGCTCCTGAAAAGACAACAGCTCCTGAAGCAACTCCTGCTGCTTAATAAATATCGAATTATAATAAATGCGATAAATAAAGCAATGTAATGACACAGGGCGGTTATCGCCCTGTGTTATTGCATTTCCAATGGCATTGTCCGTATCTTTGGACAATGCTTTCGGAAATGCAATAACAATTAAAATAATAAGCTGTGTAATTGATTTAACGGAAAAGAGGTGTAATAAATGAAAAAAATATCTGCATTTTTGATTATAATGATAGCAATGCTTATGGTAGGTGTATGTGCTCATGCGGCTGACTTTAGTGTAGATACAACGTCGCTTCCTATGGGTGAGGCATATAAGCCGTACTCAGCACAAATAACAATGAGCGGCGGAAGCAATGACGGATATAGTTTTGAATTTATATCGGGTTTTAAACCAACAGGTCTTACTGTCAACGAGGACGGTTCAATAACGGGTACTCCGACAAGTGCCGGATATTATGCTAATATGAATATCCGTATAAGTAATGTAGACGGTACATACAGAGATGTTACATTTAAGATTAATATAAGAGCGAGATCTATCAAGATTAATGTAACTGCTCCCAAGAATATTATATATGACGGAAACAGTTATACAGCGACAGTTAAATGTTATGATATGAACGGTGGCGAACTGACAGACGCTGTACCGATTATAAGATACGGTAAAGATAATCTTTCGTCTGTAACAGATGCCGGAACATATTATATTGATGTTTATGTATCGGGTTGTATTATATCGGAACGTGAGGGTGATACGCATATTCAAATTGAACGTCAAGGTGCGTCAATTTCATTAAGCGGTGACAAAGAATATCAATATGACCAATTACCTCACCCGCTTACGGCAGCTGACGTAACGGTAACACCGCCTGCGGCAGGATATGTTATTGAGTATAGCAGAAACGGCGGTGAATACACAACCGATGTGCCTGTTTCAAGCGGTATATATACTGCAAGGGTGCATACAACAAACCCTAACTATGAAACGGTATATGACGAATGTACAATTAAAATCATAGGTGAAAATGTAAACTTTACGGTAACAAATACATCGTTTACATATGACGGAAACAGTCATAAGGCAACTGTTTCTTCCGATCCCGCAGATGTTGGATATAAAGTTACATATACTAATTCAAAGGGTGAAACTGTAGAAAATCCGACCAATGCAGATGTTTATACGATAAAAATTACACTTGATAATGATAAAGTGTATTCAATCGGAAATGATTATGATAATAAACTTACAATAAGTCCGCAATCGGGTCACTTTACAACGGATGAAAGCTGGGTATATGACGGAAAGACGCACAAACCGAATATGACGGTTGACGCACCGTATGATGAAAGTAAATATACAATAACATACCGTAAGCAAGGTACAGAAACTGACTTGACTGAAATTACGGATGCCGGTGTATATGATATAATAATTACTTTCCCGAACGGCAACTATATTGCAGATGAAACATCATCGAAAACAATAACGGTTACGCCGAAAACAGTTAATTTTACGGTTACAGACAATGTAGTTGATTATGACGGTAACGAACATACCGCAAAGGTTACACCGACTGAAGCTTTGGCATCGGATTTGTATTCCGTAAAATACGTTAAACGTGATACAGAAACAAAACTTAACAGTGTTACAAATGCAGGTGTGTATGATATAGTAATTGAACTTGCAAACAGCAACTATACTTTAGACAATTCTTTCAGTGCAACAATGACTGTTAATGTTACATATACATTTAATTTGGGTAATTCACCGGCTGCTATGATTTATAAGGATACGACGCATGATGCGGAATGGCAGAAAGAAGCGTTGGATTACCTAAAGGCAAATCACAAATTCAGTGAAAACTATTTGCCGAAGGACTGCAGTGCCGATATTACATATAATCCTATAAATAACATTGATGCAGACGGTAACAAATATACTGTAATAACAAGCGGTCTTGATAAATTTGTTGATCCGGGCGTGAATGTAAATGACGGTTCGACATCTGATACTATAAAAGGAACGGTCAGTGCCGTATCCGGAGTAGAAGGCTTGTATAAGGTTACATATCAAATCAACGATTCAACTATGGAGAGATATTTGTTAGTTGTGGACAGAAGAATAGGTGATGTCAACAGTGACGGCGCAGTAAACGGTATTGATGCAAATAATCTTGTTGGTAAGGATGCTGATGCGAACGGCGTAAAACAAGCGCGTATTTGGGATGTAAACAAGGATGGCAGGATTGACAATAATGATGTTAATGCAATCAGAAACAGATTCTCTGTAAGATTGGAAGCTTATTATCCTTGGTTATAATTTGACATTGGAGTTATGATGAAACAATTTTGGAGTTGATTTGTCATAACTCTTTTTTGTTAAAAATATTGAGAAACGGTGTTAAAAACAGTCGTTTTCAGTGTATAATATTGACAATTTCAAGTGCTTTGTGGTATTATAAAATATATAATAAGGATAACTATACATTGTTAAGATATATGAAAAGAGGAATTAAAATGAAAAGAAAAGCGGTTTCTATAATATTGGCTTTATCAATGCTTTTACCGACATTGAATTTTGCGGTGTCGGCTGATGAAATCAAAACAGAAATCAATTCGGAGCAGACTGAGGTTTTGGCAACTTCATCTCCGAATGAAAAAAGTACGGAAGAAAATATAGCGGCTACAAACGTACCGTTGGATAATTCAACGGATACTGTAAATATAAATAAAAATGATGTTGCACCTATGACAGACGGAACAGACCTAAGTTCAGATTTACAAAACGGTGATGTGACAATTAATACAGACGGTACATATTATATCGGTTCTGTTGATGTTACAAATATTGTGACGGTAAAAACAGGTGTAAAGGCGGATTTGACGGTTGAAAATGTAACGATGACGTCTGCAACAAGTTCGCCTATTATAATTGAATCCGGTGCAGTTGTTAATTTGCACATAAACGGCACAAATACCGTTATTGCTAAAAAAAGCGGTAAGGCAGGTATTAATGTGGCAGCAAATAGTATAGAGTCGGATTATTCGATTTTGACTGTTGACGGTGATGGTATTCTTAATGTAACAGGTACTGCACAAGCATCGGGAATCGGTGCAAATAAAAATCAAATACATGGTAAGATTATAATAAACGGCGGTACTATTAATGCTGGCGGAGGAATGAAAGGTACAGCTATAGGCGGAGGTATAAGAACATCTGGTAATGTCAGCGGATGTACAATAGAAATAAACGGCGGTATCATAAATGCAAGTGCAGGACGATACGGAACAGCCATAGGCGGTGTGGAGCGTCAGTCTAATGCGGAGATTATCGTAAATGGCGGATATATTAAAGCAACAGCCGATGCTTCGATGACTTATTCCATAGGACCGGGAAGAATGACTCCCACAACAGAACAATTTGGTGTAAATAATATATACATAAACGGCGGCAGTGTAGATGGTACGTTCAGAAGCACAGATTATGACAAAGTTCAAGATAAGTATGGAAATAAACTTAAACAAGTAGTTCTGACAATGCCGGATGCAGTTGAAATGGCAAATAAAGAAGTTACTGTCGGCTCATGGAAAACAGTAACAGACAGCGAAGCAAAGCTGTATGTATATGTAACAGAAGATACAACAGGCTATGCCGTAACATATGCCGGTAAAATATATCGTACAGACAATATAGAAAACCAAACAACACTGACAGAATATTCGGGTTCAGACTGTACATGTACAGATGCAAATTCATCAATTAAATTATCTGTACCTGATGAAATAACTGTAAATAAAATTGTCGGACAGACAAAAATCAAATTAACAACTGATTTTGAAAAATCAAGTGACTGTACTTATCCTACTCATATTCTTAATTGTACATATACATTAACAACAGCTGACGAAAATGAAACAGCAATAAGCAGTGATTTGGCAGAAGTTGTGGACGGATATATAGTTGCACATTATAAGCAGGGAACTCATAAAATTCGTGTTAAGGTAACAGCAACTTTAAATGGATATATTTTTAATAATTCAAAAGATATTTCTTTGACAGGTGATGATAAATCACAGTTTGATATTTCAAAAGGAAATATCAAAATAACAAAAAACAATGATAATAACGATATAGTAACAGTTACGGTTGGTACAACAAGCTATGATATTCCAAAGAATATGGAAATATATATAGTTCAATCAACAAGTCAAACAAGTAATGTAATTGAAGTGGTACAGGGTGCAAATCCTACCATTGTTTTAGATAATATTAATATTTTATCTCGTTCATCTATAAACAATGCATTGACGATAGGTGACTATGTTGAGCTGACCCTTAGACTGAAAGGCACAAATAAAATTGAGTCACAATCTGTAAATCTTGCGGCGGTAAGAGGTATAACGGCTACTTCAAAACTTATTGTTGAAGATTCGGGTGATAATGACGGTGTTATAACATTTAAGTCTGCAAACGGCGCCGGTATAGGCGATATGAAGCAATTTACTGTAAACAGCGGTACTGTATATGCTTATGGCGGAAATGGCGGTGCAGGTATCGGAGGCGGTAAGGACGGTTCGGGCATCAACGTACTTATAAACGGCGGTAATGTTTACGCATATGCCGATGATGATTCTGAAAGTAATGCGGCAGGTATCGGAGGCGGTACAGGCAGTGCATCGGGAACAAGCGGCCGAGGCGGAAATGTCATTGTAAACGGCGGTTATGTTAAAGCTGTCGGTAACGGCTCAGGTTACGGCATCGGTAACGGTGGAAATAAGACTCCGTACGGCACTATTACAATTAATGGCGGAAGTGTAGACGCAACTCTCGGAACAACACCAAATAATGACCCATCATTTGATGCGTTTAATAATTCCGGAACAATTCCTGCAACTAAGTATAATCAGTATTTGGTAGAAACAACGGTTGACGGAATAACAGATGAGCAAGATGTTGAATACTCACTTGTTTCTGATAATGATACAGGTGCAGAAAAGAAAATAAAAACACGTACAGACAAAAACGGTAAGTTGTATTTGTATGCAAATGCCGGAAATCAATGGATTCGTGTATATAAAAACGGTACAACATATTACAGATATTCAAAAGTTGATTCGATGTCAAAGAATACATTTAATTGTACAAACAATACAGAGATAAGTGTTTCTTCTTTTAAAATTCCGGGTCAAATCGGGGATACTGTTATAGATAATGAGAACAGAGTAATCTCTGTAAAAGTACCTTATAACATCATATTGAAAAATATTACACCTAACATAGAATTTATCGGTGCATTTACTCAAAAAGATGCAATGAAATTTAATAATACAACATCAGCAACGTATAAAATAACGGGTAACGATAAGAGTGAAGTGACATATACTGTAAATCTTACTTTGGATTCAGAACATACCGAAAAGCAAGCCGATGTTTATGATGTTTCAAATGGCAGTGTTTATGTAACTGATCTTTATGTAACCTATGGCGGTGTACAATATAAAACCAACGATTTAGGATATGTAATAACGGGAACATCAACAGAAAATATAGTTAACCTTGATTCGGCAACGAAACTTCCGCCTGTTACATTGAAGAATCTTGACATAAAAATGTCTAATTCGGCTACTCCGATAAATATTATGGGAAATGTTGATATAACAATAGACGGTAACTGTACATTAAGATCAATGATGGGTAATGCCATTTCTGTAAAAAATTCATATTCAAACAATCCACAGCCTACTATAAAATCAACAGAAACAAATCCACTTGCCAATCTGCTTGATGTTCAAGGCGGAATAGGTGCAAATGCAGTAAATACCGAGGCGAATACGAAGCTGACAATAACAGGTGTACCGACAAATCTTACTGCTGTTACCGGAACTGCAGTCGGTGGTGACGGTGAATTTATTACAGACAGCAAGACGTATATTAATATTGCCGAAAACAGTACATCAACAGTTAAAAATGCGAACGGAGATAATCTTTATCAAGTAAAAGCAACATTGAATGGTGCAAAGGGAACAGAAAATATTTGTACATATGAAGATACAGATTATTATATTGGCGACGACCATATATTGTGCTTAATGGTTCCTAACGGTTCATATAATATGAGTGTAGGCTATAGCGAAGATGATTATTCAGGTACAATAGAAGTTGACAGTGCAATGGCAGAAGGAATTTTATATTCCGTATATGTAGAGTCGGTTACTTATGACAGCTCGCAAAAAGACAATAAAGGCGGTAAAGTTGACTTTACTGTTAAAGGTGTGTCAATTATGGGCAACGTTAAAATAAGAGTAAAGAGCCTGGAGGATATTCCTCTTGTTTTGGAAAGTGACGTTATTAAAGACTCAGACGGCAATTATGTTGCGTCGATAACTCTTCCGGAAAACCAAAGTGCAGAAAAACCTGTTGTATATGAAGTATATTATGTTGTTAAAAATAAAGAAACAAAACTTAAAAATAACTTAATAGTCGATTATGATAAAAGTGTGTGCAGTATAACGGATTTTGAAATAGACGGTCAGCTTGGTCAAAGTACAATTTATGAATCGGAAGACAGTCATACAATCACGGTTTATATGCCATATGATCATGAGTATCAAGATTATTATACGCCTTCAAAACTTACATATATCGGCGGAAGAATTTCAAATGACCAAGGTAAACCGATACAATATACTGTTGATATAAACGGCTATGCGAGAACAAAATATACGGTAACTGCTCAAGACGGTACAACGACTGCCGATTATATGATTAAGATATATAAAGAGGCAACTCCGGTGATTACATCTCTGAGCCTTAGAAACCCAACATCAAGTGCGGCTTCTACCGTTACGGTAAAAATAATCGGACGTGCATTGAGCAGTATAAAGAATGCGGAAAACGAGAATAACAGAAAGGTATATATTTATTCTGATGACGGAGTTGATCCTGTCGAGGCAACATATGACCTTGTAAACGGTGTTGATACATATACGGCAGAAATCAATATTCCTGAAAATACAAGCGATACAGAGGATAAAATATATACATTAAAAGCTAAAATCGGCGATACCGAACAAACAAGTGTTAATTCAACTATACGAGTCCCGAGAAAAGAGCGCGGACTTATCGGTATAAATGATTTTACAATCAATAATCAAATAGGCGATACAAAAATATCGGGCGAACAAGGTAAAAATATAAGCATTACAATGCCTTTTGACGCGGATATTACATCATTGCTGCCGAATGTTGAGCTTGAAGATATGTATGCGACATATTCGCCGGCTACAGAGCAGGACTTTACATCTGATGTAGTTTATACGGTTACAGCGGAGGATAAGGTTACAACTAAGGATTATACTGTTCATGTTGAAAAACAGGCAGCACCTCAAGTGAACAGCATAACGTTTGAAGACCCTAAACAAAACTCGGAAAGCAGAGTACAGGTTCGGATTAACGGTGATAATCTTGATAATGCGGCAAATGCACTAAACCATGAAAAAACAATTACCGTAAGTGCAAAACTTGTAAGCGGCGAATCTGAAGGAAGCGGTATATCAACTGCAATCGCACAGGTTGACGAAACCGGTAATTACATTGCTACGCTTAATGTTCCGAAGAATGATAATGATACAAAGAGAGTTTATGAATTATCTGTAAGTGCTTGCGGTGAAAAACAGGATTTGTCTGGAAATACAACGCTTACCGTTCCGGAAAGAAAGTCGAACAGAAAAGAATTGACAGATTTTGTTGTTTCGGAAAACCAAAGTGAAATTTCAAGAAACGGAAATAAGTTGTACTTGTATGTACCGTACAACACGAATTTAAACAATGTAATACCTAAAGTAAGTCATACAGGTGTATCATATACACCTACAGACGCACAGGATTTGAACAGTACAAAAGAATACACCGTCATTGCAGAGGACGGAACAAAAAATGTATATCAAATCAATGTATTGAGAGAAGGCGTTGCCAAGGTAAATAACGTAAACATAAATCAACCTAAAACATTTAATGATACTGATATAACAGTTGATATAACAGGTCAGTTTATACCGTATTTAAGAGATGATGAGGTTAAGGATACAATGGAGGTTGTTGCAGTACCTCGCGGTGACGGAGAAACTCAAAAGGTAATGCTTGAATATGACGGCTACGGAGGTCATGCAATCGGTAAAGTTACATTACCTCAAAATGATACAAGTGAGGATAAGAAATATGACTTTAAAATAACGATTAACGGCAGAGAACAACAAATCGGTCTGTCGGGAATTGTTACAGTACCGCGTAAAGAAAGCTGTAGAATTACAGGCTTTAGAATTAACAACCAGACTAAGGACGCTGAAATCAATGATGACGACAATACAATCACGTTGTATATGCCTTATACAACTGATTTAACGGCGTTGACGCCTAAAGTTGATATAGACGGTAAGGATTACACACCAAAGGGAACACAGGATTTCACAAATCCTGTACAATATACCGTGACAGGTGACGGAGGTGTTTCAAAAACATATACTGTAACAGTTAAGCGTTCGGGTATGCCGACAATAACAAGTGTATCGGTTTCAAATGCTCCCGAAACATTTAAGGGCAGTGATGTTAAGGTTGAAATGTCAGGTATTTTCAACGAAAGTATGAAAGTTTATGCCGTATCGGAGGACGGAAATAGCAAGATTGAATGCCATGATGCAGTTGTCGGCGATGTAACGGACGGTTTCAGAAGTGCGTCTGCAAGTATAACAATGCCTGAAAATGATGATACTGAAAATTCAAAGAATTATACATTGGTATTTGATGTTGACGGATTTGAAAATGTATCGTATGTTCCGCTAAAAACTGTTACAGTTCCGAGACGTAAGACGAGGACTATAACTAATTTCTATGTTCAAAATCAAGTTGGCAGTGCTGATATACAGGATAAGGATGTTTATGTAAAAGTACAGTATGATACTGACATAAGCAAGCTTACACCGAATCTCAGAATTGACGGTGACAGTTATGCGCCGGAAGGGGAGCAGAACTTTGATAACGAAACAAAGTCACTTGTATACAAGGTATCGGCGGCGGATGATGTGGACAGAGAATACACTGTACATATTTCAAGAGATGGTAAACCTACTATTAACGAGGTAAGTTATACTTCACCGGTAACGTTTAAGGGCGGACTTGTAACAGTAGGCTTGAACGGTATATTCTTTGAAGATGTAAAGGTGTATGCAGTGCCTATAAGCGGTGGTGCAAAGATAGAAGGAAAAACAATTTCATTTGAAGATAAATCAGCAACAGCAACTCTTAATATTCCTACTAACTACAATACTGAAAGTGAGCAGGAATACAGAATTGAATTTGTTATAGATGGTTTTGATACAAATTATTCAAGTGAAACAAAAATCACAGTTCCAAGACGTACGACTCGTAAGATAACTGAATTTACATTGCCTGATGTGCAAGAGGGTGAAACGAAGATAGATGGTACGGATATATATATATCATCACCGTATATCTATGATTTATCATCTGTGACACCGCAAATCACGTTTGACGCTGATGAAATATCACCGAGTGCCGATACCGCACAGGATTTCAGTAATTTGGACAATCCTGTTAAGTATACGCTTTCATCGGCAGCCGATGAAGATGTAACTTATACGGTACATATTGAACGTGGTGGTGATGATCCGTATTTGGAGAGCTTGACTGTTGACGGACAGTACGGTGAAACAGAGTATGAAGACGATAATGTAAAATTGGTGTTGAAGTCAAGTGCAAAGCTTAACAGTGTTGAACCTGTTTTGCAAATACACGGTGACGATTATTCGCCAAAAGGTGCGCAGGACTTTACAGATTCAGAAAAAAATCCTGTTGTCTACACAGTGAAAAACAAATATGGTGTAGAACATAAGTATTATGTAACGATAACAAAGAAGAGATCAAGCGGCGGAAATAAAGGATCATCAGCTACTCCTACACCGACTCCGACCGAAACGCCGATAACGACAGTTGAACCGACGAATTCGCCTAAACCGAATGACGGAAATCAAACACCAAATCCAACGGAAATGCCGATAACCAAGCATGAACCGTATATAAGCGGTTATGAAGAAAACGGCGTGGTACAATTCAGACCGGATAATACAATTACTCGTGCGGAAGTGGCGAAGATATTGACGGTGCTTGACGGTGACTTTGATGTAAATAAAACATATGCTAATAAGTTCAGCGATGTACACGATGGTACATGGTATCAGAATTATATCAATTTCGCAGTAGAAAAGAATTATATTTCGGGTGATGAAAATGGCTTATGCCGTCCTGAAGATATGATTTCAAGAGCAGAATTTGCGTCTATAATCGCAAGATATATTAATATTGAACCGTTGGACGGCGAAGATGAATTTACCGATATTGCAAGATTTGATTGGTGCAAAAAGTATATAAATGCCTTGGCCGAAAAGGGAATTGTTACGGGTTATGAGAATGATGAATTCTTGCCTGATAATAAGCTTACAAGAAGTGAAGCAGTCGCGATTATCAACAGAATTACTGATAGAAAAATGACTCCTGAAATTCTTGAAAAATTAACTTGTCCGTTCAGTGATGTTTCTGAAACACATTGGGCATATAACGATATACTTCTTGCGGCTTGCGAGTATTAAAAAAGAATGGCAATTTAAAAGAAGAACCATTAGTTTGGTTCTTCTTTTTTGTTTTGGGGTATTCAAAATAAAGATGAATATGTGAGTGGGGTTATTGCCACAGTGATTTTGATTAGGGATTTAATGTCTGATATAGTATGTAGCAGCCTATACAATTTTGCAGGCGAATTTTGTTTGAAAACATTCTGTCGGAATAAAAGAAAAACCTTGTAAACATTACTGCTTACAAGGTTTGTGGTGCCGATGGTGGGGGTCGAACCCACACGATGTTGCCATCACGGGATTTTGAGTCCCCTGTGGTTTGGAGGTTTGAAAAAATGAAAGATATTTTATTAAAAAAGGATCTAATCGCTTATCTTATCCACGAAATTGAGAGAGTAAAAAAGACTACTCCACAAGAAAGTGAACTACACAATTATTCTTTTGTGCAAGGACACAAAGAGGGTCAACTCAAGGCTTTATATGATGTTTTGAACTATGTAAATGGAATTAATACCAAATACTCTGCGAAACATTCTCGGCTACGGTAATTTTGGCCGACGAGGGGCGGAGGAACTAAGTTACCTTTAAAAGACTTTCTCCGCCCCTTGACGGTCAAAAAGGGGTGGTGGTCGGGGAGGAACTACGCAAGCGAGCCGTGCGCAACGTGCAAGGCAAGCGGTAAGCGACTGCCACTCCTCAAGCGGTGGCAGATACACCACAAACGGGCGGGCGGAAACAGCCTAAAAAGCAAGCAAAATAAAGGTATATTTATTGCTTGCCTCGTAGTTGGTTTTCAAGCAATATTGCGCCGAAAACCAATTACAATAAATATCCCTTTATTTCCTACGGAGTAGGCTACGTGGTTGCTTTTTCGGCGGATGGCTAAGACAGACTTTCCACGGAGCATACGCTCACGGCACAGGGCAAGCCTTCGACACAGCAAGACTTCCCCTAAGCGCTACACAAGCGACAGTGCGACGCAGACGAGCGCGTCAGTGCGAGCTTGCGCCGCGCCAAGCGGAAAGCGGAGCGACGTGCAGACAGAGCCGCGCACTCGTGCGGCTCGCCTGCGCGAGCGGAGCGAAACTCTTAAACTGTTTTATCTGTTTTGTGTCCCCTTTGTCGGACTATGTTATAATTTTGCTTGAGGTGATTTCATGAAAAAAAGATTAAATGAGTGGGTTTACGAATGGCTTGAAACCTACAAAAAAGTTATGGTCAAGAAGTCTACATACGACAGCTATTTACAATATGCTACACATGTGACTAGTGACAAGTCTTTGAAAAAATTAAGTAATTCAGACATTCAGAAGTTAATTAATAATATGGTTGTTGACGGTTTGAAGTTGTCTACTATCAAGCATATGCTTACACTTGTTCGGCAGAGTTTAAAAAAGGCTCGATCTTTGGGTTTGGTTAAAAATTTGTCTATGCTTGAGGACTTAGATCTCCCAAAAAAACAGCCGAAAAAAATAAAGCCTTTACGTTCCGATGAGATAAACAGGCTTTTAAAAAATTCTTATCTCACGTTTTACGGTGACTTTTATAAAGCTTTACTTTTTACAGGGTGTAGGGTGGGGGAGCTTATCGCCTTGAGGTGGTCTGATGTTGACTTCTTCAATGGTGTTTTGCGTATTGAGCATACAGACTATAAGGGGGAACTACAAGCCGTAAAAACGGCGCACGGTTGCCGGCAGATTCCCTTGTATGGTGAGTTGCTTACTCTGCTTACAAAGCGCAGACGGCGCGCCAAAGGCTCTGAAAGGGTTTTTACAAACACTTTAGATCGTCCTATCTCTTATCGTACTGTACTTGACAACTGGCACTGGTATCTTGAAACTATCGGCATTTATGAGCCGTTGGGCTTTCACGTCCTGCGCCACACGTTCGCCCACACTGCACTCCGTTCGGGTATTCCTATCAAGGTTGTTTCTGCTTGGCTCGGACACGCAGACGTACAAATAACACTTAACATTTACGATAGCATAGACGAAACAGACTTTCTCAAGGCTACTAAACAGCTTGAGCAATCCTTTGCATAAAAAAAACACACTTCGGTGTGCTTTTTTTATTCAGTAGTTTTGATAGTGGACTTGCTGAATTTCAGACCTTTTACACGTGTTAAGCATAATGCTTGCCATACGTTTATTATACCACTTACTACCGCAGTAGTCAACAATCTTTCATATACGGGAAGTTGGCAATGTGCTTATCTCTTACGGCTTCAGACCAATCTGATTTAATTCTCGGATACTCATAAAAAGATATAAGCCTTACATCAAGGTAATACCTTAAAAGTTTATCCAAAGTTTTTGGGCTTGGTATTTTCGCACCTGTTTCGTACTCTGAAATACGCGGACGTGGCACTCCTGTCGCTTCCGACACTGCTTTCTGCGTAAACCCTCTATGTTTTGTTCGTGCAAGTTTTAAACCCTCTGAAAACTTCGTAGGCTCGGCAAGCCATTTCTTTCTGTTTCTGATTTTTCCCATAAAAAAAATACCTCCACAAGAAAAATTATATTACAAATGCGTAACATTGCTTTTTAAATTTCCCTTAAAAGGGTAAATTCAAACTTGCCTTATGTTACAAATGCGTTACACTACTTGACAAATCAAGTCGAAAAGTGTAACATTTTTCTTATATCGGTAACACTCCGAAGTATTCAGTTTTTGTGTTCTTTATGTTTTCGCTGATATAAATTATACACGAAAACTATTAGAAAATCAACAGTTTAATAGTTTTTTTTGTGCGCCCTTTTTTAAGAAAAAAACGGCGGGTCTGACAGAGCCGACGCTATAAAGTCTGTTCGGTAACTTGCTTTTGCCTATGGGACAAGGTTGCAAAGCCGTCAAGAGCAATACAGTATGTACTCTTTAAAA
>ERZ827488.748-NODE-748-length-45997-cov-11.423273_pt1 | contig 45997 bp, 63 predicted proteins | sample MGYA00519771_ERZ827488 | MGnify/ENA primary metagenome ERZ827488 (study PRJEB31778, sample SAMEA3449323) | human gut metagenome | biome: human gut; feature: human-associated habitat; material: faeces | place: United Kingdom | collected 2010/2012 ... | reverse complement strand
AACACGCCTGCATTGCTAGAATTATTGAAGCCGCCACCACGAAAAGGCAAACGCTCTCCCTTGTTTCGCATATAGATATAATCTCCATGATTTGCTTTTGTTCCATCAGGATAAATTGCTAAAGCCTTTAAGATTTCAGGCGGAGTGATACTTCCATCTGCTGTCATATCTTCAAATTGTCCTGCTGCATACGGATCACCATTAGTCTGTTGATGTGCTAGAGTTGTTACTAATTTAGGCATTCCTTTCGATGTATTTTCAGTACCTGGATCTACTGTATAATCGAACTTTAATGTATTAGCAGATTTTGGCGCAACCAAGTTTCCACTCTTATCAATCGCTTTCCAATGGCTAGAATTTTCAGCCATATTTGCATCACATGCTGCATTATTATCAGCAATAACTTGGATTTCACCATCAACTAATCGAAGTCCTCCAACCCATTCCCATACATTTCCATTCAAATCAAAGATACCTGAATTACTTCCATCATGTGCCCATGTGACTGGGCCTGAACCTGTTCCAACTCTACCTGTTTTTCCATTATATTTATAAGTTTCAACACCTTTTTCATGCGGATATGATACATCGCTTCCGTAATTGTTATTACCTCTTGGGAAGTATCCGTTCTTTTTACACCACAAAGCAATCGCAGCCCATTCAGCATTTGTCATTAAATGCCATCCTTTACCTTTATTTTCACAAGCTTTTCTTGCTGTATCAAAATCAATATAAACTTTTGGATCTTGCATTGGTAAAGAGTATGCTCGATCATTCACTACGATATTTTGATACTTACTAATATAAATTTCATCTTTTTCTACACCATTAACAATAAAGGCTGGATGTACTGAATTAGAACCACCTTCAATTACATCTGAAATTTTAAATTTAGGAATTCTAACCATGATTGACGGATTTCCTAAATCATCAAATAATACTGTATTTTTCCCGCCAGTCGCTGCTTCAACCGCTAACTTGATTGCATCAAAATTTGTTTCCATTATTCTTCAACCCCCCATAATGTAATGTCCACATTTTTAATATCAAAAGGAACTGCTACCTTGTTGTATTTAGTGTGTCCTTCTTCATCCACACCATCTTCTACATATTGATATTCTCTAGCTGAAATGTCGATTTGAGCCACATATTTATTCGCTAGTCCCATGCACAAACATCCAAATTCATCCATACAAATATCGATATGCATTGGATCATCACGTTCATACTTGGCTAGATTCAACATTAATTCATCATTGAAAATGATTTTATTTCCAATGATTTCATAGTCAATCTTTGCTCCTTCGTTCTTATTGATTATCTTTGCACCATTCATTAATATCGTCCTCCTGTTACTTTATATTTTAATTTCACATTTTTAGCACTGCCTTTAAACGCCAATTTAAACCCATTTAACTGTTTGTCAAAAACTTCAATTGTTTCAATATTTCCATCCGTTTCTGACACTTCGATTTGAACCACATAATCAAGATTTGACCTTTTTTCTTTAATTGGGACTGTTATCGAAACAGATGAAAATGGATATTTATTTGTATTTTTGATAGTTACTACACCAAATTCACCATGATTTTCTGCAGCTGATCTTTGTAGTTGAAGCATTTCTTGCTGCAAAGACAGAGCAAGAATCTGATTTGCAAGAATCCCTTCTTCCATGTTGTTATAGTTCTTGGCATTTCTCGGTGTTCCTTGTTGAATCACATCACCTTCTGCACGAACTATATCTGCAGTTCCATCTTTATTGTTTGTAATTCGTCTACGCATCGGATATTGCGTAACGTGATCGAGCCATTTTGTTGCTTTATACAATAATCCCATACTAGCTTACCTCCATAAAATTAATCGTTATCTTTACAATAATTCCTTCATTCAAAGGATTGAATTTAATGTTTTCAGCCTTTTTATAAAATAGATCTCCTGATGTGTCATATAAGGCGATTTCAGATACAGTTACTTCTTGACTGATTGATGGGTTAAATTGTAAATGCAATACTAACTCCGATTCATTCTCTTCAATACTGTTAATCGTTGCCTCATAATAGGTATTTTGGATTTTATACTTTGCTGAAACAATTTCTCTATGTGCATGAGATACCAAACCTTTAAATGCCTTCGTACTAAATGGCATATCCATACCTCCTAATCTTCGCCACAATAATCGTTATCCTCTTGGGCAAATAAAAGCGGTGTGGCGTAGTTTTCTATATCCACGTTTATTTGTCCGTTCTCTTCATTACCAACGCCCAGCGTTGAAATATGAGGGATTATCCCCGCTTCAAAAGATGTAAAGTCATAATCATATCCATGTGTTTCATGTACCGCGTTAACTTTAATATCTCCATCCTCTACACTTCCTAAAGTAGAAATTATTGGATATTGACCTGTATACACATAAGGGAATGAATGACTTTCATTTCTTGCTTTAATTTGTATTCCTGGTTTTTCTATCTTTCCTATATAGCTTAGTTCAGGTGTTTCTCCACAATAATCAAAATCATTGCCAAGATCACCACATACATCATGAGCTACTTTGTAAATGGTTGAACTGACTTTAATTCCAATTGTCCATTTCCAGCACATCATAACTGTAAAAGCAAGATGTGCTGGTTTAATAATTTCCACCGCTGCTTTGATATCTTCGATATTGATTAATTGGTCGTTATCTCTTAAGACATCAATCATAAAAGCATACTTACCGTAGTATTCTTCTATTTCCGTATCGCATCCAGTAATAGATGAAACAACTGTTTTGATGGCATCTACAGTTGAATTTGTTCTTGTATTTAGCTTTGCAAGAATTCTTCCTATTCTTTCTGAATCGGTAAGAGCGGGGCTGACATTCAATCCGAACATTTTCTCATATCTTGAAAGGTAGATACTGGCTGTACTGATCGAAGTTTGATTCCGCATCAATTCAATATAGTCAAAGAACTCATCCAGGCCTTTTTGTTCGGCATATAGAAGTTCCTTCATTTCAGGAATATCAAGTATAAATTGAGGAAGATAGTTAACTGAATCAATTCTCATGAAGCGTTATCTCCGATAGAGAAAAGAATTCTGCAGCTTCTGCCATGATGGATTGTTTACCACCGTTAACCGTATAGTCTAATACATCTGAAACTCCTTCAACGTTAAATATCAAGTCGCTTATCTTAAAGTAAGATAATACCTTGCTTTCTTCCTCGTAAGCAATTCCTGTTAGATATTCACGAATAATACGATTGGCTTCTGTTTGCACGTCAGTAAGCCTATAACCAGGTGAAACTTTAATTATGCAATCAACAACAATTTCTTTTGCTTCCGCTTTTGAAACTGTTACTTTAGCACCTATTGGTCTTTGTGTTTCAATGTAGTCTGCAACATTTTTTATCACTGTATCATCAGGTGCAGTTCCGTCCGAAGATAAAATTACGACCTTAACAGTCCCAGCTCCATTCCATAAAGGAATACATCGAGCGTTGCCAACACCTGAAACCTGCTTTGCCCAATATATATAAGAATTAGCATTTCCTGAAGCAATCGGCATTTGTATCTTTTCGTAAATCCTTTTTCGGTAAGAATCATCCGTTTCTTCTTCAGTTCCGCCTTCAAAAGGTTCTTCGTTGGTTACTTTTACACCATCAATTCCTTCAGTGGCCCTAATTCCAGTAATCGCGCCTGCTAGAACGTTTCCAGTAATCCCGAGTTCTGTACATGTTGCTCTCACACTAGTCGTTCCTGAAGAAGAGATGATCGCTTCAAAATCAGTTGTAAACGTGCAGGTGTCTGCCAAAAGGGTCGTTCCTTTTGGAATGATTGTTCCTTGTGCTCCAGTGAATTTAACATAACCACTAGAAGCAGTTGCTGGATTTCTTGCTAATCCATAATCTAATCCTTTTCGATCTAAAAATTCATATTCTGCTGTGTCTAGCATTGCCATATCAATAAAATCAATAATTCGCATATTGATAGCTCTTGCCATTTCCTGTGCTACTGCCTGTATGCTATCCATAGCAAATGAACCTTCGATTTTAGATGCTGGATTATTCAAGTATGATCTAATACGACTTTTGATTTCTTCAGCAGTGTATTCGCCATTACTCATAGCATCTATCACTTCTTGATAATTCCTTTTCATTATCCAACACCTTCTTTCATTATCTGTTCATAACGCATTTGTCCATATATAGAGATTACAGTAAATCGAATCAATACTTCCGAGCCTTTGACTTCAAATTCAAAACCATTCAATTCTTGAATATAAGAGTTATACATTAATGCTTCTGTAATATATCTCTTCAGTTCAAGAAGCATGACTTCTTGGTCTATTGCTTGAGAAATCATAGAAAACATCTCATTTCCATAATCTTCCGTATAAGCAAGATGCTGATAGCGTGGAGTCATCAATGCCTTGTATATCCAAACTTTCAAAGCCTCATTTCGATATACATAATAGTTTTGTCCTGCACTGTTTGTTAGAAGGCAGTTATTCTTGAAATCAAACGCATACTCGCATAATTCTTCTAATTTATCACTCTCAATAACATCTTCGTACTTGCTTGTATCAATAAAAGGAAAGATTGAATTGTTCATGCAACCTTCGTAACTCTTTCCAATACATAAAAGGAAACACCATCTAAAAGAACGATAACAGTATCACCAGCATTTAATAGGTCAGCTTTAAACATCTTTCTTGTAAAGCTAAGTAAACTGCTAGGAACATAATTGTGATTCATATCCCAAGTAATATTGGAATCTATTGCTTTTGATGATGTTTTTAAAAATGAATTATTGACATAAATATGTTCAGTAATTATTTGATCATACAGTTTTAGCTTGAACGGACTAGTACTGACTACTTTAGCAACATATAGATTGTTGCTATTTTGACATTTACTTTTTAGTGCGTTCACTAAATTCACTATTTTTCTATCTGTTTTTTTCATAGGTGCTCCTTTCTAGGATGTAGGAAGTTCCTTTTCATCCATCATATTTTCAAATGCTAATGTGAGTGACATTTCGTGTTTCCCATTCATAAATGTATGAGAATCGCTCTCAATATAAAAAAGACCATATAGCCCAGATTTACTTTCTTGTACCGCCACCGAATATCCTGATATCGCACGAACATCCCCTAAAGCTAGAGTAGAACCATTTTTATCAATTCCATGCATGAGAGCTTTTGCCTCAACGTTGGAATCTTTTCCATCTTGTGTTTTATAAACCTTTTGAATTGTTCCATACTTATTCATAGAGTCAATATCTTCTAATGTTCTGATGGCATTCCCTTCTTTATCGGTAATCACCACTTTATTGACTACATTTTCAGAAGTCACTGAATAAGTGCTATCTTCAAGATTGTAAGTACCTTCTAAAACAACATTTGAATACTGACCTTTTTGAATGATATTCAATTTGTTTATATCTTTCATGATAGGTATATAAACATTTCCAGTCTGATAGCCTGCTTGCGTATAAGCAATCATTATCGCTTCATAAGCTGTTTTACCAAGACAAGGATAATAAACCTTAACGTTTGTTGAAGCTAAACTTCCGACTGGAATGTTGAGATCGTTGCAAATAGATCTTGTAATTGCTTCAGGAGTTGAATTGAATATCTTAGATATTTCTGATTTGTTTACATAGAACAGTAAATCGTACGCTAGAAAAGTAAAACTTTTATCTGCTGCTTTTTTATCTTTTTTATGAATGACTCCACCAAAGATGGCTTTTCCTGTATCGTCTTTAAAGATGATGTCATCTCCTTCGTTGATAGAAACTGCTGGCATCAACTTATCTATGTCGTTTTGATAAATTACAAAATTGAGCTTTCTAGATACTTCTTTCGTATCGCCTGACCATGTTATCTCCCTAACAAGCTCAATGATATCTTTTCCACCTGTTAATAATTGCATTATGGAATCGTTATGCTCGTACCTGGAAAAATCCAGTGTCCGTTTTGCGAGCTTCTAAACCCTCGGCTTCGGGCTACAGACTCTATAGTTCCTTTGTTAGCGTTATATATCTTTGAATATTGAGCGCCATTACCATAGTATCTTGTAGCAATCGCCCATAAAGTATCACCACTTTTGATCGTGTATGATCTTCCTGCAGATGCACCGCCTGATGGTTTGGCTTTCGAGGGAGCAGTTGGTGCAGGTCTTCTTTGAATAGAACTTTTCACTTTGGTCGAAACTTTAACCGTTGGGACGTTTAAAGTCTTATATTCAACCAACTCAATACTGTAATAAATATCATCATCTCCTTCACGATGTGTAGTCGTGAAGTTGTTGATTGCCATGGCTAGATCGATATCCATATCTGATATGATCAAGCGAACAATCATGTTTTTATCTTTCCACTTTTTAATAAGAGCCTTGCACTCCTGTGGTGTCCTAACCCCTCCATATCTTTTATAAAAAGGTGAACTTTCAGAAGGGAAGAAGCTCTCAAGCGTTGTCGTTATCAAGCCTCTGTTCCCTAAAAGAAGTGCAGTTCCCACTTCCAACAAATTAATCTGCTGGTTATTTTGCATATCGGTAAAAACAATAGAAGCTGGATTTACTGATAGCTTTAAAAATTCCTGTCGGTTATTCACATTCAGTTCAATTATTCTTCTTTTCATGCAAATCTCCTCCCTATAAATTCTCAACAACTTCTAAAATCTTATCAGCAACTTCTTCAGCAATATCATCAATATCATCTTTTTCTTTGACTACGATACTGTCAGCAAGTTTCGCAATCGTAATGACTACTGATAAAGTCTTTCCACTAGAAGCTGGAGATATAGTGTTTCCATTAGTCAATGGTATATCTTTACCTACAGTAGGCAATTGGATACTGAATCCAGCCATCCTACTCATAATCTGACCTGCTAACTGACCAATCCAACCTGTATTTCTTTCAAGAGGCATAACCACTTCTTTACCAGCTTCACCAATGACCGCTGTTGTTGCCTCGTTGACAACACCACCTTTGGCAAGGTATGGGATTTGTCCTAAGTTTAATCCCCAGTGTTGACCACCAACACCTGGAACCCAGGCAGGGATATCAACTGAAATACTATTAATTGCTCTAATTGCTCCATTGATAATCGCAATGACTGCATTCATAGGAGCTTTACAAATTTCAGCAATTCCACCAAAGATTGATGCAAAGGCATTTACGACACCTTGCCAGCTTCCTGTCCAAATAGCACTGATCAGATCAAGTCCACCTTGAATCACCGAACTAATACCTGATATCGCATTCGTTACAACCTCACTGATTCCTGCGAATGTATCTGAAATAATAGGTGCTATCGCTACGATAACATCTGCAATCATTGAAAAAGCTGTTCCAAGTGGAGGCAATACAGTTGTGACGATATTTCCGATTGTTGTAACGATTGTAGAAAAAATCGGCTGAACTGCAGGTAAAATACGAGCAATCGCTTGAATAATCTGGTCAATTATCGGTGTTGCCTTGATTACTACATTTTGTATCGTAGTAACAATCGTTCCACCAAAAGCCATAATTGGTGGCAGCATCTGCTGAACTCCTAAAATAATTGATTGGATTGCAGGCATCATCATTTTGAAACCATTGATAAACGATGGCATGATTGATGATATATATTGAATTCCTTTTCCAAGGCCTTCACCAAACTTTACCCCGAACTCCTGGACATAAGGCATTGCTTTATCAATCAAGCCGATAATGTTTGTAAAGACTGGTTTTAGTTGTTCTACAATATTCAATCCAAAATCAGCAACTCCTGACTTTAACTTACCAGTAATTGTAGATAATAACCCTGTACCAGTTGTAGCCAGTTTAGCTGCAGCACCTCCATAGAAGTCTTCTAAATCTTTGGAAACACCTTCAAATCCTTTTTGTTTAAATTCATCAGCCGATACTTTAAAGCCAAATTCCTTTAAACGTTCCATTTCTCCAAGCTTCGCATCGGCTAAGGCTTCCATAGCATCGCTGACTGATTTCGTTCCACCTGAAGCAGCCGCCATATCTTCTGCCAACCGAACCAAGGACATCGCTGACTTCGTGTTCCCCTGTGTAATCGCTATTGCACGACTTCCTGCTTGAATGACTTCGCCAGTTTCGAATGGTGTCGCATTGGCATTTTGTCTTAACTGCTCAGTAAATGTTTTTGCAGCTTCTTTTATCTGTGATATACCATAGTCTTTATTGGTCGCTCCGATAAAATGTTCAATGCTGACTTGTTGATTTTCTAAAGTCATTCCTGATTTGACAGCAGCCCCAAGTGCAGCAGCTGTGCCTGTAGCTACTACTGTAACAGGAACAACTAATTTCTTACCTATTTGGGCCAAACTCTTCATAGCAGAAGATATACCACTAGCTGTTTTATTGACTGCTGTTATCGTTGCTTTGTAGGCTTTTTGGGTTACCGTCTTTAAAGCAAGCTTGATTGGAGACAACTTGCTGGTTATCATGTCCTTCAATAACACTGCTGGTCTTGCAACAGTTTTTGAAAGCCACTTTGTTTCTGCTTTGATTTTACTAGCCTTTGAAGTGAAGTTATCCTTAATCTTGACGATAGGGGAAACCACTTTATTTTTTAGACCATCAAACAATTTAATTGTAGATTTCAGTTTTGATAATGCATGATCTCTAATTTTAACAATCGGCGCAACTGCCATTGTTGATAGTTTTAACATCCTTTTATAAATACTATTTAACTTGATTAAAGCTGCATTATCTTCCAAATGAAGCCTCGCTTTTAGGTTATTCTTAAATTCATTTGCTTTGGATTGCATGGCCCGAATTGATTTCATGGCTGATGTTGTCTCAATAGCTGGTTTATATTTATGATCCCATGCTTTTTTCAACTCATCTCTTGTTGACTTAACTTCTTCCTTGAAGGTCTTATGCTCGTCTTTTAACTTTTTAAGAGTTCCTATACCTTCATCTGAAATCTTAATCTTTTCAACAATTGCCATTCTTGCCACCTCCAATCTTAATCTGCGCTACTTTTTGCATATCTTCTATTGCGACATCCATAGAAGCTTTATAAAAAAGTTTGTAGTAATTTGGCAATTCTACAAACTCCTCTATTTTCCACCCCAATTGAACATAATGATGTAGCAGATTAAAATCACCATTAGTTCGAATTAGTTTTTTAAGTTTTCTAATCCTTTGTCAACGACTGTAACTTTGTTTTTACTTAGTACTCCTGATTTTTCCATGATGATCATTGCAGCTTCCGTAATTTCGTGTCGTTCAAACATTTCCATTACTTCCATAGGATGAACAATATCACCAGCTTCTTTTAAGGCTTGGCCTAATTTTTTCAATGATGGTTCAACTGAAGCAATATACATAGCATATTTATCTGCTCCGTTTGGATCATCACTTTCATATGCCAAGCAATCATTGATTTCAGCATCGGATAAAGTTCTGAATTTAATTTCCAACGGTTGTCCTTCACCATTTTCATCTTCTAGCTTTTCAAAAGAAGGGAAGCTTAAAGTGTATTGCACGAATGATTTTTTTCTTTTCATAGCTGCTGAAGCTTTTGCAGCAAATATTTCTAATGTTGATTTCTTTTCCATGTAAATCCTCCTTATCGTTTGATCGTATCTAAGTTAACTGCATCGCTTGGTGTAAAGCCTCCAGTTAATTCTTCTTCAATAAGCGCTCCTTTTTCGGCAACGAATAATGGAATATCATTCCACCATACATTATCGAATGACCAGCGTTCTTGTTGAGCATCCACTGCATCAGGGTCTGCTAACTTCGCAATAACTTGAGAACGTACATCCTTACCTTGAACATAATTTTTCATAACGTCATTGTAATTGCTGTATGTTTTGTTAATTGTGATTGAGATTTCTCCTTTGAGTCCTGTCATCTTGCTATCGATATCAATACCCATCTGAACTTCTTCTCGATTAGCTGATACTTTCGCTTCAATTTTCTTAAATTCGATAATTGGAACACCATCTACCCAAATTTCACCCCATGTACCTGAAAGGACTTTGTTTCCTCTTATACTCATCATCGTATCCTCCTATTCCTACATATTGATTTCCATTTTTAAATCTTCCATTGCATCAACAAACTTGATTGCTGCAGTTAAAAAAACCATACTTCCTGTATTGGCCTGTAAAATTTCAATATCACTCATAGCTTCAGTATCTTCTCCTTGACTTAATAAATAACTGCGTTGATCTTCAAGCGAAATTGCACAACTGTTATTGTAAGTGCGATCCAGTACATCTCCTTCCATGCTTTTGAAATATGTAACAATCGCTGCTACGAGGTTTTGCTTATTGTCGTAATCATTAATAACCTTACCGACATACTTTTCTTCAAATGTAGTCTTGATATCTTGATAGACGGTATCTTTACTTTCAATAACCTTAATCTTTTTAAGATCTTCATTGTTCCCTGAAGTATAACTATTGATACCTCTTGCGATTTTGTATTTTTCTCCATCGAATAAAATAACTAGTTCACCTTTATTGACTAATTCTTCAGAATTACTAGGAATGTCAGCTGAGATAATATCTGTTAGAACATAGTATGTTAAACTGCGGGATAAACTTAGTCCTGCAACAATACCTGCAATACGAGCACAATATTCAGCAGCTGTTAGCTTCACTTCATTTCCTGTGATTGTTGAAACAATATTCCCAGTTGTGAAATTAATAATCCCTTCGCAATCCGCAGCATGATTGGCAAGTACTGCTTTAAATGTTTTCTTGTTATTAGTTCTTTGCTCTTTAATCCATGAACTAATAACTGGAGTGCTTTCTTCATTTGCGGATGGGACAACTAAATAGTTCCATTTATAGTTTTCTAAAACTTTTAATGCCTTACTATAGTTGTTGTCTTCTTCTGGAATTACTGCAACCATGACTTTGTATGGTGCTCCATCAAAAATCAATTTCAAATATCGATAGTTCTTCTCGCTCATTTTTTCAAATTCTACATCACTCAAACTTTTATAAATACTAAATGGAATCGCACCTGCAGTATTGTCTTTTAGAATGACTGCAACAACTCCACGTTCGCTTCGTTGAATAATAGATTGAGCTTTGCTTTTAAACTCAATCAAAATTTGTGGTAAATTCATAAAATTTAATCCTCCTGTACAAAGTTAATGTTTAGATTTTCTGCAAGTACACCTTGCTCGTTATAATCAATCGCAATCACATCTCTAAACCTCAATGTGAAAGTGTAATGTCCTATGTTGTCCACGATTTTAAAAGAACTGTTTTCAATTGTGATTGAGCGTTTGCCAATTTGAACATAAGGCAGAAAGTTTTGATCCATTGCTTCCATCCAATCATAGAAAGTATTGCTATCTGCTTTATCATTGATATAAGCAATATCTACAAACAACGCTCTATCTCTTAAATACTTTCCAAATAGCGCTGTACTGATTGGAATCAAAGAAACATGGAAATACTTATAAATTTGGTTTTCTTCAACACTTGAATCTGTTTTGCTGACATTTGTAAAAAATACATCAATGTTCTCCGTTTTTTTCAAAAGGCTGGTTATGGTTGTTTTGATTTCTGTAATCTTAATCATTTAGATCATGCTTATTTATAAAATCACTCAACCAGTCTCTTAAATAAGAAGGTAACTGTATTTTTAAAAGTTCAACTGATATCTCCATCATATGAGCTCCTTCAACAAAACCACCGCTTTTTGTTCTATGTCCATACTCGACAGGTTCAGCATACTCAACATTGTTATATACCTCGATGAAATAGTTGTTCCCTCGTTTGACCAGTTCTCCGACAAACCAATTACCTTGAAGATGGCTCGTGTCGACTGGAGTAGCATCTGCAGTAGCAGTTTGAAGATCGGTTGCAACTTGAATGACCATCTTTTCAAACTCGCATGGATAATCGTGCGAAATAATCTTTGCAAGTTTCTTTTCAAATTCATCTAAACCTTCAATTACAATATCTGATTGACTCATGCTGTATTCTTACCCTCCAAGACTGGAAGCTCTGCATGACTTGGTAAAGTATATTGCTTTCCAGCCACCAATACATAGCGTGTGCCTTCGTGTGTGCAAACGATTGTGTCATTCTTTTCAACACTTATTTTTGGATCATAAAACAACTTATAATCACTTTCGATTTTAACGTTTACATCATTCTTATTTGACTTGCCATTAGAAAAGCTAGACAAGGCGCATGGTATATCATCATATATTTTTTTGCCATCTAGGCCTTTATAAAAGACACTTTCGCCAGTCGGTAAAGTGTCTTTAAAAGGTCGATAAACGCTCATTTTATCATAATAAGTTAATGCTAGAATTTCAGCTTCACTCATCATTAGAATCTCTTGGAAGCCTCATTCTTTTAAAGTGGACTAATTGACATGAATAATCTTTCATAAAGTCAATTGCATTGTTATAGGCTGAAGCAGGATCTTTGTAGGTAATGCTTGTATCACCTCGACTTACGCTGGCAACTTCCTTGTTATCGGTAGCAAAAACTTTGTCAGCCATCAGCATATCTTCAGTGATTTCCGCTACAACTGATTCCAGTGCTTCAGGTAAATCATTACGATTGCAATGCGCTAAAACCTTTAATCTAACACGGTTTGCATATCGTGCGATAATCGGTTCTAACTGTTCTTTTTGTTCATCACTAAGATTTCTTACCTTTGGATGCTCCAGAACTTCCTTCAGTATCCTTTTCATTTGTTCCATCTGTAGAGCCTCCTTTTTCAAGTTCATTAATCTTCTTTTTCAAAGAAGTGTTTTCTTCTGATAGTTTTTTGATTTCACCATCTTTTTTAGAAATTTCTTTTTTTAATTCTTCCAGTTCACTTCCAGGCTTTTCAGTGCCTAAACCAATTACTGTTCCTTTTGTTTCCATATCTTGTCCTCCTATTCAGAATCGTGTGAGCAATAAACTCCAGCTAATTTGTTTTCATAAACATGTGCATATAAGTTATTGTTTCGATAATCCCACTTATGAGAATCGCCATTCTGGTTTTCATCAGGTGAAAAATACTTGATCCATTGTTCCATTGCTGATACTGCAGCTGATTTTTCAACCACAACAAAGTTGACGTTTTTACCAGTTGTTGGTGTTTTCTTATAACCATAATCACTTTTTCCATCTGCCAATGTGATTTGAGTGTACATTCTAGATTGTGGCATTTTGATAATTGTTGAGAACTTGTCTAAAATCTTTTTAGATTTTGTCGTATCCATATCTTCAATCATTGAAAGGTAAGATCCGACAATGAACAGGATACGTGATTCTTCAGGTACTTCATCGTTATCCATTTTGTCTGATGCTGCTCTTAATGCTTTAACAACAGCTGCAGCATCAGCTAATTTTTCTTCTTTTACTGTAATACCAGTAGTTCCACAGATTTTAGCAATACGAGCTGCATCTGTTTCAGGAATAACCTTTGTACGAATAAATTCGCTTAATAGTTTAGATGCAGGCATTTCTAATGCTTCATCGTTATCCAATCGGTCGATAGTTAATTCTTGAGAACGTTCTTTGTCATATTTGACTGTTTCCCAAGCGAATTTTGTTCCACCTTTTGTATAGCCCGATTTTCGGTCATAGTCACCAAGTGCATCCATGTCAATTTTTGCAACCTTGATTTCACCATGCGCTCCTTTTTTAACAGTGGTTTCATCACCTTCAAGGATAGAAGTCTTAGCTTCCTGTTTATAAAGTTCATCCATCAAAGGTGCAAATAAAGTAGCATAATCAATTACATTTTCCATTTTTCTTTCCTCCTATTACTTAATTCCCATATATTTTCTCATTTTATTTTGTTTATCCTGCATATCATTGATTGTGGCATTTGAATGAAGTCCTTCAGGTGTCTTACCTTTTAGCTTCTCTTTAATTCCATTTTCAAGACACTCACTATAAGTTTTAATAATATGATTCAACGATGCTTCCGCAGTCTCTTTTGTTGAATAGTTAATAATATCTGCCAATTTTACTGGTAAACCAGCTTCATCTAATTTTTTGATTGCATCGTTTTTAGAATTGTTGACCATAATCTCATGTTCCAGCGCCTGAATCTTCTTGTCTTTTTCAGCATCTTCTTCTGCTTTTAATTCTTCAGGCGTCAAGGATGCTTTTCTTTCTTTTTCAGCCTCTGCTTTTTTATATTCTTCAATAGCATCTGCTTTCGCTTTTTCAATGGCTGCATCCATATCTTCCTTTGATAAAGCACCTTCTTGAGTCTCATCCTCCTTTGGTTCTTCAGCAGTTGGTTCTGCTTCAACTGTTGTTTCTACAGCCTCCGATTCCGATGGTTCTTCATCACTCTTTTTGCCAAAAACAACTTCTTTGATTTTTTCTCCGATTGTTTTTTCTTGTTTTGTTTCTTGAGCTTCTTCCATTTTGTTTTCCTCCTTTAACCACTCTCTATAACAAAGCCTTATTTCGCTTTATTACCATTTTTAACAAATCTTTCTTTCCATTTTTGATAGTTGATATTCTTTTCCAACGGAACGACATTTCGTTCTTGATCAAAAATACTCATTGCGTGAACTGCGATTACTCGACATTTGCAATTCGGATGCATCGGCGGACAATTGACACCGACTATTGCATCTTCGATTTTGAACTTTTTACCATTCAATGGTATGCATTTTGGACATCCAGCGCCTCTGTACATATATTCATCAATCTTCATTTTTTTATATGACATCAATTGCGCTTGTTGAGCAAAATACTTTGCTTCTGTTCTAACTACACGCTCCGTTACATATTTACCTTTGCCAAGAACATCATCAATTCGCTTTGTCATCTTTTTAATAGAATTTCCATCCACAAATCCTGTTGCCAGTTCTTTTCTTAAGGATTCGGTCAATTTGTCAATGTTATCCCAAATGGTTTTGGAATACACTTTCGTTGACCATGGGTATTCAAGAACACTTTTAACAAGTTGAGGATTAAATCTTGCCACGTTAAATCCCAAACCGACTGTTTTTTGAACAGAATAGAAACCACGATAATAGTTGTTGACAAGTACGATGCCTAGATGCTTTTTAATGCTCCTTGTTGTTTTGCTAGCTAAATTCATCATTTCTTTATCAATCTGCGAAAGCAGTTCTTCCTTTCTTGAAAGACTGGTCTTAGCTGATAAAGTATTTAATTCCATTAACATCTTTGTTCCATCAGCTTCTTTTTCTATTTGTTCAATGTATTCTTCAATACTTTTTTTCCATTTAGTAAATTCTTTGCTGCTTAGTAGCCCTTTTGCTTCCTCGATAGATATTTCATTGTTTTCGGCAAATCGAATCAAGGATCGTTGAATATCTGCTTTTAAGCGTTCAGCTGCTTCATCATAGACATCCAGTAGATCTTCTACAATGTCATCTATTTCTTCTAACTCATCCAATAGACAATCTTTAGCAATTGCTAACTGTTTTTCTTTTTCGGTCTTATTCATCCAATTCATCCTCGCTTAGCTTAAATGCCTTGACAAGATTTTGATAAACCCCCTGTTTTACCTCTTCATCTTCATTTTCTTCTTTGATGTTTTCTAATTCTTCCTGAACATTTTCGATATCGTCCAACTTAGAAAGTAGTGTTTGATGAGAAATGAACGGTGAAATCATTTGAGCAATTTGAGCGTTCTCTAGCTTGTTTTGAGGTCGATTTCGATTAAATACGACATTGATATCTCGATAGTCATAATTGCCACCGAATAAATTCAAAATATTGGTAATCAATTCGATCCTTCTTTGTAGCGATTTTTTAAATTTTCTTTCCTTGATTGCAACAACTTGATCCATTGACCACATCTTGTAAGAAATAGCCACACCTGAAAGATTAGATGCAAACGCATTATCTGTCATATTCGGCACTGAACTAAACAAATGCATGTCACTTACTAGGCGGTTCTTATAGTTTTCTAAAGCTGTATCATTAATTTCTTTTAACATCCAAGATACATCACCACCATCGTCAAGAATGATTGCTCCTTTTTTACGCATTTCTTGAATGTCGGTTGTTGTTACATCTCCAAGCTTAGAAATCTTCATCAACGCCTCATCGTTATATTGGAATAAATTTGCTGTATTCGATTGGACTGTGTTATAGGCATCCACAATACTGATGATGCCTTCAAAATCACCAATTCGTTCTTCATTGTTGACAAACTCAACTACTGGAACATCTTTCCAGTAATGATCAACAATATCTTTCAACTGTAAGCTTCCACCAGCTCTTGACTCAAAATACCAGGTGCTTTCACTTGTGCTGAATTCCAACTTCAATATTTCGACCTTTCGCTTGGTATATGAACGAATAATACGAATAAAACCTAAATAGTTATCTTCGCCACCTGAATCACGAATCAAGATACCTTCGTTCGCTGGCACTTTGGTAAAACGAATATTGGCATCTTCGTCAATATATAAAATTTCAAAGCAATCGCCATGAATGGATGCTTTTTTAGCAATTTCTGTGTTTTCGTCCTGTTCATCGTTGTATTCAAGTACATTCTGTATCTTTTCCATGTACTCATCATTCTGTGAGTTGTATTTGATAGGATCTCCAACAAAATAACCAACCATGCTATCAGTAATATACTTACACATGTTGTTGACAATCTTATTATTGGGATCGTTTGCGTTGTATTTTTGCTTGTACACGATTTTATGCTTCCCAGCATAGTAGTTATCAAGAGTCCTGTATGTACTGTTTAAATATCGGTTTTCCATATAGATCCTTTTGATATCATTTTCATCCAAAGAGTTAAAACTCTCTTTATCCATATAAATTACTGCCATTTTCTATCCTCCAAAAAGCGAACGGTCTAATATTCTGAATCTCTTTCCTTTTTTAGCAATCGTTCGTGCCATTTCCAATGCATCAGGCGCATCATCATGGCTTGCCATAGGAAAATGCATAAGCTGTTCTAAAAGCAATTTATGTCTACGATTGAACTTGATGTATTTATTCTTGATGTCAGGTTGCAGCGATTGAATACGCAGCACCTTGTCACCAGTTGAATTGATTTCTTCGATTGGCAAGTAAAGACCTGCTTTGGCAGAAGCTTTGGAAATTTCCTCTTTTAAGAACCATTGGAACTGTACAGTTTCACAGCCAAGTTTTTTAAAGCCTTTGCCATAAGTCTTTCTAAGCCATCTTTCTTTTTCGAGCACATCGTTAATGATGCGATCAGGATGTCTACGCATCACATCGGCATCAATTACATACATATATCCAGTTGCCTTTTGTTTGGCGATAGTGATAATGGCCGAATAGTCTGATTTTTTATTTTTGCCAAGCGATGGATCTACTGCTCCATAGAATTCAAAATCCTTTGAATTGAAATTCATTTCAAATTCGTTGTAGTAATCAAACCATTCTTCCTGGAATAAACAATCATCAGGGCTGATTGGTTCATTCTGTAATTCTGAATTGAATGAGGCATCTCCTTCAGATACCTTGATGCACATAAGGTTGTAATAGGACAGTTTGTCTTCCCATAATACTTTTGTGCCTTCCAGCATTTCTTTTTTATGTTGTTCAAAAAAGTACAAAGCTTTTGCTTCATGTTCAGGTTCATCAAGGTCGGTATATATCTTTTCCCATTCATCCCATAGATTGACTGCAGTGGAAAAAGAAAGGACTGCCTGATATTTTATGCTTTTATAGCTTGGATTTTTTAAGACATTTGCAAGCAACGAATCATAATGAAGCATTGTTCCAATATAAATAATATCGGTGTAATCATCACCAGCTTTCGATACTGCCTTATAAAACCAGTCGGATAGTTTCTTTCGCTGATCAACCGTTCTTACATTTTCATCATTCTCAATATCATCAAGAACCAATAAATCAGGCCTCCAATTCTTGTGCTTTCTACCACGAATTTTTTTGCCTGAACCAATAGCTTCAATTTTGATGTTTGTCTTTGTTAATAAAACGTTTGAACGCCATACCTTACCATCTAGTTTCCCAAAATCTTCGATGATATGTTCATTTTCTTCCATCTCGGTTTTAATAGAATCTAAGAAACTCTCAGCCTGTTCTGAACTATCTGACAAGATAATGATGTAGTGCTTATACTCATATAACGCTGCATGAAGTGATCCTTTGAATGTAAGGTTCGTTGATTTAGCATGACCACGAGGGGCAGCAATCGCTCTTTTACAGCCTGGCATTCTGCTTATCTTCTTTTGAACGCTTTTTGAAAGTGGTACTTCGTCTTTCATAACGCCATGTTTCCAAATATTGTCGAGTTCTTCGTGGAAGCGTGGAGACTTTCTGACAAAGTAATGAGGGAGGTAGGCTCTTCCAAAAAATTCCATATCAAACGAAGCTAATTTTTTTCGTATACCATTCTTGCCAGTTAAAGGAGCTCCTCTTTCAAAATCATCAAGAAGTTGTTTTCTTAAAAGGTTGTTGTCCTTTTTTAAAAACTCTTTTAAAAGGTCGTTCAAATAAACTTTATATTCTTGCGTATCATATGCTTCGCTATCGGCAATTTGATTTTCAGCTTCTAAAATTCCATCCAAAAGCATGTCTAAACTTCTTTTTTTGAGTCTTCCCATCCTATCCTCTCCTTTCGCCTTATAAAAAAATCGCTATAAAGCGATTTTAAGCGTTGTTTTTACTTGTACCCCACAATTACTCAACTTTATGCCTAATTCGTTTTTTAAAGGGGTTTTTGCGCGAATTAAAAGGTAATACGCCCTTTACGAACATTAGGGTATGCTTTGCCATCCCAGATATTTTATTTTCTAGGATAGTTCATGCTATTTAACCACCAATTTCCGCTTACAGGACGAATCAACCGTTTGTTTCTGTTGGCTTTGTAGTATCAATCACATTCAAACTCAACGTGATTTCTTTAATTTCATTACATACAGTAATTTCAAATGTTGCTTTTCTTTGTCTTTTATTAAAACTTTTTATTCTGCTTTTAAATTTTAAAAGGATACCTTTTAAAATGATGATATTTCCATCTTCATCTACTGTTACCTCAGTCGGTTCTAATGGATGACCATTGTTGTTTAATATTTTTACCCACTCTTCTTCCAGGAAGGTAAGTGTGGATGGGGAAGTTTTGTCCCCCAAGAAACGTTGCACACCATTAATACCTTTGATTTTGTAAAAGTCTTCGGCTTCGAATTCTGTTTCTACAAAAACATAGTTCGGGAATAATATGTATTCTCTTTGCATCCAAGCGCCTCCTGAACGAATCAAGCGACTTTCTCTTGGAACAAGGGCTTGATACCCAGCCAACTCTAATTGCTTCTGTATTTGAAGTTCTTGGCTTCCTTTCACTTGTATCACGCACCACATATCTATCCCTCCATTTCTTCTGTTTTCTTTGTGTTTAAATACTGGACAAGTTCCTTGTATAGCTCAGGTTTTTCCTTCGCCATGGAAGAGAACAGTAATGTTTTAAATTCTTCAATCGCTGCATCCTTAACATCTTGGTTTTGGATTTCAACTCTTTTCTTATAAGCAGTCGCACGAATAAGTGCATTTGACTCCTTCATAAGTTTCGCTAAATCTACTTCATCCCAATCTTCTTCTTTCGTGCTTGCTAAGCGATTAAACACGTTACCTGATGTGATACGGATGATTGCTTCTGCCATATCTAAATCAGGATTACGATCCAATTCTTCTTTTACTAACTTGAAGTTCTGATGTGTCATCTTCAATGCTTCCATATTGGCATTAAACGAACGAGCATATCTACACACACTAGCTACAGATACCGATTGTTCATTTTCTTTTAGAAAATCTACAATTTCAGTATAAGTTGCATCAGACTGAAGCATAGTTTCAACTACAGATTTAAGATCTTCAGGCAAGTTGTCAATCTTACTGTGTTTCCGATTGGCCATAGGTTTAAACCTCAATCATATCGTCTACAATGTTTCTTGCTAAAAGCTTTATTCCTTTGCTAGTAAGTTTAGCTTCAAGGTTTCTGTAGTTGACATCCTGAGATAGCTCCAACACTTCATTTCTTGTAGCGATATCTCTTAAACGAATATATTTTTCTTCAGTCAAATAGTTGATGCAGTCTAAAAACTCCCATTTTTCAACTCCATCCATTTCTAACACTGTTTCAACGCTTTTAAGTTCGTTGTACTTGTATCTAAGAACATTAATCGTTCTTAACACACGACCATTGTTGCTGATAAAGTTTGCAGCTTCTAGTCGCTTCTTTAATATTTCTTTATCTGCCATTTCTATACCCTCTCTTTCAATAGTAATTTATAGATTTCATCTAGTTTATTTTCTGTTTTTCGTTGTTCACGAATAAAGTCTTCTTTCGTTAAGAACTGTTTTTGTGCTTCTTTTAAATCGTTTCTGAATTCTTTGACCGATTCTTTGAATTCGGTTTTAGGCGTGTAGTCAGTTTTAATATCTTGAATATCTTTCTTGACTTCTTTAATGATTTTTTCATGAGCAACTTCGGTAAGATAATCTTTTTCAATCTGTTGGATTTTATAATCTGTTTTATCAATCTTGTCCATAGTCTTTTTTAAAAAGTAAGTGATAATTGTAATTACTGTACCAATTGCCAATTCTAAAAAATAATCCATTTCTATACCTCCTTGCTCGTTATTACAAGGCAAATTTTAGATAAAAAAAAGAAAGTGGTAAAATAAACTACTTTATAGTTAAACTTTACTACTTTCTTTAAATTTTCTATAAATCAAACAATGTGACTTGTCCTTCGTATGGATCGATTTTTTTGTTTTTGAACAAATCGCCGATGATTGTTCGTATCTGTATTTCTGATAAGCCATACTTCAATGCAAGTGCTTTGATATCCCCATTTTTTTCATACTCAATGCGTATTTTCTCATTACGCTTTCTTCGCTCGATTTCACTGAACTTAGGAATATAAATGCTTGTTCCTGCATAATAGTGAATCAACCTCTTATAGGCTTCTAAACCAATGACTTCAACGACTTGTAACTGTTCTTCATTTAAATCATCTAATGTTACATCTGCACTTTCTGTCATTAATTCATCCATTTTCTTTCAGCCGTCCTAACGTAGTTTTTTAAAATTTCAATCAGTTTGTTTCCATCATCTCTTGAAAGACGATTAAATATGCGTTGTGGGGTTGATTTTACTTGGAACTGTCTTTCTATAATACCCGCCAATCTTTCGCCTACAGGAGCATTATTTGGTTCTCTATCCAAAGATTGAAGCTCATACATCAATGACCAGCATTTCTTCTTTTGTCCTGATGTCATAACTTCATCAATCTTATTATTCTGTTGCTTTTCCAGGTAGGCGATGATTTCATTGGCTTCACGATACGTTAGTTCCTTAGTTGAATATTTACATGTCTGATTAAAAATAATCATATGCAAGATGTCATTATCTTTATCTTGGCGATCAACATATCCTAATGCACTTGCAATAGCATATATTTTTTTGGTCTGCCATCTCTCAACAGTTTTCATAAGATTGCTCCTTTCAATTATTCCGCTTCTAGCGTTACCTTGATTGAATCTTCAACAATCAATGAACTCTTGATTTTAGCTACTGCCTCTTCAACCGTTCCATCAAATCCCGAAGCTTCAATAATTCTCAAGATATTTTGATAAGCCATAACATCCTGTACAAGGAATGCATTATCACTCGCTTCTTTTTCGCTAAGGTCTGTGTACTTCAAGATGTTCTTTTGATCTTGTTTGTATTTACCTTTTAAACGTTTCATAAGAAGCGCTTGTTTCTTCTGATCAGGAGTCATATGAGTGACAACATTAGATAATGTATCTTCAATATAATCTCCTTTGAACATATTCGCCAACATTGTTTTGGCAACATCGGTCAATGAGAGCTTTGTTTCTTCTTTAATAAAATCAGGAACAGTCTTTCCTAAAACCTCTTTGATAACTACCCACGAAATTGGTTTGACTGTTGCTGCATTTTGTACGATGACTTTAGCACCATTATTTCCATAGATTTCTACGGTTTTTAGTTTTGTATCCTGCAGATCTTTTTCGGCGTATTCTTCAAAATCAGCCTTTAAATTTTCCATTTCATTTTTGATGCCAGCCAATTGTGCATCTAATTCAGCGTAGCGATCAACTTTCTCTCTAATTTCCATGTTCGCCACCTCCAGTAAACTTACTAGCACATGTAGTGCATAATTCTACATTATTAAATACTTTTACATTTTCAGCAGTTCCACAACACATGCATGTAGGGATATGCTTTTTGATGAGAAGGCTATTGTCTTCCGTTTGAACGATTTCTACTGCTGCACCTTTTGGAATGTTCATCTGATGTCTAATCTGTGCAGGAATCGTAATTCCACCAGTTCTAGAAATCTTTTTAAATAGCTTGTTTTCCATCTGTTTTCCTCCTTTGTTTTCCTATGCTCCACTCTGCATTATCCGAGGGCTTGTGACCTCCGTTGGCTGCATTAGAGCAATGGGTTATTTATCCCCAGTGCATTTTTTGTATTCATCTTCTGTAATCGGATAGGCTTCTTTAACATATAAAGAAAAGTAAGCCATAAACTCTTCCGCTGTTAGCTCTTCATCAACCTCGACAAATCGCTTTTCACCGTTCAGATTCTTGATCACAAAATACTGTGATTTCATATTGAGTACCTCCTATCAGTTCTTTTGCTTTTAATACTTTTTTAGAGTAATCTGTTTCATAAATGCCTTGTTTCCATAACCTTTGAGCTCCTGCAACACCAATGTTATAAGCCATAAGCATTTGATGTTCACTTTCATTCCATTTCAGCTTGCTTAATAAAAAGATACCAGCCTTAGCTCCTTGGTATGGATCAAGCATATTTGTTAGTCCTAACTCTCTTTCTACCTCTTCAAAATTGATTTTATTTACTTGCATAAGTCCGTAGTCATCTGTACTTGATATAAGTTCTGGATTGAAATCACTTTCTACTTTCATAATCGCAAGTACTAATTTCATATCTAATCCTGCATCTATGCACTCTTCTCTTATATAATCTTGCAAATCCATATCAAGAGGGACATTGTAGTATGTTTTGACCTCTGTTTTTAACTCCTTAGCTTTAGTTTCAACAATTTGTGTTTCGACTTCTATTGGTTTATTTGCAGGAACAATTATCAAGTCATATATCTTATTCATTGCTATGATAGTGATTATTATTGAAACCATCAGAAGAGATCTTTTCATTGCTCCATCCTCTTGCATTTGCTCATTTCTTTTTGAAGTCTTCTTTTGTGTTTTAACAGATCTCTTTTTCTCATTGGTGAAGAAGTGCTTTTTAAATCTACTTCGCATTTTTTAAGTTTGTTTAAAACCTCGTTTTTACCCATGTTAAACTCCTATTTCATTGTCACTTTCTCTTATTTTTTCTAGATCTTGATACATAAGAAGTATGCTTAAGTATGCAATTGATCCAAGCAAGGTTGACGTAAGGACTTTTGGCTTTGACTTTAGATATTGCATTTGCGTATTGAAATGTATGTTGTTTTCGTATAAGTGCTTGTATCTAGGATTTCTAGTTACTTTTTCAAAGAATTCTTGTCCAGTCATACTATTTTTCGATTCTAGCTTCCAATATTGCCTGAAGCTCTCTTTTTTCCTTTTCATACTCGTGTACTAAACTCCAATCACAAGCATCCCATCGATCTTTCATATCAATATAGAACAACTCTCTGTCAATCCATTCAATTCTTCGTTTGATTTGTTCATTTGTCATATTCTGATATTCCATTTTTATCACCTCACAATTCCCATATAGGTTTAAGAACTTCAATGATCTGTTCATATGTCATCTTATTATCGTTCTCTTGTAATTTTTGATCCAACACCATCGCACATTTTTTAAGTTTTAAAATGCCAAGATCTTCTTTACTGACGCTCCCATATCGACCTGAATTCGTCATCATTCCTAAAACGATCATAAATGTGTTCAGCTTTGCATAATCTACTAAGCAGTAATCTTTCCATTCATCACAAACTTCTTTAGCAAACTTCTTTCTGTTTAATCTTGGCTTATCAGGCGGGATAATCCCTTTTTCCTGCAAATTCTTTTTGATACGTTTTCTTTCGTCTTTTTCACGATTGGTCATACGTTTATATTTCTTCGCTGCCATATACTCCTCCTACTTTAAGAACTAGTTACCATATCTTCTTTTATCGTCATGTTTTTTCAACTTGCATACTAATTCAAAAGTCGTTTGTATCTTTTCTACATTAAACAATGCATCTTCTTTGATTCGATAAACATATAGATATCGTCTGTCATCTCGGATATAAACTGTTTTCGTTGCCAACTTTAACAATTCTTCAGCAAAATAAGTATCACCAAACCAATGCAATGAGCCGACCATAGTGATAACTCTAGCTTCAAAGTATAGAGAATCTTTTTCTAATCTCATTAGCTTCACCTCCTCACTCTGCATTATTCGAGGGCTTGTGACCTCCGTTGGCTGCATTAAGGAGGACTTTATTCGTCCTCAGTTTTGAATGTGTGTGTGCATTGACAATTTAGCGTTTGTTTGCCTTCTAAATAGGCTTTTTTAATTCTAAGCTCTAGATCTTCAGCCATAATAGCTGCAGTTACAATCACAAGAATCAATAGAATAGATGCGAATAACAAACAGTCTTGTATGCTTAGCTTAGAAGTCACTTTACTAAGCAAAACACCCAAAATCACTCCGAATACAACGCTAATCAATGTCTTTTTAATTTTTCTCTTTCCCACTTTCGTTTCTCTCCTCTTTATTGTTTTTTATACTTACATAGATTGCATATACAACTATGGCAGTGCAGATTTTATAGATCATTTGTACTAATTCATTTAGCATTTAAATAACCTCTATTCCTAACGTTCTAGCCATGGCAAACAGTCCATTCACTGAAACATCATCATTGTTAATGCTATTTTCATAAACATTGGTTGCTCCACGAATGCCCCATTTTGATTTACAAACACCTTTTAAGAAGTTCAATTCTTTATTCAATCCTTGTTGTTTTAACGCTGGGAATAATTTTTCTACATCATCATCCGTAACATTGGATGTTGAATAGTATCGGCTCATCTTGATTCTTGAAAATAGCTGAGCGAATTGTGCTTCCTGTTTTCCTTTCATCTTTGAATAGACCTCTGTATTACCAATCAACACGATTCCAACGCCCTTTGTTCCTGTGATTGAGTTTGGATCAGCAAGTGTTCTTATCTGTTCAAGAGCCGATAATTTCAAGTGTTGCGCTTCATCGATGATGATCACTCTGTTTGTTCCTTCAAGCTTATCTCTAATCGAAAGCATCAACTCCATCTTGTTTCTGCTTTCAGGAATTTTAAGTGTCCTAGCTAGAAGTCTAAGCATATTGCCTAGAGTTCCAGCTACAGGACTCATTTCCATATAGATTGCTTGCGTTGGATTTTCTCTTACATACTTCTGCGCTGCTTTTGTTTTGCCAATTCCTGCATCACCATGGGCGATTGCGATACCTCCATTTAATTGAGCATATCTAATCATCTTATAAATATCTTCGCTGATAGAAATAGGAATGTAATCTTCCATCGGTTTATATGTTTGAACCTTTTCTTTGATTTCCTTTTGTTCAGTAATAGTGTCTAAATATTCAACGATTTTGGCTTCTACTGCTGTTACATCGCCTTTGTATTTACCACCTCTATACTGCGAAAGAGCTGTCATACTCACGCCAATCAGTGGCGCAATCTTCGCTTGAGAAACACCAGCTTCTTTCATGTATTTCTCAAGTCTTTCTTTTACTGCAACGTTAAGCATAATAATCTCCTCCTTGTCGCTTAATTGAGTTTATATTCATCTTGTCTAAATCCACATCATGCACTTTGTATAACATTGGCTTTTCATCCGCATTTAAGATCTCTAAATCGTAGTTTGGTTTAGAAACATCACTGTCTTTGTTGTCTTTAGCAGATTTCAGCAACAATTCAAGTGCAGTATTTCTATCGATATTAGCAATGATTGAATCCTTGATTGCTTCCTTAGCAACTTTCTTAAGTTCTCTAGTTTTAGCCATCGCAAGTTTGACTTCTTCCTTACTTGCTCCGTATTCAAGCACTGCGACATTGTCTGCTTCAACTTCCATGATGAATCTATCATCAAGGTCATATACTCTAACTCTGGATAAATCATCTGGATCATATCTTAGATAAACTTTCTTATTCAGCATCTGCATGATTAATTCATTGTTGAAGTAATCCAGCTGAGTTCCACCAATCTTCAAACTAACGCCACGTCTTGTCACTTTTTGAGCTCGAGTGGATCTTAACATCATTAGATTTAATTGCTCTTCGGTTGCGGTTGTCTTCGTATGCAGGTTTTCTTGATATACGTCAATCTTTCTTTTACCCTTATCCGCTGCAACTGCACCGTTGTATTCTTCATAATTCAAGTAATATTCAATCAATTCTTCGATTTCTTTGATAAACGCTTCTTTATCAGGTATATTTCCGTTTTTAAGTTCAACTTTTAAGATCTCAGGCTTTTCAACTACATTTCCACCTGTATAAGTTGCAAACAATCTAGAAATACTGTTTTTGAAATCTAAGAATCTTCGTTCAATGATCTTAGCTTTTGCGTTTCTAACGAGTGCATTGACCATATTGATTCCTAAGCGTTCAAGAATTGGAGGAGGAGTAAATTTATCTTCGTCCTTTTTCTTCTTTCTGTGTCCTGAACCGCCGAAGTCAAATGTTAAGAACTCTCGACCATTATCTAAGTAAACATTCTTAGGTATTCCATACTTCTTGATACCTCGTCTTAATGAATAAATTGAAGCTTGCGATGATGGGGTATCTGTAATGTAGATACATGTCATAATTCCGCTTCGTGCATCCATAAAGGCTGTTAGGTAAAGTCTGAACGTCTTTTCGCCATCCCCAACAATTACATCGATTGTATGGTTGTCTCCAATCCAGTAGTCATTCGAATCCATGTTGTCATAAGTTCTTCGTATGTATGGCGCACATCTATCATCAAATGCCTTATCTCCATCTCTTCCAAGAGTTAATATTGCATCAGGAATATCAGCTTTTACATGCCTTGTAAAAGTACAATAAGCTGGTATATCCTCATACAACTCAGGTGCTGTATTTTGAATATATAGCTGAGTATATTGATAGCATTTCCTGAGTGGATGCTTTGCTTGATCCAACAAGAAGCTCAAGAATACTTGCCACACATGTTCATCAATTTTTGTGTAGCCTTTCTTGGCTTTTCCTCGTTTATCAATCAAGCCTTCTAGATCTCCATTCTTTAAGGCTTTATATTTGCGATAAAGAATACTTGTAGAAATATTAAGCTCAGGATGTTCTAACTTCATCTTTGTGATGAATAGTTCATCAACTTCACTCTTATTTCTTGCGTTTTCTTTATTCCTGAAGGATTGCCATTCATTAATAACGTTTTCCCAAAAAACACATTCCTCTCTTTCTTGGGTGCTCATAAACTCTAGCTTTTCAGCATTCTGTACTTCAATGTTAGTGTTTAAGATACCCTTAGAGCGGTAGTACTTTTGTTGTTCCTCTTCTGTCAGTTGATCTAGAGGTATGGCATGAACTAATCTACCTCTTGAATTTTTAACTTGTACAGATTTATAAAAGCCTTCTGTAACAAGTTGTTGAATTCTAACTCTGTGACATCCTTTTAATTCTGCTAATTCTTGAAGTGTTAGCGTCTCCATTTAACCACCTCCTCACTCTGCATTATTACGAGGGCTTGTGACCTCCGTTGGCTGCATTAAGAAGGACTGGTCATTATTTACCAGTACCCACTAATTCAAATGGATCTATAACCAGCTTCTCAGCTAGTATTTTTAAACTTGAATAATCAGGTAAATGAACTTTATTTTCATAATTAATAACTGATTTGAGAGTTAAGCCAGTGTAATAAGCAAATTCTTTTTGTGTCATTTTTAAAGAATTTCTTATTATTTTTAAATTCTCTGCAAAACTATTGCTCTTACTAACAACATGCAAATATTTGTGTTTAGATAAGTCATTCTCCATTAAGTACATAGGATTTACATTGAAGAGTTTTGCAAGCAAGCAAAGGTTTTTAGCTGTAGGTTCACGTCTACCAATTTCATAACTTGCAATTGTGTGATGAGAAATATTAGTTTTTTCTTCAATATCTTCTTGTTTAAGTTTGAAAGATTTTCTTAATAAACGAAGATTTTTACTAAAATTATTTGTTTTAAGTTCACTCGTTTCTTCAACTAATGTGTCTATTTCACATTGTTCAACGTCTATGTTGGATTCGGATGCCCTTTCTATGTGAGAAAATATGCGATCTATTTCTTCGGTTTTAACACCCTTGTTATTGTTTTGCTTGTTATCGTTATAATAGAAAATAATCATTATTATTCCTCCTTAAAAATATCATTTACATTACATTCCAATACTCTTGCAATTTCTTTAGCTCTTAACGGATGTATCTTTTTTGTTTCTTGCCTTTCAATTCTGCTTAGAGCTTGATTACCTAAGCCTGCCTCAATAGATAATTTGCATTTAGACAAACCTTTAGCTTTTCTCTTCTTTTTGATTTCGTCAATATTAGGTATTAAATACATATAATCACCTCCAAATGTATCCATATGGCTACCTTAGTCATATTATAAGATACCCACATGGTTAGGTCAAGACGTTTTTTTATTTATTAGATGTGTTTTTTCTATCCAAGTGGTTACATAATTGATATACTATAAAAGAGGTGATAAGCGTGAAGCTCGCTGACAACATAAGACTTTTAAGAAAAGAAAAAGGTTTAACGCAAAAACAAATGGGTGAACAATTAAATATTCCATTTAGAACAATTATGAATTGGGAACGTGGCGTAAGAGAACCTAGCTCACAGAATATGGTTGCACTAGAAAAATTTTTTAATGTGAGTGGATCTTTTTTGCGTGGAGAAACAGATATAAGAGAGCCTATGATATGGGATGATTTAGATGTTCTAAATTCTATAAATAACGAATTCCCTCAAATGCTTAAAAGAGTATTAAATATATTTGAACAAGAAGACGAAGATAACCAACATGCGATTTTTACAATAATTTCTGAATTGCAAAGTATCTTAATGTCTAATAAAAAAGAAGAGAAAAAGAAAGTTCTTTACATGGCAATGCTTAATTTAAAAACAATTAACGATACATTAAAAGTTAATAAAACCCACGACTAAAATACTACATATATTAGACTTTATCTTCCCTTATATCCAAGTGCGATAGGATATATCAAAATACGATATTTTTATAAAAAAAAGATGCAAATTCCATTATAAAATCTGCATCTTTTTTATGTTTTCATTGACATAGTAGGCTTACTATGTTATAATAATAATGTAAAGAGGGAAGGAGGTGTTAAGATGGATGAACATATTAGCGAGATTATAAAAGACCTCTCAGAAGCTTTCCTAGCAATTGTTAGTTCGATCTGCTTAATCATTACTACTGCTAGAAAAAAAATCCAAGAAGTCTAAATCTAAATCTCGAAAAAGGGTTAAAAGATGAGGGCAACCTCATCTCCCTGATTCAATTATAATATAACATGTTCCTCTATCGGCATCAATGAAAATCTTTGATATTATTGTATGTGCATTATCCTTAGTTGTGATTATTGAAGGCTTCGAAGGAGAGTTTGCCAACCCAACAATTTTTGATATGGCTAAATGGATCAGCTGTATAATAATGATTGCATGCTATATCAACTACAGAAAAAGAGGTGATCTAAATGACTAAATTTAATGAAAACGAATATAAACGCGATTGGAAAAAAGAGAATATGAAAACCGTTCGTGCTTCTTTTAAAAACGACTTCGTAGATCAGTTCAAAGAGGCGTGTAAAATTCTTGGCATTACTCAAGCAGATGCAATTCGTGAAGCCATGAATAATACTATTCAAAAAGCTGATGAAATTAGTAAAAAATAATAGCTTAAAATCACCTTTTAAGAAACGTAAAAATTAGTCGTTTTCTTAAAAATCTCACTGTAAATCCATTTTTATTAAAAGGCTTTTGAAAACTTTAAAAAAGTCGATAAAATGGGGCTTTATGAGAATTTACAGTGAAAAGCCTAAAAATTTACAGTGAGATTTCATTTTTCCCCTTTTAAAAATTATATTTATATATACAGATTTTTAATTTTTTTAAAACCTTAAAACTTACCTTTTAAAAGTCATAAAAGCCTTTATTTATCGGCTATTATTGACTTTTTTTATTTTGGTTTAAAAGGCAGTAAAAGTCTTTTAAAAGGGTATTTTTCATTATTTTTTTAAAATTCTTTTATTCTTCAAAAATGCTCTTTTTTTATGATTTTTTTGTTGCAAAATAAAAATTACTGTTTTTCATAGTATTACAGTAATTTCACTCGAAATTGCACGATTTTATGGGCTTTTTTAAACTTTTTACGGGTTTTTACGGATTTTTTCAGCTTAATTTCTCACTGTAAATCTTTTCTATTCTATTTGATAACTCACATTATCCTTATTCTAATAGTATTGCCCAAATCGTATACATTCCTAACTCTATACTTATTCATGAAATAATCCAATTGTGTTTTAGGTACAGTTCCTTCATAAACAAATCCTTCAATCTTTTTTAATAAGACATCTAAATCACCTTGTTCACAGATTTCACCTTTTTTTAAGAGAATAATGGCTTTTGAAATATCCTCAACATCAGAAACAATATGAGTAGAAATAATTACTGTATGCTTCTCACCATATTGATTAAGTAAATTCTTTAAATGAATTCTTTCCTTAGGATCTAATCCAGCTGTAGGTTCATCCAAAATTAAGATTTCCGGTTCATTTAACAATGCTTGAGCTATTCCCACCCGTCTTAGCATTCCTCCTGAATAATGTTTAAGTCTAATATTCTTTTTCTCGTATAATCCTAATTCTTTTAACAAATATTCTATCCTATGTTCAAGTTTTTTTCCTTCTAAGCCTTTTAAAACTCCTATATATGATAAAAAATCATAAGCTGTGAAATCTTGATAATAGCCAAAATTTTGTGGCAAATATCCTAAAGAATTAAAATAATTATTTTTTAAATGATTAATTTGTATTCCGTTATACAAAATACTCCCCGAATCAATTTCATATAAATTACACAAACATTTAATTAATGTTGTTTTTCCTGCTCCATTTGCACCTAACAATCCATAAACTCCTGTTTCAAATTGAAGATTAATATTGTTTAATATTTCATTTCCGTTTAATGCCTTGAACAAATTTCTCACTTCTAACATTCTTCTATGCCTCCCTTTTCATATAGACTAACTTGTGTATCAAATAATTATTTATATTTACCATCCCTTTTAATCAAATCTTTATGAACCCCTTGTTCAATAACTTCACCTTTATCTAAAACTATAATTTGATCCGACGAACCAATATTTGACAATCTATGTGTTGCAAATATACACAATTGTTTTTTTCAATTTATCAAATGTTTGAAACATTTCTAATTCTGCTAAAGCATCCATTGATGCAGTAGGTTCATCTAAAACTAAAATACTTGATTCTTTCATGAAAGCTCTAGCAACGGCTATTTTTTGCCACTAGCATCGCAATTTATTGATAATGTCAAGATAAAATTCACCAAAATGGATCGTTTATTTTTCACCAATTTGGATTGCATTATTTAGTTTCAAATGAATCTATTACATCTTTTATTCTGTATGATGGACCTACTATACTGACTATATGTGAATGATGCAGCAGTCGATCAAGTGTCGCATTTGCTATTACAGGATCTCCGAATATAGTTGACCATTTAGATAAATTCTTGTTTGTTAAGATTATTGTTGATTGTTGCTCTAACTATGTTTAGATTTGTACTCTCATCTTAAATTCCATCTGACATCAAATCATAGAGTGTATCCGAATGTGACCCAACAGCATATTTACTGGTATAACTATCGTTCATGATATTTCTTGCCTCCGTGATATTTCGTTAATTAAATATTACACACAAGAAAAAAATAGTAAATTAAACCGGTACAAGCCGACAAAATCTTGTAGAAGAGGGAAATTTTAATATCTTAAATTTAAAAAATCATTTTCATTTTCGGATTATCTAGTTATGCACAGTATTTTTTATGATTTATGCACAAGCATAAATAAAAAGCTCAGCATTTAAGCCAAGCCATGTTGTTGATGAAGCTATCCAAAAGGTGCATTTAAGGTGCACAAATCCTATTATTTTCATTTATTATACTTGATATAAAGATAACCAAAACCATTATTATTTTCTCCATAACCTGCTCCACCTACTTTTCCAATTGCAGTTAATCAATCTCTTGTTCGAACATAATACAAAGATAGTAGTACCACTTCTACAATGCCATATGGAAACAGCCATAAATATGCAAATTCTGGATGTAATTCATTAATTGGTGTTTCTGAATTTTCGATTACAATTGCACCAGACTTTATATCTTCTACTTTTTTCTTATCATGATAGATATGCAAAGGACAAATAATAGCAAGTACAATTATGCATATCAATAATACTCTTCCTGGTTTTTTATTCATAATAATTTACATTAAACACCTTTCTATTTAATACAAAAAACAAAACATTGTATATTAGCAATACTATCATTCCAATTGAATATGGAAAACTACTTGTTCCAGTAATAATCATTGTTGGATCTCTATAAGTAAGTGGATTAATTATATTTATCATATTTAAAGAACCTAGCGGTGATAAAAAGTATAGTCCTGCTATAACAAATAAACTAATAAATAATCCTATATACGCATTTTTAATTTTTCCGTCATATGCATTTCTATTTCAACTATAGGCATATCAATTTCATAATTTCCTACTATGATAATATATAGACCTATAGTTGTATAATTCTATCACATGAATTCGCAACGGTCATATCGTGAGTCACTATGACTATTGTTTTTCCGAAATCATTTAATTCTCTTAGTATTTTAAGAACTATATCTCTATTGATTGGATCTAAAGCTCCTGTTGGTTCATCTGCCAAAATAATATCACTAGGTTTTAAAATTGCTCTTGCCAAGGCTACTCGTTGCTGTTCTCCGCCTGAGATTTCAAAAATACGCTTTTTTTGATAATTTTTCAAATCAACCTTAAGTAACGCTGTATTAATCAGTCTTTTCTTCTGTTCTCTACTTTTATTTACATATCTTAGAGCAAGCATTAAATTCTCTTCTACAGTAAAATTATCTATTAAGGCAAAGTTTTGAAATAAATACGAAATGTTACCTCTGATAACCTTATTTGAATTATTAGTATTGCATTTAGGTGCCTTTTTACCTAAAAGAAAATATTCCCCAGAATCAATTGGTTCTATCAGACCAATCATATTTAATAATGTTGTTTTTCCGCATCCACTAGATCCAGTTATTGCTACCATTTCACCTTTTTTAATTTCTAAATTAAAATCATGAAAAATGCTTTTTGAACCAAATCTCTTATATAAACCGGACATTTGTATTATATTCATCATTCTTCTCCTTTTAACATTCCATTGAGTTGTTTTCTTTCCTTGCACTTAATCATGGCATAAGATATAAATATATCGATTCCAACAAGAATCATATATATCAGTGCAGAATATTTGTTTGGTTTTATAAGCAAAAGTTGAACAAATCCAAAAATATAAAATGTTATAAAGTAAAATATTTCATTTTTATATCTGTCTAACACAGAAAAACAAAGCATTTTTTTTACAAAAATCTGTTTTTTTCTTGATACTAATACAATTAAAATAATATAGTACGAAGCCAGTATATCTACAATGACAATTAGTGTTAGCCCCATAACCAAGATAAAAGTTCCCATTATAGTTGTTTTCATATACCCTTTATAGTCTACATTAATGCTACCGAATTTTACTTTATTATACTCTAATTTATTATTAACTATAGCTCTCCTTATATTTTGTCTATTAGCTTTTGTGTTTTCCACACGTATGGGATTACTGATAGCTGAATCTAAAAAAGAATAAGATTCATGTTCTAAATATTGATCATGCAAGCAAACATAAATAGGATTTTTAACAAACGCATGATTTGCACCTATCATCTGAACATTTTGTGTAAATATATATCTGTCATTGTTGTTATAAAATTGCACATTGAGTTTTACATTACTATCTTTATAAAGCCATTGCAAAATATCGCATACATATTTAAAATCTGTATTGTTTTTATATTTTTTAGGAGCTAAAACAGTAAGATCATCTCCTTCAAAATATTTATTAACTGAGTCATTAAATAAACCTTTATATCTTTTCATTCCGTTTAGGTTAGTTCCTAGCAAAAAATATTCTTCATTTGATTTAATTTCTCTTTTCAATGGTATGTTTTTTGCAAACGAGTTTAAATACTCGTTGTCAAAATAGTACGATTTGATATATTCAGCATCAGAAGTCTTTTCTAGTTCTTTAAACATATTATATACTTTTACTTTAAGAGTACTATTTCCATTTATTGTTTGTTGAAATTCGTCATCTATATAATCGTATTGAGAAATAGTCATATATTTTGATTCCTTTTCATATGCACTTGCAGCTGCATATGTTAACATTGTCGTCTGGAGAACATCACTCAATGGTGAAAGTATTAATACAATAGCAACAAACGTTACAACTTTCAAAAGATAACTTAATAATAGAGGTAGTCTCACATGAAAGAATCCCTTTAATATTGAAGATAGTGTATATTTTTTAATAATTAACATCATCGTCCATGATAAGATAATATTAATCAATAACATAATAAATTGTATACCTAGCAGTTTTGTTAAATAAGCAAAATCTAGACTTGGAATTAATATTTTTTGTATAATCAATGATGCAAATATAAAAATAACATCAACTACTAAAATAGAATTATTTAGGCATCCCCATATATCTCTTAGTTTATATCCAACCAATTTATAAATACCTATTATTTTAGTCTGACTCGTAGGATAAAACAAACACATCAAAGTGTAAATCATTAATAGGATGAAACATGCAATAATTAAAATTTCAACAGGACCTTGAGAATATGTCTTTGTAAAATTTGATTTTAAAAGATCAGTCTGACTAATGCCTAAAAATACTGAAAGGTTTTGTAATATAGATTCTTTATCCTTTTCATTACAACATACAAAATATGATCCTGTAACGTTTTCTGTATATTTATTAAAATATGATTCTAAAGAACATATTATTAACGGGTCATCATCAAAAATATCTTTTATAATACCTACTTGATTGGAATCATTTGTTTTAAAAGTTGATATAAATTCATTCTTTTTTTTGGGAGTTCTTCCAGATTGTAAATTAAAATTGTTTTTCTCAAAGTATGTATCTGTAAAAACGCCTGATTTATATGTAACGCTCTTATTATTTTCGTCAATTATATCAGTTCGAATTATTGATGCATCATATTGTTTAGATATTTCTGAAAATTCATTTAGCAATGAAGCGGCTGATATAGTTGATTCATTGATATAGAAGTCAAAATTAAACTCAGTTTTCCCAATATTATCAATTTTTAGATAGTCATTATATTTTGCTGTCATACCAAATACGAGACTTACTAATACACTAATGGTACAAAGTAATATTGTCATTGATTTTTTCATATCCCATAAAACACCTTTCTTTAACAAAATGAGGAAGCTAATAACCTTCCTCATAATCCTAAATCAATTTTGTATTAAATATTGTAATAAAATTGACACCCAGAATATACTCCTCTTGCTAATGCTTGAGACCAACTTCCTGCTGGAGCTGACGCTGAATATTTCTTTTGGCCATCTTTTACAGTTGAACCGTGAGTAACTTGGGAATTCAAATAATCAGAATATGAACCTAGTACGCCAAAACCATAATTCCATTGTCCTCCCTCAGGAGGATATTGCGTTGCAGCTCGTGCTACATTACCCATTCCAATAGTTCCTAATAACATCAAGCTACAAATCAACACTCTAATCTTATTGTTTTTTAACATTTTTCCACCTGCATTTCCTCTTTTCAAATTATTAAGCATGATATAAATTTCATTACAACTAGTAATCTAATAACATTACTACGTGATACTCTATCGATAAATATTTCAGCATTATCTTTTTTGATTAGATAGCTTCATAGAACTATAACCAATTATAGGTAAAGATATTATAATTTAAACTTATATAGTCTATTATCTTATCAGAATATAATGTATGTTTTATTAGCATAACTAGTTGATGTCATTCTCAAGAAGAATCGACTCAAGAATGACAAACAGAATAAAATATGAATCGTATTTGTATTACTATGATTCAATTTACAAAAGAGCTCTTTCTGATTTCAATATAAAGTAATTGTAATAAAAAAACAATATCAATTTTTTAATTAAGTTTTAGCCCTATATCTTCAATTATTTGGTTCGCATATGACATTTTGTAGAAATTTTCTTGTAATTCTTTCACTTTTTTTAATTTATTTTGTAACCCACAATAGAGATATAACTCATTTAATAGTTTCAAAACTAACATAGCTCTGTCAACTTCACCTGCAGTCAAAGCTAAATTATAACAACTTTCTATACGGTCAACAGCCTTTTCACGCTTATTATCAATCAAGTATTTTAAACCTTGAAAGAAATTCTTATAATATTTACCTATACTATTGTTACTTTGAGATTGTCGTATATATTTTTTTGCTAATGTATAATCTTTAATAAATAAATGAAGCAAAATCCTATACAAAACTAAATCATAATCGTCTTCCAAGTATTTCTGATCTACCATTCCTAAATACTTAAATCCATTCTCATAATTCTTTTGTAGTAAAGAAATCAATACTAAATTAGATAGAATACAATATTTTAGAAATTCTTCATTCCGAATTTTTGATTCTTTTAACAACTTTAGATTCAAATTTTCAGCTTCAACATATTGTTCTGTATTCAAATACAGCACTCCTTGGTTCAATAATAAATAGCATAATCTTTCAAAAGAAACTTCTTTAATCGCAATGTCTATACTTTTGTGAATATATTTTTGTGCCAAAGTATAATATCCTAAATTCAAATAAATACTGCAATAATGATAATGATTCATTAAAAACTCATTATCATATAATCGCGATTGATTTAAATACTCCAAAGCTTTTATACTATCGTTCAAATACATTTTTTCTAGCGCTTTTATATCATAATATATAGATAATTCCTTATTTGAAAATGAGCTTTTTCCTATTTCAAGAATTCTTTTACACAGTTGTACATCTTCATTACTTTGATTGATAATTCCATCCATATATAAAATTAGATAATACTCAAATCGTGCATAAGAGCAGCCAATGAAGAAATTGTTTTTAACTTCTTCTATTGCAGAATTCATTTCATCTGTTGATAAATTTGTATATTGAGCATAAATATACAAAACTAAATCAATCATCTTTTTTCTATCGGTTTTATAATCAAACGAACAACCACATACATGACAAATCTCATTTATCTTCTCTTTAGTTGCTAAATTCTTACCTGTTTCAATCTGGGAAACAGTAGATTCACTTACCTTCAAAGCAGATGCTATTTTTTTCATTGGAATATTTTTTTCAACCCTAATACTCTTTAAAATATTGCCAATCAATGACCTGTTTGTATTATCTCGCACTATTTTTTACCTTTGTTTCCGGAACATAGCGAAATGCCATAGTCACCATTAGTATCTTGCTTATTGTCTTTATTATTATTTGTATTTTGCGCAGAATTATCATTTGAATTTTCTTTTGCATTCATTGGAATAGTCTGTACACCAAACACACACAATAGTGTTAATAAACCTGTAAATAATTTTTTCATTTTCTTTTCCTCCTATTATTACTCATTTTAAATTCATTTTATATTTCATTCAATACGCAATATTTAATTAAGAAAACATAATCTATTTAGATTATTTGGCAACATATGCTTATTATCTATCATGTCATCTTCAATCGGGGCACTGTGATAATCATATTTTTATTTAGGATTAGCAAACACCACTCCACCATATATAGATCTTAATTGGTCTAATGTATAAGATTTTGTTTGCCAATCTTTTTTTGCGTCTTGAAACGTATTTGTAATACCATCAAGATTACCTTCTTGAACAGTTATGGTATTATCTTTTACTGCAATGACTATACCAACATGATTATGTCCAATAGCAGAGAACACTGCACCAGCTTTTGGTGAAGAAGATCGTTCAAATTTATCTGGATGTGCTGACACCAATTCCTTCACACAACTGCTTCCATCACCGCTAAAGCCAGGATCATAACCATATAATTCATAGAATCTTCCCCAAGCAAACCATGTACATTGTCCATATAATCCGGCCTGTGCATATGGATTCTTTGTCACCCAGGCTTCCAGATTATTAAAATTAGGATTTGTGCCTCCTCTAAAAGTAATCCCTACATATCTCATAACGTGATCAACGTAAGAAGGATCTCCATATCCAGATACATTTAACTCTTGTTTTTTATTGTCAGAAAACTGTTGTGCATTATATTTAGAATATCCACCAAAATTACGAATTGCCCATTCAATATAGCCAGAGCCATAATTATATCCTTGCAAAGCCAAATATATGCGTTCCGTATCGGATGAATCCTTTACTTTTGCTTTCTTTAAACAATCAGAAAAAGTGTGTGTTCCCACTTCAATAGAATATTCAGGATTCGTAATTCCATTAGGTACTCTAGGATATTTTGTATTATACCCTGACTCACTTGCCTGCATTGGATCATTGCCTTTTCCTCCTGACTCCTGCATCATAATTGCCTGCAATAAAGAGACATAATCCTCAATATCATATTCTTTTGCATATTTTCGAATTGTATCTTCATACGCAATAACTTCATCACTTAAAGAAACAATTTCACTGTTTGATCCACCATCCTGTGCCAATACACTAAATGTTCCGATAAATAAAGTAACAACAAGTAATAAAATCAATCCTGTTCCAAAAGAAAAAAGTGTATTCATCGCTGATACACTCTTCTTAACCACTTCTATTGATGTTTTTATTACTCTATTTGTACTCTTAACAGCTGGTTGTGTTACTACTTTGTCCGTTGTTTGTTTAATCTTAGAAGTATTTATTTTGTTTACAACATGATTCTTTGCCTTAGATACATAAGTAATTCTTTGATGGCTCACCGGTATTGATTCACTTAATGCCTTCTTATCTGTAGTTTTGAACTTATGCTCTCTATGCTTATGTTTAATAAATTTTGTAGCACGCTGCTTTGATTCTATAAACGTTTGCTTAGCAACTTCACTAACGTTATTCGTAGCTTGTACATTCGGATTTGTTTTAACAGACTGTTCTACCTTTTTATCTTCTTCCTTATTTCTTGTATGAATCGTTTGCTGCTTAATAAAATGATTCACATTCCCTTTAACATCCTTTGTTTTTATGGATAGTACTTTCTGTTTTGTCTTTATATCTTTCATCTACATCAACTCCTTTAACATCTTTAATACTTGCTTACTTTAATTGTTCCAAAACTTAGTTGATGTATTCGAAAATATCTTGTTCTGAATTAGCTGATACCTCAACATTTTATACATAAACAAGACTCATTAAATCTATTTTTTTAATGAGTCTTTTGTATTTATTGGACAATTATTTTTTTATCTCCTGGCCTTGTAGTATTTAAATCATACAATAGTCCTCTCGGCATCTTATTTACAAAAGGAACAATAGATCCACCATACTTAATCAATCCACATCCGGTAGGAGCATTTGTAATATAGCTCATCTGTTCTTCTGAAATATTCAATAATTTAGCTAAATCCTCTCTATCATTTGCCGATTGATTCAACATGACAATAAACTCAGAATTGGATAACATACTAATTCCTTGTTGAGACGATAATAGATACTTAACATTCTGAGTAATTCCTGTAGGATATGCATCTCTTTTTCGAAACTGTCTCCATGCAGAGGCAAAGAACGTAGCACTTTCTTCATTCTCAAAAATAACATGAATCTCATCAATGAAGATATGCGTACGTTTCCCTTTTCTCCAGTTTTCATTGACACGATTGATAATGGCATCTGTAATTACCAATAGACCTAATGTTTTTAATTGTTTTCCCAAATTAAAAATATTAAACGATAAAATTCTAGACTTGATATCTACATTCGTTTCATGAGCAAATATATTTAATGATCCATTTGTAAATAATTCTAGTTTAATAGCTAAAGATTTAGCCTCTGGTTCATTTTGCTCCAATAACTTTTTATAAAGATGTTTTAACGTTGGCACATAGCCATTGACTTTTGCTTCCTGGTAAACTAACGTTACACATCTATCGATAATAGATCTGTCAATTGGTGTAATACCGCCATGATTGGCATCTAAATTTTCAAATACAGACATTAAGAACTGAGATTTATCGGCAATTGAGTTTCCACTATCGCCATATCCCTCTACCATTTCCATTGCATTAATATAATCCGTACTATTTGTACCAATACGAATGATTTGACCACCTAAAGCATTGATTATGGAATCATATTCTCCTTCTGGATCTGCAATGATAATATCGTCATCAGTAGATAAGATTAAAAATTCAATTTCCTCTTTTGTTAAGAATGATTTTCCGGATCCTGGAATACCAAAAAAGAAAGAGTTTGGATTCTGAAGCAATGCCTTGTTACAAAGAATAGGATTGTTTGTAATCGCATTTTGGCCAAACCAAACCCCACCCTTTTGCATAATCTCATGCGCTCTAAAAGGAATGAATACAGCCGCACTTTCGGTTAATAAAGTGCGCGTGATATTTAATTTGTTGACTCCTATTGGCAATACTGTTTGCAAACCATCTAGTTGTCTTTTTGAAAAATACAATGTTTCCAGTTCACAAACATATTTTCGAGCTACCGCCTTCAATGTTTCTGTATCCTTATTCAATTCTTCAATAGAATCAGCTAAATGTACAACCGTAATGTTACAAAGCATCATTCTTTGATCTCGTACAATTAAATCATCCAGGAACTCCTTACACTCTTTGCGTTGCAATTCCATATCATATGGAATGATTGCTGAAAAGTTGTTATTACGATTTTGCTTCATTTGCCAATCCGTAATATTCTTTTCAACACCAAGAAATTTATTCTCCACTTCTCGGACTGCCTCATCCGTTGGCACAGTAATAATATCCATTGAATACATCAAATTTTTATTCAAATCACACAACTCCGATACAAATTCATCCTTTAGAAATCCAGGATAATTATTTAAATAAAGAACACGACCATATTTACCATCAAATTCAAAATACTTATTGTGGTATTTACACATTCTTGGCGTAATTAAATCTTTAAAAGAATGTCCTTTCCTAGCTAAATCGGATAGATCTAATTGGAATTCCTCCGTTTCACTTCGATAAAAATCATGTAATATCTTCAAACGTTCTTCTGCATCCAATTCAATACAAGAACTTCCAAGTCTAGAAAATAAAGTTGAAAATTCTGCAGTTATACGAGAAAAAGTAAATCTGGCTTCTTCTATATTACTTTTAAAAACTGTAACAGTAATATATTTTTCCTGGATAATATCATCACCTTCAGCTAATTTGGACAATAACATATCGTTGTACTCAACTCTATACTTATCCAATCCATCTTCCTTCAAAGGAATTAAAATATCTTCTTTAAATTTTTTTATATCCACTTTTCGATTGTTAATGGTAATTTTCGTCATTACAGATGGATCAAAAGAATTTAGTAGATCACTATATGTTAGAAATAAATTATTTTTATCTTCTCCTGATGCAATCTTATAATTAATATCCAAAAACCTATAACTCTTTGTGTATCTGTTTCCAGAACGAAAAATACCATCCTTATAGATCGAATCTACTGGGATGGTATCCTGCACTGTCCTAGGCACTCTTATTCTTTCTTTGTTTTGCTTTTTCAATCTTTCGTAACTTTTTATCATGTACAATTGACTCCTTTCTTGATTGTTTAATCATTGGTTCAAAAACCTCATCATACAAGTTAAATGGTTTATTGATTAAATCTCTAGACGATAATAACAACGAATTAAATACCGTCTTAACAATATCTTCTGTATACATACCCTGAAATCTTATAAATCCAAAAGCAGCAAATGGCGCTGCTCCAAGCATACATAGCCAACTAGTTATTTCAGTTCCTAGCTTGTCATTCAACAAAAAGAAAATACCACAAGCTATCCCACAAGCAATAATAGAGAATATGCTCTGTCGAAGGGATAAGCCAAAAAATATACTCTCCGTATAATCCCGTATTTCCTTATTGATCTTAATTTCAAAATTAGATTTCATCATCAAAATCCTCATGAATAATGTCCAATGGGATAGATGATGAAAACATAATATTCTCCATTGGAATCACCATCTTCCCATTTTCTCTAACAATTACAACTCGATCCTCTTCATGTTGTAACTTATACATAACTCTATCTTTCATAGGTAAAGTTGAAGGTTCAACTATTTCAATTGAATCTCCTGTTTTTAGTACAATTGTATTTAATATATATTCTTTCATGTTATTTTCCTTTCCTCCAAAATGGCATAATAAAAGCAGAGATTAACTCTGCTCGATATAGTGTAATTTAAATGATGTTTCATGTTTTATAATTTGATAAAAGTTGCTCAATAAATCGTGGCTCATCATTCTTACCTTCGACTATGAATAATATATTTTTAGTCTTCATCAAACTCACCATTCATATACAATTTACCAAGATTATGACCTTCTCTTAACTCACGATCTGTCGCTTTGCATAACGATGTTAATTTTCCACTTGTTGAAAGTATGAACAATGTATCAGGACGCATAATTTTATTACTCATTAAATTTGTGTTGTGCGTAGTAAAGATAACCAAAGAATCTTTATATTTTTCTTTAATATATTGGATGATTTTTTCAGATAATTCAAAATGAAAAAAGGCATCAAATCCATCAAAATAAAGAATAGAACTTTCTTTATGTGGCATTAAAAACCGAATATAAAAATTAAACAATGACAATGTTCCACTAGATGCATTCTCTAAGAAGGCTACTTTTCTATTTTTAAATACAAAATAAAGCTCTTTACTACCATCTGGCAGTTTTTCTATAGACAATTTACATTCAATACCCATATAATTCAAAAAATCTTCTAAATCATTCACATTACGATCAAGTTCGTCTAATTCATTTCTTGATAATTGAATCAATGCAGTTGTAGGAGTAAATATTTGTGTTATTTTTACTGCATACCCATACATCTTGTTAAAAACCGAACTTTTTTCTACAGCGCCATTATTTACTAACCAGCGTACAAATGGTAATGATGGATTGGTATTTTTTTGATAAATTGAGAAAATATCTGAATTATGAAAATAGTCTTCGCTTTTTTCTATAAATCTATTCTTATTAAAATCATAAGAATAGATGATTTTTCCATTTATATTTAATACTTCATTGGTTAAATTGAATAAATCTGTTTTTTGATATTCATATACCACTTTGTCTTTCTTATTATTGAATAAGAAGGTATAAGTAAAAGTCGTAATCTCGTTATTAGAGTTCGCATTTGAAATAAAAGAATGGTTTGATTTCATATCATTAGACATCGTTAATGTTTCTTTTAAATCACAAAGAGCTTTACTTAAATTTGTTTTACCACTTCCATTTTTACCATAAATAATCATTTTTCCAATCAAATCATTAGTAATACAATCTTGAGAAAACTTATATCCATTCACATCTGAAAAATCAATATCTAAGTCATCTTTAAAATTCTTAAAATTATTAACTCTGAAATGTTTAAGCATTGGTATCACCTCAGCTTCATTATAACCGTAATTTTTTTACGGTAAATAGCCACTGTAATTTTTTTACAGATCAGATTCATTCTCAATTTAGAGTATTTGGTATCTTCTTCTGAATAGATTTCTTCACAATTTCATTTATATCTTAATTATTAAAAAGTAAAAAATCACAAACCCATCATTTCTTTGACTATACGATCACTCATTTTAATAGAACCAACTAAAACGAGCATATTAAATATCAGTTCACCAACATAGCTCCATACCATAGATACACTGGATGCTGTAGTATCAACTACTGGTGCACTAGACGCAAAAGCTGAGAATATGATACAAGCAAGGACAATGATAGCTCCTTCTAAACATACTCCTGCATAGCTTTTAATAAACGTAAATGCCGTATTTTGTGTGCTTTCTCCTGCAGCTGCCGCAAGTGGGATTGGTGATATAGCTGTGTACATATACAATTTAAAGAATCTTCCATATACAGTTAAAATCATCACAAACGATAATATTGTTATAAATATAGATCCTAATAGTGTAACTGCCCATAAGGGAATAGATTCCAAAAATCCTGTATTACTTACTGCATCAATGATTTCTTGTGGCAATACAGTTTCACTTGATACACCTAATCCTGCAGTTTCAGTGATTGCTTGAATAATGCCTTGTACTATCTCAAATATCTTTGTCATTAATTCCATTCCATACATGACCATTCCCCTGGCAATAATAAATCGCAAAAACAATTTAAAGGCCTGTTCCGGTCTTTTTACATCCTGCCAGCTTGTACAGGTCTTAATCAATCTCCAAACAAAGAAAAGCACAAGAAGTGCTAATCCAATTGCTTGAAGTGCTCCATGTATTTTAACTATGATTTGCCAAATATCACCACCTTTAAATGTTTCAGGTGATTCCGTTAATAACAGCCATATTTCAGCTAATTTAGAATTCCAGGTATTGATGGCACTAGTTAGGTTATCTATGATTCCACTCACTAGAAATCACCATCCTATCCTACAATAATATTCAAAATCTCTTTAGCAAAAGTAATAATGATTCCTCCGGCTACCGTCATAAACCCGTTTGCTCTTTGACTTGGATCATGACTTTTCAAAGAAAGTCCTACCTGTACAATTCCAAAGCCTAATAAAATCATTCCAATCGCCCGAATAAGTCCAAACATAAATTCACTGAAGTTGTTTACAACAGTGACTGGATCATTCGCTGCATAAACCGGTGTCGCAAAGTTTCCTACAATCACCAATGCAATATACGCAAAAAACAATACTTTTCTAATCGTTTTTAGTTTCTTCATCTTCTTCAATCTCCTTTAAATAGTTTTCTGTTTCTTCTACATCCAATAATTCATACTCATTATTGCTAAGAAGAATATTTTGCCAATCCTCAATAAAATGATTCACTTGTCCATGAATGTACGGTTCACGACCTCCATCCATTGTTTGTTTAATACGAGGATGTTTTAACAAATTAAATTTTCTATCTCGAACAGGCCTTTCACCTTTTAAAAATAGAACAGCATAATTATTGTCCAATAGACGAACTTCATCCGAAGTTAACAATTCCCTTCCAGTTCTCTGAGAATTTGTTGTGAAGCTTCCACTTCTTCCTTCTGATTTACCATACGTATTTGTATCAATCGTTGCCTTTCCAAGCTCCTTACTTATATATTCATGTGTACTTTGTTCATTTCCACCTAAATACAATTTAGAATCACAGTTTCCCATAATTGACTCCCAAGTATCCTTATATAATGCTTTAATCTGTGCCAGGTTCTGTAAAATAATGGATACAAAAATAAGTCGTGATCTCATTGTCGAAAGCAACTTATCAAACTCATCTGGTAAAGCAACATTGGCAAATTCATCCATAATAAAATGTACAGGCACTGGAAGCTGACCGCCATGAACAAAATCTGCTTGATAATATAACATTTGAAATAACTGAGTATACAACATACCGATGACAAAATTAAATGTTGAATCATTATCAGGAATAATCGCAAATAAGGCTGTTTTTCTTTCGCCTATCTGCTCTAGCTCCATCTCATCATATCTAGTAAGTGATGCAAGTTCTTCCAAGTTAAAAGCAGCAAGTCTTACACCGACTGAAATCAAAATAGATTTAGCGGTCTTACCCGAAACGAGTTGTCAAGGACTTTTTAATCAAATTCACAAAAAGGCCACAAAAA
>ERZ827488.728-NODE-728-length-47029-cov-7.251075_pt1 | contig 47029 bp, 36 predicted proteins | sample MGYA00519771_ERZ827488 | MGnify/ENA primary metagenome ERZ827488 (study PRJEB31778, sample SAMEA3449323) | human gut metagenome | biome: human gut; feature: human-associated habitat; material: faeces | place: United Kingdom | collected 2010/2012 ... | reverse complement strand
TCACCACAATGACGGAATGGGCGCTGTTGGCCCAGTCGTACATCATCCAGCTGGTCTCCTGTTTCGAATAGCCTTTCAGCAGTTTCATTAGTGATGGAACAGACGCATGCCGGTGAACGCCATCGTGATGCCGTACTTGTTCGCGGTCTCGATTACGTTGTCGTCACGGATGGAGCCGCCCGGCTGTACAATGTACTCCACGCCGGACTTGCGTGCGCGTTCTACATTGTCGCCAAACGGGAAGAATGCGTCCGAACCAACGGTTACGCCGGTATTCTTTGCAATCCACGCCTTCTTTTCCTCAGCGGTGAGCACCTCCGGCTTTACCTTGAAGGTCTTCTGCCATACGCCTTCAGCCAGTACGTCCTCATACTCGTCCGAGGTGTAAACGTCGATTGCGTTGTCGCGGTCCGGGCGGCGGATGCCGTCAACGAACTGCAGACCGAGAACCTTCGGATGCTGACGAACGAACCAGTTGTCGGCCTTGTTGCCAGCCAGACGGGTGCAGTGGATGCGGCTCTGCTGACCTGCGCCGACACCGATGGTCATGCCGTCCTTGACGTAGCAGACCGAGTTGGACTGCGTGTACTTGAGCGTGATGAGCGCAAGGATCATGTCGTGCTTTGCGCTCTCCGGCAGATTCTTGTTCTCGGTAACGATGTTGGTGAGCAGGCTCTCGTTGATTTCGTAGTTGTTGTAGCCCTGCTCAAAGCGGATGCCGAAAATATCGCGCTGCTCGATCGGCTTCGGCTCATAGTTCGGGTCGATCTTGACAACGTTGTAGCCGCCCTTGCGCTTGGTCTTGAGGATCTCGAGGGCCTCAGCGGTGAAGTCCGGCGCGATGATGCCGTCGGAAACCTCGTGTGCAAGGTAGGAAGCGGTGTCTGCGTCGCAGGTGTCGGACAGAGCCGCCCAGTCGCCGTAGGAGCACAGACGGTCCGCGCCGCGTGCGCGGATGTACGCACATGCGATGGGAGACAGCTCCTTGTCGGTGTCAACAAAGTACATCTGCTTCTCAATATCGGTCAGCGGCTTGCCGAGAGCGGCACCGGCCGGAGAAACGTGCTTGAAGGACGCAGCTGCGGGCAGGCCGGTCGCCTTTTTCAGCGCACGGACGAGCTGCCAAGAGTTGAATGCGTCACAGAAGTTGATATAACCCGGCTTGCCATTGATCACCTTGACTGGAAGCTCGCTTCCATCCTCCATGTAGATACGAGATGGTTTCTGATTCGGGTTACATCCATACTTAAGCATAATTTCGTTTGCCATGATTTTTCATCCTCCGCTTTCTTAGACTCTGTCGTATTTATTGATAATCTTTGATGTTGCCTTACCTGTCTCGATATCGATATAGCGAACAAACAAAGATACCTTGTTATCCTCATTCAAAGAGTTCCACAGCATATCGGTAAATGCATCCATATCATCCGGGATTGCAACCAGCTTCGGCTCACCCTCAAAGCTTGGAAGTGGATTGCCATCACCCATATAGGTGTGAATGAAATGTCCGGTTCCCGAAAGTGGATTTGTATAAGAGAATGTAAATCTCTCACAGCAATCCGGATTTCCGTCTGCGGATTTTAAGATGGACATTGCATAATTATACGAACCATTTTCCACATGCATAATGCCGGAAATACGTGGTGTATAATTTGGTGCATCATCCTCATATTCTCGCGTGCGTAAAGACTGCTCAAATGTCTGCTGCTTATCCATCAGCTCGTAAATCGTATCGGTCTGATCTCCATTTGTCACAATCGTCTTGTTGCCTAATACACGCACTGGTGCATAGATGATCAGATGTGGATCAGTCAGCTTGGAAGGATCTGCTGCCTCTGTTCTTATGCCATCCTCTGTCTCTGTAAATACACGGTTCCGTGAATTCACGCTGCGTCCCATAATGAAATATGCAGTTACCGCTTTCTTGCCATCCTGTGACTTTCCGATCACGATACCTCTGCCCGGGTACGCATTGCCCTTCAATTCTTCTTCCAATGAAATCATCTTCACGCTCTTCGCTCCTCCTCTTTTCTGTGTCTATGTTAATCTGCGCCGTTGGTAACATCCCCGCTTCCATCTAAGGAAATCGGGTTACCAAGTACAGTCGGCTCCGGTTTGATAAATGTCATAACAAAGTCCTTGCTGATTGCCAGATACTCGCGGATATTCCGGATGGTCTGTCCACCGTAGTTAATCGGTGCTGCCGCCACTCCATATGCATCCATACCGAGATTCTTGGCATTGTAGACCGCACGTGTCAAATGATATTTCTGCGTGACGATCACAACTTTTTCCGCGCCAAAGATTGCTCTGGCACGGTACATACTCTCATAAGTAGAAAATCCCGCATGATCCAGGAAAATATCCTCCGACGGAACGCCCTGCTTGATCGCATAGTTCTTCATGACACTGACTTCGTTATAATATTCGCTGCCGTGGTCACCACTCATCAGTATCTTCGGTGCACAGCCTGCCTTGTAAAGTGCAATCCCCTCATCCAATCGATCCCGCAGCATCGGACTCGGTGTATCTCCATTCTTTACAGATGCCCCAAGAATGATAATACAATCCACATCCGAAAGTGCAGTTGCGTCCTCCTCTTTCAGCAGACGGGGATTCACATCATGTTTAACATAGATATAGATTCCTGTCAACCCAAGAAGGATCAGCAGCGCACACGCAATCAGGAACACAAATATATTCCTGATTGCCCGCACAAATCCGCCTTTTTTCTTATCTGCTTTTTTCTTACTCATATCTTTCTGCCATTATTTCGTCGTCTTTTTTTCTACTGACTTATTTTCTGTGGAAGTCTTTGCCACAGCCGCTTTCTTTGCAGTCGGCTTCTTTGCTGCTGTTGACTTCTTCGCCGTTGTCGCCTTCTTCGGCTCCAGCTTTTTCTCAATTGCTGCTGTCGCAGGTGCATCCACAACAGCCTGTTTCTTGTCTACATAATCGTATCTGAATACCATCATGGAAAGCGGTGCGATATCAATGCTGATCGCATACGGCATACGATCACACTTTTCTTCAAATGCCTTTACCTTACCGTTTTTCGTACCGGAACCGCCGTAGATCTTCGCATCCGAATTGATGATCTCCTCATACTCGGTCAGGCAAGGCACTCCAATCCAGTAATCCTTACGCTCTACCGGAACGAAATTGCATACGAACAACAACTGATCCTTCACCGTCTTTCCACGACGCACAAACGCGATAATACTTGTATTTGCATCATCGACCTTGGTCCACTCGAATCCCATCTGATTGTTGTCATTGTAGTAGCATGCGTCATAGGTTGTATACATATGGTTCAGATCTGCCACCCATTTCTGCATCTTCTTATGCAGAGGCTGATCTAATAAGAACCAGTCAAGACTTCTTGCCTCACTCCACTCTCGAAGCTGTCCGAACTCCTGTCCCATGAACAAAAGCTTCTTGCCCGGATGTCCATACATAAATCCATAAGCCGTACGCAGGTTTGCGAACTTATCCATTTCTACACCCGGCATCTTGTTGAGCATGGAGCATTTGAGATGTACGACCTCATCGTGTGAAATCACAAGCACATAATTCTCTGCATATGTATATGACAGGCTGAATGTCAGTCGGTTGTGATTAAATGAACGGAAATACGGATCCATCTTCATATACTCTAAGAAGTCATTCATCCATCCCATATTCCACTTGTACAGGAATCCAAGTCCCTTCATGCTCGCCGGTGCTGTAACACCTGCCCATGCCGTAGACTCTTCTGCGATCAGGAACGCGCCAGGATTGCGCTCTTCCATAACCGTATTGATCTTGCGGAGCAGATCGATCGCATCATAGTTTTCATTTCCACCATCTTTGTTCGGCAGCCACTGTCCATCCTGTTTTCCATAATCCAGATACAGCATAGAGGCAACCGCGTCCACACGCAATGCATCTACGTGGAACTTCTCCACCCAGAACAATGCATTGGCTGTTAAGAAATTTGATACTTCATTTCTTCCAAAATCAAAGATATAGGTTCCCCAGTCCGGATGCTCGCCGCGTCTTGGATCCGGATGCTCATAAAGCGGCATGCCATCGAATCTTCCAAGTCCATGCGCATCTCTTGGGAAATGTGCCGGTACCCAGTCTAAGATCACGCCGATGCCATTTGCATGCATGTGATCTACAAAATACATGAAATCCTCCGGCGAGCCGTAACGACTGGTCGGTGCATAATAATTCGTTACCTGATAACCCCATGATCCATCAAATGGATACTCTGCAATACCCATCAGCTCGACATGGGTGTATCCCATCTTCTTTACATAATCGCAGAGCATCTTTGCAAGCTCACGGTAGGTATAGAATCCAAAATCTGAATCCTCAATTTTCTTCTTCCACGAACCGAGGTGGCACTCATAAATTGCCATCGGCTTTTTCAGCTCGGTCTCACGCGTCTGCTGCTTCCGGTTCTCGATCCAGTCCGTATCCTTCCACTTATATCCGGTCAGATCCGCAACGACATTCGCATTGTCCGGTCTTACCTGACACTGGTTTCCATATGGATCTGCCTTGTATAAGATTTCACCGTCTCTTGTCAGAATCTGATATTTGTAGACAGCCCCCGGAGCTACATCCGGGATAAACAGCTCATAGATGCCGGAGGTCTGCATCATCTGCATCGGGTTGAGTGCGCCATCCCACATGTTAAAATCACCTACGACACTGACACGTCTCGCATGCGGTGCCCATACTGCGAAGTATGTTCCCTTCACACCATCGATCGTCATCGGATGCGCACCAAACTTTTCGTAGACATCATAGTGCTTGCCCTCTGCAAAAAGATATGTGTCAAACTCTGTGATCTGTGAGTCAAACGCGTATGCATCGGCAGTCACAACCGTTGTACCATCCTGATAGGTTGTCTCGATGCGGTATTTTGTTCCCTTATATTTCTTCTTTGCACTGTAAAATCCATAGAAGCCCTCTGCCAGACATTCCATCTCCTCACGGTTTTTGCCTGTCGGAGATACGACGCAGACTTTCTCTGCATATGGACGATATACGGTGATCACCTGTCCATCGCCATAAACATGGTTTCCGAGCAGATGCTTCGGTGCATTGATAACCCCATTTTTCAATTCATCGTACAAAATCCAGTTTACCCAATCTTCCAGTCGTTTGTTCATATTTTGTAACCCTCCTTAAAAATATCCTTCTCTAAATCTAAAACCGGTGTGGCCGCCCCGCCAGACGGACACACACACGAATCATCACAAACACAAAAATCTCCGCTGCAACTATGCCAAGATATAGCAACGCCAGATTCCTTGCAAAGGTTTCCGGCAGAATCTTACACAGCACATCTCCGGAAGAAAAATAACCATAATCGCCACGGAATATCATATTCCGAAGTCCTGCATAGACCTCTCTTTTTGATGTCACGATCCGCAACATCAAAAGCGCCACCAGACACGCGCCGCCTGCACTTCCATAAAAACACGGCATCGTCTCCCGCCTGCGCCAAAGCCTGCGAAAACTGTATATCATCCCAGCCAGCGATGCAATGGACAAAATCCATGCGAACCGGTAATACCCTTTCAATCGGTTCAGCTGATGCACATTTTCGTCCGATAATTCATATCCTGCAATCCTGTATTTTCCTGTAAAAAAGCGACAATACGAATCTGCAATCTGTCCGTAGTAAAGCTCTGCCTCTGCCTTGCTGATCTCCACGGTCACACCGTTACGGTAGTCCGTCGAAGACAGCCGGTACACACTTCGGTTAAACGCCAGCAGGCACACAGCAAAGCTCAAAATAAACACCGCAATGCAGACACTCGCCAGCCATTGAAACTTTCTATATTCTTCTCTTTTCATAATAATTGATTACTATCTTTTTCCTGTAAAATCTTAAAAACCTATAAGCTTATTTATTTTACCATTTCCGCCCTGCAAAGTAAAGAAACCATTTTATAAATGCGTCCAATATCGCTGGAATTCTGCGTCATTTTTGCCTTGCGTCATATGCTGTTTTCCTCTATAATAATAGTAGTTTTTTATACAGCATGAGGTGGTGGGGCGATAATGGCATCAAGCAATTTTGTAAATGGAAATGACGTGGCTACATTTGTCTTGGAGACAGATGCACCATACAATATTTTAGACTTTGACCAGGGGCTTTGTACAATGACCGGATACTCTCCGCGTGAATTGTCCAAGAAGATCTGTACCCTGGATAATCTGTTATATGTGGAGGATTTCACAGAAGTGATTGCCTCCATGAACTATCAGTTAAGTATCTCGAATCTGATCAGTATCCAGCATCGGATCGTGACGAAGAGCGGTACGGTGCTTACGGTTCTTTGCAATGGACAGGCATTTTCTTTGAACGATGGTCGTGACGTATTACAGTGCGTTTTTACCGATATCACGAATCTGGAAAATGCAGCGAACGAGACCGTCCGTGCCAAGACCGATCTGGAGATTTTCGCAAATACCGTTCCGAGCGGCGTGAGCAAGCATCTGCTCGACAACAATCTCTCTCTTTTATGGGCAAATAATTTCTTTTATGATATGTGCGGCTACTCTGAGCATGATTACAAGGAGAAGTTCGGCAAGAGCACACTGCAGCTCGTATTGAGTGAGGATCTGGCGCTTGTGATTGACGCACTCGCTGACCTGACGGAAAACGAGGAGAATTCCAAGATCATGAACTTCCGTATCCAGTGTGCGGATGGCAATATCAAATGGGTCAATGCAGTCATCGCCCGCTCCGGTTCCGAGGAACAAGGCTTCCCGGTTGTAAACCTCGTTATGTCAGATATTACAAGTCTGAAGATTGCAGAGACAAAGGCAATGCTCGAAGAGCAGAAATATCTGATCATCTCTGATATCTCTGAGGAACTTCCTTACGAATATGATATTGCAACCGATACGATCACCTTTGCCGAGAAGTTCAACCATATCTTTGAAGGTGAATCTGTGATTGAGAACCCGACCGAAAATATGCTCAAAATGGGACTCGTCTCTTACGATACACAGTCCGCGATCGAGGAGCTGTTTTATCTGGCAAAAGCCGGCACAGAATATCATTCGACAGAGTTCAAATTAAATACGAAAAATGGTGGTTTCCAGTGGTACTTCTCCACATTCTCCACCATCTACGACGAGGAGGGAACGCCGCTTCGTGTCGTTGGTCTGCTCCGGAACATCCACGCCCAGAAGGTGGAACAGCAAAAGCTGCTGATCCGTGCAGAGACTGATCAGATGACCGGACTTTACAACAAGGCGACAACCGAGAGCAAAATTCAGGCATCCCTGCGTGAACTAAACGGAAACAGCTATCAGGTTCTGATGTTGGTCGATATTGATGATTTCAAGAAGATCAATGATACATTTGGACATTTGAAGGGTGACGAAGTCATCGTCGACATCGCAAAGGCGCTGCAGGAATTCAAAGGCGATTACGGCATTGCCGGGCGTCTCGGCGGCGACGAATTCTGCGTATTTTTGTCCAATGTGTTAGATACCCAGCTTGCAAGCGAAAAAGCAGTCATGATCGCCGATCGTCTGCGTGAGCTGTACCAGCACGATTGCAAGGTCACACTCAGTATCGGTATCGCCGCAACGAACCAGCAGATTCCATATAACGTCCTGCTGGAAAATGCTGATACTGCCCTGTATCAGGCGAAGTTAAACGGCAAGAACGGCTACTTCTTCTATGCCGATGATATGGAACGTGGGAAGTACGAAAATGATCGTTCCGAGCCGACAGTAAAAGAAACAGAAACCTCTGCTCTTTTAGATTCCCTGCTTTCTACACTGTTTGCCAGCACCAACACCTACACTGCGATCGAACAGGCAATGGCAATCGTAGGCGAGCACTACGCCATCGACAAGATCAGCATCTGGGAATACAGCTACAACAAGAGCTTCGTTGACTGTACGCATCAATGGTGCAAAAAGGGAATCAACAACGATATGACGCTCCGCCAGCATACGCCTGCTGCGATTCTGGAGGAATTATCTGCGATGGGAACGGACGGCATTACCTATTCCTCCGATACATCTTTGATCAAGACAAACACCGCAAGCATGAACCCGTATGCGGAAGGCATCCGCAAGCTCATGCAGTGCGATATCAATACAAACGGCAAACGGATTGGCTTTATCAGCTTCTATTCCATGGACAAAGACGTCACATGGAACGCGCAGACATTGACCGCATTTAAGCAGATCTTCCGCCTGTTCGGAGAAGCGATCAAGACAAAACAGGCAAACCGTGCGATGTCATTGCTGCGTGATGACACGATCAAGGCGTTTGATCTCGTACAGAATCCGATGGTCGTTGTCGACAAGGACTCCTACGACGTCATGTATTTCAACGAATGTGCGCGGGAATATTTCCCAAAACTTGCTTTAAACAGCAAATGCTACGCCTGCCTGCAGCAGGAAAGCGGGCCTTGCCGTGATTGTCCGGTACATAAGATCTCTGACAGTAATCCGACTGTTGGCTGCATCAAGCACAATCGCACGCTCGACGAGCCGCTGGATGTCCATATGACAACGATCAACTGGAGTTCCGGCAGCCATACATTTTTGATTTCAACCTCCGCACACAAGGAGACAAAGGCAGAACAGCTCCGCAAGGAACTCGAGCAGAACATCAACATCGAAAAGCGCATTGCCGAGGCTTCTTACCGCGATATTGTAACCGGATATGGAAACTTCGAGAAGTTCAAGGTCGATGCACAGGCAATCTTAAACGACAACCCGGACACCGATTATGTTATGTTCTACTTTAACATCAAGAACTTCAAATACATCAACGAAACCTATGGTCATAATGTGGGCGATCAGACGCTCAAGGCAGTCGCAGATGTATTGAACAAATATATGCAGGAAGGTGAGACATTTGCCCGTGTCATCAGCGATACTTACATCATGCTGATTCACTACAAGGCAGAAGATCAGTTTATGTCCATCTTCAACAACATCAAGGCAGAGGTGCATGATGCATGCCTTGCCATTCAGGATCGGTTCGTCGTAGACTTCACGACCGGAATTCTTATCATCGACGAAACAATGCACAGCTACAGCATCAACCGCTTAGTCGACCGCGCAATGATGGCTGGCAAGTCCATCGATGCTTCAACCGGCGTATCGTATGCATTCTATGATGACGAATACCACAAGAAGGTATTGAACGATGCACAGCTTGAGAACAGCATCCACGGTGCCCTTGAGAACAACGAATTCTGTGCATATGTACAGCCAAAGTACGATATTGCATCGAAGAGCCTGATCGGTGGAGAACTTCTGGTGCGCTGGTTATCTCCTTCCAAGGGATTTTTGGAACCGGCAGCCTTTATCCCATCCTTCGAGAAGAACGGTTTCATCTATCAGATCGACTGTTTCATGCTCGAGCAGGCTTGTAAGTCCATCCGCCGGTATCTCGATTCCGATATCTACGTCATTCCGTTCTCCGTGAACCTGTCACGGGTAACGCTGGCGCATCCGGACTTCCTGTCAAAAGTACAGGAGATCGTCGAGAAGTACTACATTCCACATCATTATCTGGAATTCGAAATCACCGAGAGTATTTTCTCTGAGAATTACTCACAGATGATCGATGTGTTGAACAAGCTGAAATCGATGGATTTCATCATCAACATGGACGATTTTGGAACTGGCTACTCTTCCCTTACACTGCTCAAGGATCTGCCGATCGATGTCATCAAACTTGACCATGATTTCTTGTCCCGGTCAACGACAAACGACAAAAATGCAATCAGCATCCTGCGCAGTATCATCGAGATGGCACACACCCTCGATATCCGCGTTGTCAGCGAAGGCATCGAGACTGTCGAACAGCTGGAAATGCTCAGTTCCATCAACTGTGAAATCGGTCAGGGCTTCCTGTTTGCAAAACCTATGCCAATCGCAGATTACGATAAGATGATCCAGGACTATTCTGCAAGCTAAAATTTAGGTTTTTACGGGTTTTTTCATCAAAAAGTATTGACAGAAAAATGGCTTTTTGCTATTCTATGGTTTGTGTGTGAACACAATTAGAAATTTTCACTGGTCCAATCTGTCTAGTGGTGTGGACGGATTGTTCGTGTCTTGACCAAAGTGATAATTATATAAACTTAAACTATTATAATATTTTATGGAGGTGTCAGGTTTGGCTAATATCAAATCCGCAAAGAAGAGAATTCTTGTTATCGAGACAAAGACTTTAAGAAACAAAATGATCAAGTCTAAGATTAAGACTTTAGTTAAGAAGGTTGAGGCTGCTATCGAGGCAAACGATAAGGCTGCTGCAGAAGCTGCACTTCAGGTTGCTACATCCGAGATCAGCAAGGCTGCTTCAAAGGGAATCTACCACAAGAACAACGCTTCAAGAAAGATTTCCCGTTTAACACTTGCTGTTAACAAGCTTGCTTAATTATTTTATTGATAAATATATTTTAACCCAAAGAAAAAGACGCTTTCCGCGTCTTTTTCTTTTTCGTGTGTTTTCTTTTTTACTTTCCTGTCTGCAATGTATGTTTCTTCAGATAGCTGTGCAACACCCATTTTTCCGGGATTCGTTTTAACACAATCTGAATCTCCTCGTGCTTTGCAATCGGCTGTACTAAGATGCTGTAAAGTTGCGCATTGTTTGCACCCCAGATATCAGTAAAGATCTGGTCTCCGACAAACAACGTATTCGTCCGGTCAGTACCAAGCTTCTGCATTGCCTGCACATATCCTCTGGCTGACGGTTTTCCTGCCTTATATACATAAGTTGCTCCAACCTGTTCATTGAAGGATTTTACACGTTCCTCATCGTTATTTGACACGAAGCAGACACCATATCCCATATCCTTTAATTTCTGTATCAATGCCTTTGCACGCGCATTGGCAGGTGCATCATGTTCCACCAGTGTATTGTCAACATCGAACAGTACCGCGCGGTATCCTTTGTCATAGAATGCCTGAAAATCAATATGATAGGTACTGTCGTAATATTCGTTTGGAAAAAATCTCTGAAACATATCGTGTTCTCCTAAGTCTTTATTCGTCTGTTTTCTAATACCGGTTAGACAGTTTATTCCGCATGAAAAAATTCATACACATTCTTCGCAACGGACTCTGGAATTCCCGGCACTTCTGCAAGCTCGCTGATTGTCGCTTCCCTGATCTTCCGTATCTCACCGAAATATTTGAGCAGCTGCTTCCGCCGATTCTCACCTACCCCCGGTATCTCATCGAGCACGGAATGTACCTGATTTTTGCTGCGGAGCTGCCGGTGATATTCTATCGCGAAGCGGTGCGCTTCATCCTGCAGTGCCGTCACCATCAACATCGCTTCACTGCCCTTCGGGAACTTCACTTCCACATTATTATAATACAAGCCTCTTGTTCTGTGGTTATCATCTTTTACCATACCACACACTGGAATGTCAAGCCCCAGGCTATCCAATACCATCAATGCAACGTTTACCTGTCCTTTACCACCATCCATCATAATGACATCTGGCAAAACATCCATCTTCTCATCTGTGAATCGTCTCGACAGCACTTCCTTCATGGATGCATAATCATCCGGACCCGTTACCGTCCGCAGCCGGAATTTACGATACGCATTCTTCTTCGGCTTTCCCTGTTCAAACACAACCATCGACGCCACTGACAATACGCCAGAGATATTGGAGATATCAAACGCCTCCATCCGGTTCGCCGACGGAATTCCAAGAAGCTCCGCAATCTCATTTGCCGCTCCGATTGTCCGCTTCTCCTGCCGCTTCACACGTTCCATATCCTGCGCTAGTACCAATCTCGCATTTTCTGCCGCCAGATCCAAGATCTTTTTCTTGTCTCCCTTCTGCGGCACAACAATCTGCACCTTCGATTCGCGCCGTTCACTCAAATACGCCTCTAAGATTTGCTGTTCCTCCGGCACTTCCGGAACCAGAATCTCTCTCGGCAGATACGGTGTCCCCGAATAAAACTGCTTGATAAATGCCGCCAGCACCTCTGACAACCGTTCCTTGCTGTTGCCATTCATATGATGATTTTCCCGTCCAAGCAGTTTACCATCCCGCACGAAGAATACGGTCACGACAATATCCTTGTCGTTCGATGCACACGCGATAACATCCCGATCTTCACCAGACGCCTTATTCATCTGCTGCTTATCCTCGATATGCCGGATACTCTCGATCAGATCCCGCGTCTCAGCCGCTTTCTCAAACTCCATTTCTTCCGCCTGCGCCCGCATCTGCTCCTGAAGTTCCGTCAATATCTCCTTGTAATTTCCATTCAGGAACGACAACGCCGCCTGCACCTGTCTGCCGTAATCCTCCTGACTGATCTTCCCATTGCAAGGTGCCTTACACTGCCCGATCTGGTAATACAGGCATGGGCGATCCTTGCCGATATCCTGCGGCAGTCTGCGGTTGCATGTACGCAGATGATAGAGCTTATTGATCAATTCCAGGATATCCTTGACTGCCCGTGCATTGGTGTATGGTCCGAAATATTTGGAATGATCCCGCTTCATAGAATGGCTGTATAAAAACCGTGGGAAAGCTTCCTCCACCGTCACGCGGATATACGGATAACCTTTGTCATCCGTCATCATCGTGTTATACTTCGGGCGGTACTCTTTGATCAGATTGCATTCCAGCACAAGTGCTTCCATCTCAGAGCTTGTCACGATATATTCAAAATACGCGATCTGCGACACCATTTTGGCAATCTTTGCAGATCCTCCGTGTCCATGTCCGGTCTGAAAATACTGCCGCACCCGGCTGTGCAGACTCACTGCCTTTCCCACATAAAGGATATCATCATTCTTGCTGTGCATGATATAGACACCCGGACTTTTCGGAAGCTTTTTCAGTTCCTCCTCCACGTCGAATATATACTGACTTTCCTCCGCGTTGTGGCTGGCACGATAAATATTCACATTGATTCGTTGTCTCTTCTCTGCCATGTTTCGATTGACTCCTGTTCTGTGCAGGTATTCAGAATAAAATTAGGAGGTATCCGTAAGATACCTCCCACTTTATAATAAAGGTTTTTTTGTGGTCTGATTATAAAAGATCTGCACGAAGCTTCTTGATCACCGTCAATGTCTTGTTACGAAGCTCTTCTGCTTCATATAACTGCAGCATAGAGTTCTTATCCAGCTTTGCATCTACAACGGAATTCAACCAGTCATTTACATACGCCTGTACATACTTTACATTTGCATCGGACTTGTCCTTCAATGTCACGATGATGTTGTTCAGGTTCTCGATCACGGTTGGCTGAAGTGTTGTATTATTGTTCTGTGTCTGTGCACCCTCATCAGATAACTCGATAACCTTACCAGTCTTTGTGATGATAACCTTCTTGTTCGGAGAGGATTCTGAACGAGAAGAGCTTCCACCCTTTCTGTCAAGGAGCTTTTCTACTACCTTGATCAGGCATACAACACTGTATGTAGCTTCCTCTGGTGTCTGCTGATCATTTCCCTTGTCCTCATACTGGTTCCACAGCCACTCAGACTTCAGGAGCATCTCCTCTATCTTTGTGTCAGACAACAGCTTCTGCAGATCTGGATCCATCGCAGGTCCAGAATTCTTACCAAAGAACTTACCGCCAGACTGTGGTGCCTCTGCCTTCTTGTACTTTGCAGGAACTACAATCTCTGCGTAGGTCTTAATCAACTGCTTTTCAGCTACCTTTGGATCATAGTTATTATTAATAATATTGATTCTACCACTGTTCAAACCGTTGCAGATCATATCCTCTGCTGTCATAAATACGAGTGCCTTCTGGCGATCATCAATCATCTGCTTGATCTCGTAGTTTGTCTTAGACTTCTCAAGGATAGAATTCTTACGAACCTTAAACGCCTTAATCTTCTCCTTTACACTGAAGAACAGCTTGAGCAGAGAAGGATTCGCGTTAACATAATTTCCAATCCATGTAAGCTCTACATACTGATGCTCAATCTTGTTTGAGATCTCATATACATTGTAGCCATCAAAGATAACATTCAACGTTGTATAGAGTAAATCGAGAATCTCGTACTTTTCTTCCCATGACTTGTTGGAATTGTCCTGATTTACCAGATCCTTGATTCCACACTCATAGAACACCAGGTTATACTCGTACAAGCCTTCGAAGATATTGTGCTTGTCACTTAAGGAAGCACCTGCGCCAAGAATCTGCAGATTTTTCTTCATATTTGGCTCGTTCTCGATATAGAGATATACCTTTCTTACAAAGGAAGATACCTCTGCGATCAGTGTATCAATACGCTTGTTATAGATCTCCTGCTTAGAGATTGCATTGATCACACTTCTGCTCAGCACTGTTGTATCGGCTGCCGAATTCGTGTTGCGGATCAATTCCTTGAAGCTCTCATAGACTGACATATTGTCGATTGGAATATACTCTGCATTCAATCCATAAAACTCAAATGCCTTGTTGTATTCCTTGTTGTGAATATATGCGTTGAACAGTCCGATTGAGAACTGAATCTTATAATCATTTCCTACATGTGGGTCTTCTACTACATAATCAAACAATACTTCCAGATTGTTCATATATGCATCCGAATTTGCATTGTCCGCCGGAAGTCCCATCTCCATGATAACGTTGATCAGATCGAGATAACCCATAATTGCCTTATCAAAGTTCTTCGGTCTGTCATCATCCTCTAAAATCTGATAGCTCAGATTGATCAGCAATGGTGCAATACGCTCACCGATCAGACGCATCGCATCACCGAAGCACTCTCTCTGATACAGATAGATCAGCCAGATGCTGTAACGATAAATACCGGATGTGCTGATTGGAGCATCCACATCCAACGGATCGATATCGCCATATACAAACTTGAACAATGGTTCAATCCACTCTTCAATCTCATAACGTCCTGTCGCCTTGATGTTGGTATCTACGAACTCACCCAACTCGTAAAGCTTTGTACACTGTGTCTTTACATCGTCATCAACCATCATATTCTTGAGGTCAAAATTACTATCCTTTAAATAGTCAATAACCAATGCATAAAATCCATCTTCTACCTGCTCATTCAGGAAACGAATCAACAGTCCTTTGTTATTTGATGCCGCAATTGTAAGGACATTGCTGTCTGATTCTGCGGTAATATTTGCTGGTAATGCCATTGCCATATACCCCCTTGTAATTAAATTTCACTACTTCGATTTTATAACAAAATACGAGGCAAAGTCAACCTTCGATTTGTCAATAATTCATAATTGGCATTGTGCATAATTGACAAAGCGTTTTCGACAAATGGAAACCTATTTTTTATCAAAATTGTACAATATTTCACAAATCATCAGACCTCAAAGCCTGCCATCCGAAGGATTGCCCGCGCATTTGTCGTTGTACATCTGCCATCGCGGATCTTATAGTCAAACCGCAGCTCATCTCCCTCATAATATTCCTGAAAATGATAGTTTACCGCCGGTGTCTGGTCCTTATCTGTAATGCTGCAAAGCTCAAAATCATGTGTAGAAACAACCGTCATGCAACGGCTGCCTGCGAGCTTCGTGATAACCTCCTTCGCACCGACGATACGATCTGCGGAATTGGTCCCCTTGAAGATCTCATCGATCAGACAGAGCATTGGTTTTTCCTCTTTGCGGTAGACAGCCATCTCCTTGATGCGTAGAATCTCCGCATAGAAAGTGGAGATACCATGCGCCACATCGTCCTTTACCCGCATAGATGTAAAGATGCGCATATAAGATGCCTTCAATGTTTCTGCACAGACTGGTGCACCAAGATAAGCAAGTACCAGATTGATGGCAACCGTTCTTAAAAAGGTTGTCTTTCCAGACATATTTGATCCCGTGATAATCGTGATACCAGAGCCAAGTGTTACATCGTTGCCCTGTGCCTGATCTGGCAACAGCAATGGGTGATACAGATTCGTTCCCTCCAGATGCACCTCTGTCTCCGTATAATCAATCTGCCCTTCTCCAGTCTCCCGTACCATTCCCAGCACAGAAAAGCTCATCAGATCTTCCAGCTCCGCAATCATATCCGAGCATCCAGCAACCTGCGTTCCATATGTTTTCTTCCACCGGGAAACAACCGCTGCAAGCTGATAGTCCCACAAAAGAAGTCCACATAAGATCTGGTGTACCAATGGATTGAAGGAAATATTATATGCCTGGCTGATTGCATTTAGCTTATGATATGCCCGGACCGCTCCGGTCGCCCCGCCTGCGCGCTGCTGCATCCTGGCAAGGACTTCGCTCTGAAATGCCTGTTCTGCGACCAAGGAGAGCATCACTTCGTATTCTCCGCTCACGGTACTTGCATAATAAACCGGCTGAATGATACCGTCCGTCATGAACTTGGTCAGCCACGAAATGACAAGCAATGCCAGAAATCCAGCAAGTGGATATCCATAGGAAATCGTGCCAGTCAGGAAACAATACCAGACTCGCAATCTCACAAACCGGCAACAAAAAACGCAATACATGTGCAAATGCCGGGAGCTTGCCCTGTGCCACGTCCCCGCAGAAATCTTCAAACGCTTCCGCGTCAAACTTTTCTTTTTCCGCTTCCATCCTGCGTCCGGCTGTCTCAAACTCTACGGCAAATTCCGGTTTCCCCGAAAGCTCTTTGATTGCAGCATGTCGCTGCTCCCGCTCCGCTTCCTCGATATACCGCGTTGTGAGATGGTCTGCAAATGTCTGTTTTCCCTTCTCTGTATGACAGACAGAAATCATCTGATACAGAGAATTCTCTCCAAGCAAATCAATATCTGCGGCAACACAATCGTCCTCGCGCAGATACACAGTTCCTTTCTCTTCAAACTTCCGCCATCCATCGGTAAAACGATTGCAATACCGCCGGCAGATCTCCCATTTTTCTGTAAGCATCTCCTGTCGTTCTGCTACAACACTGTGCCATTTCACAAGTGCTACAAAGCCGATCAGGAACAACACACCGGCGATCACCAGAAGCGTCGCATATGATTTTTCTTTTTCGGTAATTCCGACGATCAAGCCCGCCGCACCGATTAAAAATGTCAGGATACGAAACGTGGAAATCCGGCTGAATAACCGGTCCGCCCATTCCTTTTGGTTCTGATAATCCAGCGTCCACTGTTCAAACTGCTTTCGATTCTCATTTACTGTCATCATGCCCTTTTTCTTCCTCTTTTTCCTCTTTTTTTCTCGTGATTACCATCTTGAAAAAGATTGCTACAAACACGCCTGCCGCAATGATGCTCAGGATTCCTAATGTAGTTTGGTCTAAGAAAACCAATGCTATTCCAACAAGCGCAATCAAAATCGCACAGGTAAGGAAATTCTTCTCGGATTCTTTTAAATTCTTCATTTTATATTACCCTCCGGTCTTTTTACTACAATCTAGTCTACCATATCCCACAGTGCAAGGCAAAGAAATAATTCTAAACTTTCTGTGAACCACAGATTTTCATTTGCTTTTTATTATTGCATGTATTAGAATAGTCTTTATATAATCGTGGTAAAATATAGATAATTATGGAAAAGGAGATTCAGACATGGGTAAGTTTTTTAAAGGTGTCGTAAAATTTTCAGTTGCCGCAGCCGCAGTTGGTGGTCTGTGCTATGCATTCAAGGACAAGATCAGAGAATCTAAGGTATATCAGGATAACAACGTTGATGAAAAGATCAACAAAGTAAAGACAACAATCAAGGACAAAATGCCAAAGATCTTTGATAACGAGGATGATATCGAAGAGGATGATCTGTTTGCAGATGATCTCGATCTTGAGATGGAAGATGCAAACCGTGATTACGTGACGATCAATCCAGATGATTCCGAGAAGTCAGAGGAAGCAGCTGCTGAGGAGCCTGTAGAAGAAGCAAAGGCTGAAGATGCTGACGCGGAGTAATTGCTGAGAATCCGGAAATAAAAAGTTCGATGAGACGATTCATGTTTCATCGAACTTTTTATTTTAGTTGTAAAGCGTAAATCCATGTTATGTATTGGCTTTGCACACTTGATCTATCTGTCTATTTTGCTGTCCGGTCTACAGTTTCACCAGCTTGCGCATGTCTTCATAAAATCCCGGGTACGAAATATCCACGCATTCAGCGCCGGTGATTTCTGTCTCGCCCTCTGCATTCATTGCAGCAACCGCAAAGCTCATCGCAACCCGGTGATCCAAATGGCTGTCGATCACTGCGCCGTGAAGCGGTCTGCCACCGCGGATGATCATACCATCTTCGGTCGCCTCGATATCTGCGCCCATCTTCTTCAGATTATCTACCATCACATCAATCCGGTTGGATTCTTTTACCTTCAATTCTGCCGCATCTTTGATGATTGTCTCACCATCTGCAAAGCAGGCAAGAATCGCAATCGCCGGGATCTCGTCAATCAGAGTTGGAATCACTTCTCCGCCAACAACACAGCCTTTCAGATCCGAGGTGCGAACTGTCACATCAGCAGTCGGCTCTCCGATCTCGCCAGATGTCTTCTCAACTGTCACATCCGCTCCCATATCCGAAAGCACACGCAGGATACCATCTCGTGTCGGATTGATGCCTACATTTTTCACCGTTACACAGCTGTTCGGTGTAATCGCAGCCGCTACCAGAAAATATGTTGCCGAAGAAATGTCACCAGGCACAATTACTTTCTTTGCATACAGCTCGTCTGCTGGTTTTACATACACGCTCTTTCCTTCTGTACGGATATCCACGCCGAATTCTTCAAACATCAGCTCCGTATGGTTCCGACTTACTTCTGGTTCTGTCACAGATGTCTCGCCATCCGCATAAAGTCCTGCAAGCAGAATCGCTGATTTGACCTGTGCCGAAGCCACCGGCGAATCATAATGTATGCCATGCAAATTCGTTCCATGAATCTCAAGTGGTGTACAGTCATTTCCGCGTAAGCTCCGAATATCTGCACCCATCTGGGAAAGCGGCGTGATAATCCGCTTCATCGGACGTTCCTGAATCGACGCATCGCCATTGACCGTTGATACAAATGGCTGTGCCGCAAGGATTCCCGACATCAGACGTGTTGTCGTTCCGCTGTTTCCAACATCCAGAATCGAATCCGGTGCTTTCAAGCCTCTCAGGCCACGACCATGTACCAATACTTTGTCTCCGTTATTCTCGATCTCGACACCCATCTTACGAAAGCAGGCAATCGACGACAGGCAGTCAGCCCCTTGCAGGAATCCCTCTACCTCCGTGTTGCCCTTCGCAATCGAGCCAAGCATAATACTTCTGTGGGAAATGGACTTGTCTCCTGGTACTGTCACTTCGCCGGAGAGTCCATGAACTCTTGATAATTTCATAACCTTCTCTCTTTCTGCATGTCTAATATTATGTAATACGCATATTTAAGTCTTTTCAAATCCTGTATCTGTACACAGTTTTTGTTTTCATTTTCAAGTCTGAACGTCTCGCCATAAAAATCTACATCATTATAACACGGCTCATTTCCAGCAACAACCGATTTATGGATTGTTTTACACACATCCGCGGATTGTTTGCATATTAATTTACGTGTTATTTTGCCTCGATGCACATATAGGAAGCCGGATTACAATCACGGATTACATTTCTTACACGGGGTATATCCCATGTTCTCTAACTCCTCCACCGTTCCCTCATAGATCTGCTTGTTTTTCTCCTTCATCTGGCTGACACTCGAACAAGTCGGACGATGAATCTTCTTCGTGTTTGTGTTCAAAATATAGGTCTGTACCGTTTCATTTTTATTGTCCCCCATTAGTTCTGAATTCGGTGTTTGTTCCTGTATTTCAGATTCCCAGCTTGTTCCATCCGCATAGTTGATCCCAATTCCCGGCTGTACATTATAGCAGTACACATAAAAACAAATTCCAGCTCCCTCATCCTCGACAGACCATCCTTCCATCTCCACGCCGGAAGCAACCAGATTATCCCCTTCAAAAATCGGTGTCACCCGGTACAGCACATGATTTCCAGTCTCTTTTACATATGCATCTACCTTTTCCTCAAATGGAAGCATCCCATCCACATTCAGGTATCTTGTCCCGGTAATCAGGTTCTTCTCATTTGCATTTTCACCGGCAAGACAGTACGCAATCAGATGGCAGCGATTGTAGAGATAATTCCCGTCGATCAGATCATTATACTTCACCGTGTGCCAGCCGCTTGGACGAACATTTCCGATTGTGCCCCGTTCTTCCGTCGGCTGTAATTCCGGGCAGATATTCGCATACGCCTGCCCGCAGCGTCCAAGCGAATCCAGATCACTATATCGTTCAAACGCTTCCGTACTCTTCTTTTCTTCCTCTGTAAAATCCGGCATATTATTCTCAAGCTGGATATACGACGTTCCGTCGTAAGCCGGAATGTCAGCAAGCGAAACTGGAGTTCCCGTCTGGATTGCACGCGGAAGCCCATTCTCCGATTGTGCATCTGGCTGCGAGTCTTTATCTCGCGTGTCAGGATTCTCCGTTATATCCTGCGCTTCTATAGCAGCCGTGGTCGAATCATCCGCGGCGGGTTGCCCGGCTACACATCCCGCGAACGAAAGCGCGATGAGCAAACTAGCTACCATATATTTCAGCGTTATTATAATCTTTTTCACTGCTTGTTTCTCTCCATATTCACTGCATGTTCTTATCCATGTTCATTGCATGTTCTTCACTAATCTGTTTTATCTTATGTTGCATATATAATACTACATCCATTATACGTTCCTTATTCCATATGCACAAGCTATACTTGGGCTTTTCCTGCTCTCTGCTGCTCCCCACGCCCACCGCGTGGGTTTTCTTCCCAGAAATTTCCTCTCTACGCCCATTTCGCCAACAAAAGTTTCCTCCCAGCCTTGCAATCTCACTAGGAACTCTCTATACTACATAAATGAACCACACGATTTCAAAAGGAGATCATCACATGAAAACTTTATTGCGTTTCTTACAGAACGGCAAAACCCAATTCCATGTTGCCGCCCTTGCTAAAGAATATTTAGATGCGCATAACTTCACACAGATATCCGACCGGGAAAATCTCACCGAGCTCGCCGCTGGCAGATACTACCTTGCCCCATTTTCTTCGATCGTGATTCCGTTCGTCAAAGGCGCACAGAGCACACAGGTGCGCATCGCCTGCGCCCATACGGATTTCCCGATGCTCAAGGTAAAGCCGAACCCGGAATTAAAAAAGCTGGGATATCTGCAAATAAACGTGGAACCATACGGTGGACTTATCAAGGAAACATGGTTTGACCGTCCGCTCGGACTCGCAGGAAAAGTTATCCTCAAGGGCGACACAAGCTTCCACCCGGAAGTCCGTCTATTCGATTCCGAAAAACCGGTTGCTATCATCCCGAACCTTGCTCCGCATCTGAAACGTGGCGGCAAAGAAGAAGAACTGGATGTACAGAAGGAACTGATTCCGATTGTAGATATGGTCTCGCCCGCAGCAGATTCCCATTTTCTGCTTTCTTATGTGGCAGAAAAACTAAACATCTCTCCAGATGATATTTTAGACTTCGATCTGTACCTGTACATCTGCGATGCACCAACGACCGTCGGTATGAATGATGCATTTGTGACAAGTCCGCGTATCGACAATATCTCTTCGGTCTGTGCCATCCTAGAAGGACTGGCAAGTGCAGAGCCTTCCAATACACTCTGCATCGGCGCACTTTTTGATAATGAAGAAATCGGAAGCCGCTCCAAGCAGGGAGCTGACAGCACATTACTCTCCGATATCGTAAAACGCCTGGCTGCAGGCAGCCAGCTTTCACTGATTGAAGATGGATTTTATCTGTCCGTAGACGTCGCACATGCCACACATCCAAATTACAACGAGAAATCCGACATTACCAATACAGTTCTGCTCGGAAAAGGTGCTGTCCTGAAATCAAGTGCCAGTCAACGTTATGTATGTGACAGTGAAGCTGGTGCCTGCATCATTGACCTGTGCAACACAAATGGAATTGCCCTGCAGCGCACCGTCAACCGTTCCGGCATGCCGGGCGGGCAGACGCTTGGTCCGATCGTATCCTCCTACCTGCCAATGCGCGCGTGTGATATCGGTATTCCGGTTCTTGCCATGCACTCTGCAAGCGAGCTGATGCACAAGGATGACTACACTGCTTTAGCTGATCTGATCACTGCATTTTTCACGTCACCATAGCAAAAAAGGCTGCCACATCTGGCAGCCTTTTCATTTCCAATCAATCTGTTTTTACATTCAATCTAGTATTTATAGATCAACCGTTTCATCCAATCTTCAATGATGGAATCATTTGCGTTGGATATAACTTCCTTTGTATTGGCAGGATCATCCGTGATGATTCCGTCCACATCCAGTAGCAACAGATCCTTGATGTCCGACTCATTGTTTACCGTCCATGCATAAATCTTCTTTCCCTTTGCGTGAATCCGACTTACCATGTTGTTACTAATATACGTATGTTTGATGCTGAATCCATCGATTCCCTGCATGCCTGCAAAATCGCCAAATGCCATCGTCATAATATAGAGCGTTGAGATATCCGGATCCAGTTCCTTTGCCTCGCGTAACGCCGCGACGCTCTGCGAGCCAAGCATGCACTGATCCACAAAATCATATTCATGCAACAGATCCACAATGCCCTGCACATAATTCTGATCAGTATCTGCCGGTTTTAACTCAATATTCAAGAATACATCATTTTCCTTGGCAAAAATCAGCACTTCCTCCAACGTCGGAATCCGCGTGCCATCATACGACCGGTCATAGGAGCTTCCGACATCCAGCTTGCTGATATAATCATAATCCACTTCACCGACCTTACGCTTGACATTCGCGGTCCGGTTCAGACTCTCATCATGCATAATGACATACACACCATCTTTCGTCTGCCGTACATCCAACTCAATAATATCCGCACCTGCTTCCACTGCCTTTTCAAATGCAGGCATTGTATTCTCCGGTGCATTTCCGGCATCCCCGCGATGCGCTGTTACCGATGCATTCGTCGGATATGCAATACGAAAGGACATGTAATTGTTGGTTGACAGATACACATAACAGCCATTCAGGATCAGACCGAACGCAACAATAGAAGCCAAAAATGTACGCTGCTTCTTCCGTGAACGGCTCAGAAGAATCTTCTCCTCCCGCTCCTGAATCTTATTTACATGGAGTTTCTTGAACTCCTCATAATCCATATCGCCTTCACGTTCATAGAAATGTGCGCAGATATATGCATGAATCAGCGGCGTTGCAACTATGACAATCAACACATAAAGAATCACCGTCGCGACACGGAAGATTGTATCAATCACTGTCACAACCGTTTTGTTCGGAATCAGGTTAAGTACAACCTTCGAGATTCCCGCTGCAAATGCACCTTCCAGCAGCACCGCAATGACGGCAATCGCCAGATTTAATGAAATGACACCGATCATCATAAGTAATACATGCCGTTTCATCGCCTGTTTACTCATACGGCGTGCCTGCTTATAATTGACCTTATACAGGACAAAATAGTTGAGCGTAAAAATTTCTTTGAAGAAGGTCAGACAGAGCACAAGGTAGATGGCAAGCCCCCCCATCACTCCGAACTTATAATTCTTCAGAAAATGTGTCAAAAATTCCGGCAGCTTCAAGCCGAGCAACGTGCCTGACAATGTCAGCGAATATGTGAATGGCAGAACAAACAATACATAACCAAGTGTGAGCAGATTCTTCGGTGTCAGACTCCGGCAGGCATTTCCGATTCCATGCAGCAAAATATCCATCGGATTCAGCTTCTCGCGCCGCACCGACGCTTCCATACTGTAAATAATTCCCGACAGATTAATCAGTAGGAAAAATGCGATCAGAATCAAAATCAGCAGGAATGCCACATAGGTAATCGGCGACCGCATATACCGGTAGATCGTTCCGGATGACAGATACGAAACGCCTGCGATATCCATTGACACATTCAGCAGTCCATACATTGCCGGTGTCAGAATTGCCAATGACAATACCCGGTAAACTATCTCAAAAAAAGCAATGGAGGAAAAGTTATACCGTAGCATCTTCACTGCCTGCTTCAAACGACTCATAACTTTTTCCTCCATTTCTTTGTTAATCTTTATACGATTATACCATCATATATCGTATTCTATTTTCTTATCAACGCCATTCTCCAATTTTATAAAATCAACATAGCGTCTCCAAATGAGAAGAATCTGTACTTCTCCTCCACAGCAATCTTATATGCTTCAAGAATCTTCTCGCGGTCATACAATGCAGAAACCAGCATCAACAATGTGGATTCCGGCAAGTGGAAATTCGTAATCAGGCGGTCAACCACCTTGAATTTATATCCCGGATAGATAAAGATATCCGTCCATCCACTGCAGGCACGCACATGTCCGTTCTCATCTGCAACCGTCTCGAGCGTACGCGTGCTCGTTGTACCAACCGATACGATCTTGCCACCATTTGCCTTCGTCTCATTGATCGTATTGGCAGCTTCCTCATCAATCACATAGAACTCACTATGCATATGATGTTCTAAAATATTCTCCACCTTCACTGGACGGAACGTACCAAGTCCGACATGCAAGGTCACTCTTGCAATCTTGATGCCCTTCTCTTTGATCTGCGCCAGAAGTTCCTTCGTAAAATGCAAGCCTGCCGTCGGTGCTGCTGCCGAACCGGTATGTGTTGCATAGACCGTCTGATAACGATCCTTGTCCTCCAGACGGTGTGTAATATACGGTGGAAGCGGCATCTGTCCAAGCTCATCCAACACTTCCTCAAAGATTCCTTCGTATTCAAAACGGATCAGACGATTGCCCTCTTCAACAATGTCGATAACCTCGCCGACCAATTTGCCTTCACCAAAGGAAATACGCGCACCTACACGTGCCTTTTTCCCCGGCTTTACCAGCGTCTCCCAGACCTTATCATCGTGGCGCTTCAACAGCAGCACCTCAATGGATGCCCCTGTATCTTCCTTGACGCCAATCAGTCTGGCTGGAATGACCTTTGTATCATTGATAACCAGACAATCACCCGGATTTAAGTATTCGATCACATCCGAGAAATGTCGGTGTTCGATTCCTCCAGTCGCACGGTTCAACACCATAAGCCGGGAATCGCTTCGCTTCAGGAGCGGATCCTGTGCGATCAGCTCCTGTGGCAATTCATAATTAAAATCACTTAATTTCATTTCGTTCATATTTATCTGCTCCATAAAATTCTGCACGCAGAACTATGCTATTATGCACGGATCTCGATGCCCATCTTCGAAAGCTCTGCAAGAAGCTTCTCTACGACTGGATTAACATCCGCATCCGTCAAAGTCTTTGTCTTGTCACGGAATACGAGAGAGTATGCAACAGACTTCTTACCCGGTGCCACCTGTGCGCCCTCGTAAACGTCGAACAGCTTGTAGCTCTCTAACATCTTGCCGCCACACTTCTTGATGACCTTCTCGATTTCGCCAACAAATACACTCTTATCTACAACCAGTGCCAGATCTCGTGTAACGCTTGGGAACTTCGCGATACCTTCGTACTTTCTGTCAAATGTCGTAAGCATTGTAACTGTCTGCATATCCAGAACTGCGACATAGACTTCCTTCTTCATGCCATAGTTTTCAACAACCTCCGGATGAAGCTGTCCGAGATAACCAACCGAAAGCTTGCCTTTCGTGATATTTGCCTGACGTCCCGGATGTAAGAATGGATGCTCAGATGTTGGCTCGTAGTTGATCTCCTTTGCAAATCCAAGCTTCTCTGTCAGCTCTTCAATCACACCCTTCAGATCGAAGAAATCGCCCTCGCCGAACATACCAAGTGTCAGCATCATACGCTCATCCGGAAGCTCTGTCAATGGAAGTGCCTTCGGCAGATATACATTTGCAAGCTCATACAGTCTCGCATGTTTATTTCTACGGTTATAGTTTGTAGAAAGGGATGTCAGCATACCATTTAACGGAAGCGTTCTCATGATAGAGAAGTCCTCGCCAAGTGGGTTCATGATCTGGATTGCCTTTCTATATACGGAATCCTGTGGGATGAGCAGCTTGTCAAATACCTTCGGACTCTCGAACGAATAATGCATAGCTCCAGAGAAACCATCGCCCTCGACAATATTTCTTACGATATCATTTACACGCTCTGCATAGCTCTTCTTACCTGCAGTGGACTCGCCGTGTGGCAGAGTCGTCGGAATATTTGCATAGCCATAGAAACGTGCTACTTCCTCTGCAAGATCTGCCATACATTTCAAATCCTGACGGAAAGTAGGGATTGTCAGCATATTTGTCTTCTCGTCATAACGAAGCTCCAGCTTCTTGAAGATGGAAAGCATAACATCAGAAGAAATGTCTGTTCCGAGCAGCTTGTTCATCTTCTCCGGCTCAAACGGAAGTACAACCTCCTTGACCGGGTTTGGATATACATCCACCATACCGTCCACGACCTTACCACAGCCAAGTTCCTCGATCAGCTGGCAGGCACGGTTGATTGCCTGTTCTGCCAAGTTTGGATCAAGTCCCTTCACGAATTTTGCGGCTGCATCTGTCGCAAGACCGATTCGCTTTGTTGTCAGACGGATATTCGTACCGTCGAAGCAGGCTGCCTCGAACAACAATGTCTTGATGTCATCCGTAACCATAGAATTCTCACCACCCATGATACCGGCGATACCGATTTCCTTCTCGCCGTCACAGATCATCAGAACATCCTTGTCCATCTTACGTTCCTGACTGTCCAGTGTCACAAATGTATCGCCGTCATTTGCACGTTTTACAATGATCTTCTTGCCTGCGATCGTATCTAAGTCATACGCGTGCATTGGCTGACCGTACTCTTCCATAACATAGTTTGTGATATCAACCAGATTGTTGATGGAACGGATTCCCTGGGAAGCCAGTCTCTCACGCATCCATTTTGGGGAAGGACCGATCTTCAAATCTGTAACAACTCTGGCTGTATAACGCGGGCACAGATCCGGGGCCTGTACATCCACGGTAATGTAATCATTGACATCTCCGCCACTGCCCTGTACCTTGATTTCCGGCTCATGGAATTCCTTGTCAAAGGTTGCAGCAGCCTCTCTTGCCATACCGATCATAGAGAAACAATCAACACGGTTCGATGTGATCTCATACTCTACAACAGAATCATGCAGACCAAGTGCTGCAATCGCGTCATCGCCCGGCTTTACACCCGACTCTTCCCCGAAAATGTAAATACCATACTCTGGTGCTTCCGGGTACAGATCTCTGGATGAACCAAGCTCTTCGATGGAGCACATCATACCATTACTCTCGATACCACGAAGCTTGCCCTTCTTGATCTTGATGCCGTCCTCCGGGAGTGGCTCGCCATCATGTCCGCCTGCAACCTTACCGCCATCTAAAACAACCGGTACAAGGTCGCCTTCCTTTACATTTGGAGCACCTGTTACGATCTGGATTGTCTCAGCACCGATATTTACCTGACAGATAATGAGCTTATCTGCATCCGGGTGCTTCTCGATCTTCTCGATCTTACCAACTACTATCTTCTCTAAGTTCTTATCTTTCTTCTCGTATCCTTCTACATGGGAACCGGACAGTGTCATCGCGTCTACGAACTCCTGTACATCCACGTCTAAATCAGGAACATATACTTTTAACCATGAAATCGGTGTATTCATCTTCTTACCTCCATCTTAGAACTGATTCAAAAATCTTGTGTCGTTTTCGTACAAGAGACGCATATCATCGATCTCGTACTTCAGAAGTGTGATACGCTCCAGTCCGATACCAAATGCGAATCCTGAATACTCTTCCGGATCAATGCCACACATTTCCAATACGTGTGGGTGAACCATACCACAACCAAGAATCTCAATCCAGCCACTGCCCTTACATACACGACAGCCCTTGCCACCACACTTGAAGCAAGTGATATCCACCTCTGCAGAAGGCTCTGTAAATGGGAAATGGTGCGGACGGAACTTCGTCTTTGTCTTCTCGCCGAAGAATTCCTTCGCGAACTGATCAAGTGTTCCCTTCAGATCTGCCATTGTGATTCCCTTGTCAACAACCAGTCCCTCAACCTGATGGAAAGATGGTGAATGAGTTGCATCTACTTCGTCAGAACGGAATACACGTCCCGGTGACAGAATACGGATTGGCAGTTTGCCCTGCTCCATGATTCTTGCCTGTACCGGTGATGTCTGTGTACGAAGCAGAATGTCCTTTGTGATATAGAATGTATCCTGCTCATCCTTTGCCGGATGGTTTGCAGGGATATTCAAAAGCTCAAAGTTGTATTTGTCATATTCGATTTCCGGTCCGGATACGATCTCATATCCCATACCGATAAATACACGCTCCAGATCTTCAAGCGCGATCTGGTTTGGATGTCTGTGTCCGTCGATCTTCTTCACACCCGGAAGTGTAACATCGATTGTCTCACGCTTCATCTTCTCTGCACGCATAGCAGAATTGATCGACTTCATCTTCTCCTCGAGCTTTGCCTCGATGTTTGCACGTGTCTCATTTACCATCTGTCCAACCTTCGGACGATCCTCCGGAGCCACATCCTTCATACTCTTCAATACCTGGGTTAATTCACCCTTCTTACCAAGGATCGACACCTTGATATCATTCAAGAGGTTGATATCCTGTGCCTCGGCGATCTTGGAAAGTGCCTGTTCTTTGATGCTTTGCAACTTTTCTTTCATTTCCTGTTTTCCTCCATGTTATACCAATTTCAGATGATTGCAAACCAGAAACACATCATACGAGCGATTCATAATTACCATTTCTACGCAGACACGCTCTCGCTCGGTTCATCACGCAGTGGTACTAAATTCACGACGATAAATCCGTCGTTCATTAAGTACCAGCGTGCTTCAACGGTCTGCTTTAGAATTGGTAATTACGAATCACTCAATCCACATATTGGAACTGCAATCATCTGATATGTGTTTCTAACCAGTCATAAAAGGCAACAAAAAAACTTCGCCCTTGACTAGGGACGAAGTAATATCCGCGGTACCACCCTGATTCGACTGTGACAGTCGCTCTCATTGTATGCGTAACGTGCATAACACGACGAATCCTACTTTCCACTGCACCATGACAATGGTATGTTCAAATCCGCGACTCCAGTGTGAAAATGAGATCTTCCTCTACTGAACAGGGCTTGCAGCCATGACCCCGTCTCTCTGTCAGGTCTTGAAAATCCTTGTTGCACCTTCAACGTCTTTCTATTTATTATGTTCCTGCAGGTGCATCATCATTCAGTAAATGCATCTATCAAAAAACATTTTAGCACAATAAATAACTGTGTCAACCCCGAAAATGTAAACTGCTGAATCCTATTTTAGGTGTTTATTTTCGTATCCCAAGTTTTAGCACAAGTGCCTCCTGAAGAACCCCCGACACATTGATATGTGCCCTTTCTGCCTCTCGGTTTAACCAATTCGGAAGTGTCACATTGCGTCGTACAGATTTATTATCTAATTTTCTGCGATATTCATTAAAATCAACATCTATCAGTGTGACTGTTCCTTCCCCATCTCCATAAAATGTACCCTTTGATATATCTATATCTTTCAATTCTCTTGGATTCGGCAATTCTTTTCCCTGATCGTCATAATATATCCCCTTTACACCTATTGCGTCTCTCGCCATGTCAATTGCATTTACAATGCCAAATCCTTCTGTCAGTATTTCCAAGTCTGGCACTTCAATCAAAATCGTATTTTTCTCATCCTGTATTTTTGTAAATATAACTGGATACACCTGTTTCATAGTAATCATCTCCTCATCTACCGGGGATACTATATTATATTCCCCATTTTTTTATATTTGTCTTGCAAATCGAAATCCAATTGATTTTAACTTTCTTACCAATTCTCTCTGTTTCATCTCTTCTCCTTTGATTATACACATTATATACACATTGTAAAGATTTTGATTTTATATCACAAAATGTTTGAAAAACCGTATCATGGCATACATATATTTGTAAAGCGTAAGTTTGGAACATTTAGAAAAGCTGAGGAAATATGCGGGTTTGAGAGTAAAAAATTATTTTTAATTCTATAATTTTTGACATAAAAAAGGTGCACCTGCATCGTCAGGTACACCCTTTATTTTATCCATATATGATTACTTTCCCAGCAGCATCACGAAAAGTCCTACCGGCAGGGCGATCACCGCCTGCGTAAACATTCCGATCACCGCATATTTGATGTGATGCCAGTAATCGTGATAGGCATCGACCATATCCTCGGTTCCCGGAATTACCATTTTCTTGCTATGGCAAAACCAGAGGCAGTCCACAACCAGTGCATCAAACCACATTTCTGCCACCCACATGAGATAACCGTGCAGCCAGCCTGTGAAAAACGTGCGTGCTCCTCCGATATAATACGCCAATACCGTCTGCAAAACTATGTATCCGATAAAAAATCCAATCTTACCGATCGTTGCCTTTTTCATCAACTTGCCAGAGCTTTCCTCGATCAGTCCAAGCTCTCTGCATCGATTCTGTATTGCTTTTGGATACTCTTGTATCAATCCAAGTCTTCCTTTTTTTGCCATATTGATTCCGCAGATCGTAAATACCACGACATTAAAAATAATGATTTCCAAAACTATATTCATGCGTTCCATCCTCCATCATCTACATCATTATCCCCGAATCGCATCCACGCACGCGTCAATCAACTCTTCTTCTCTAAAATCAATTTCATAAAACAAATCCGTCTCCGGTTCTGACAAGGTCAGCCGGTACAATTCTCTACCACTCCTTTCCTCCACCCGATTCTTGGACAGATACCGCACATCATCGAGGCGGATTACGTCCGTATGGAACCAATATGTTGCAACCAGAAAATTATCTGTCACATAGATTCCATGATAATGAAAATATAATTTATCGCGTAATTCTGTATTGAGCTGTTCGATCACAGCACTTCTACGCCCATAGGCACGCAGCTTCTTTGCCTGCGGATTCTTGTATGGCCGCATCCACAACCGGACAACATATGCCAGCACAAAGACATACAGCATCGACAACGCCGCAACAATAATATACGCAATCCCCGTATACACATATGGGAAATCCGGTTCACTGATGACATAAGAATCATAAAATCCATCTAAAATGTTCATCGGAACCTCTCCATTTTTTGACAATCCGGCTATGATATGATCTGTAACTACCTCGTCCTTTACGATACGTCCCTTCACTGTCCGCTTATCAATACTGTTTTGTGGCTGTTTTGTCTTAATAAGCAGAAACACCATATGATCATCTTCAAAGCAATAATAATAGGCACCCTTGATTTTGTTTTCCACCAGATAATTATATCCCGTGTAATACAGATTCTCCGCATTGTACCGGACACTTGTAGTGCCATCTGCATATAGCTGCGCAATCTGATCCTCAATCGGCTCAATCTTCGTAAGCTCATAACATTGCACCGCATAGAACAGCGAATAACGCACCCCCACAAAAATGAGTACAAGCAATAAGACCATGATAGGGAGCATCATCGCCAATGTATTTTTTATCATTATGATTTCAAACTTCTTGTGCTTCATCGAATCCTGTCGCCTTTTGTCAATTTTCTCTATCTTAACATTTAACGAACTTCCATTCAACTTTTTTTAACACTTCGCAGGCAGGCGCATAGTATAAACCATAAGAATTTTTAGCGGAGGCATCTCATGAGCGATTTGTCAGCTACACAGTGCGGTTGCGGCTGTGGAAATGGTTTTAACATCGGAAATGGCAGCAACTGTTCCTGCATCTGGATTATCATCCTGTTGTTATTGTGCGGTGGCTGTGGCGGCGGAGGATTCTGCGGTGGAAACGGTTGCGGTTGCGACAATGACTGTATCTGGATCATCCTGATTCTCCTCTTCTGCTGCGGAAATAACAATGGCGGCGGTTGCGGCTGCGGTTGTTAATAGAGGAATTCTTCGGGACTCCCTTGCAAGTTCACTTGTAAGGGAGTTTTTGTTATCTGTTGTATGACAGCGATTGCATCCTCTTCCTCCGGCTCATATTTTTACAGAGCCGCACATATATTAGACTAACAAGATTTCAGAGCATCCGCCATGCTGCATAATCATCCGCTCGATCAACTAATCCATGACGACTCCCTGTTTTTCTTGGAAGCCATGATTCCTTTTGTGGACTATGCCTACAAAAAACCGTTGATCCTCTTAATTAAATATCAGGAAATCCGCGCCTTGATGCAATGCTTCGACCACCCGGATTATGTCGCCTCCTGCGGGTTCGACTGTCACCCGGAAAGTTCCGAAGAAATGATGGAATGCATGTGCCGTTTCCTGCCGGGCGATTTTGCAGGCAATATCAAGAACATGCAGCAGATGCTCAAAATGATGCAGGTCATGCAGGCGATGAATGATTCTGGAGCAAAGGGACCGCCACCAAATAATAATTGTGGAAATCCCTGTGATTTCCCGCCACAACCGGGCTGCGGTGCACCACCTCCGCCACCGGACTATGCGCCGCGGCAGGACATTGGTAGAAATCCAGATCATAATTGCAACAACCAGTCAGGCAGGCACAAGGATCTTTATTCCAGCGTCATGGATATCCTGAATTCCCAATAAATAGAAAGGTTCTCCTATGTTTGAACAAAACCCGAAACTTCGAAACATCCATCCAACCAAATTACGAATTATCAACGAAATCAAGGAGCAGAGCAAATACCAGTCCGCCGAGGAGCTGCTGCCGCAGATCCTGCAGATCAATCAGGAATTAAAACGCCGGAACTTAAGTTTCACGAAAGAAGAATCCGCGTTGCTTCTCGAAGCGATGGAAGAAAGCATGTCTCCGGCGGAGCGTCAGAAATTCCAGATGATCAAATCTTTTTTCCTGTAACAAAAAACGGCTGCCTGACACGGTACAAAAACAATGTCAGGCAACCGTTTTCTTTCTATTTCTTCAGCAAATATTACTTACATACAATATTTACGATCTTACCCGGTACGTAAATTTCTTTTACGATGTTGCCAGTCAGCTTATCAGCGACGATCTCCTTTGCACGGGCAAGTACGGCATCCTTATCCTCGTCCTTTGCGACAAGAACCGTTCCTCTTACCTTACCGTTGACCTGTACACCGATCTCGATCGTTGCATCAACGGTCTTTTCTTCCTCGTACTGTGGCCATGCACTGACAGACAAGAAATCTTCATGTCCGAGAGACTCCCAGATTTCTTCTGTCAAATGTGGTGCAAACGGGCAGAGAAGCTTGATGAAGATCTCAAGCTGTTCTTTGCTCAGCTTACCAGCACTGTAAACAGTATTGGTCAGTGCCATCAAGGTTGCGATTGCTGTATTGAACTTTGTTTCCTCGATATCACTGCTTACCTTCTTGATTGCCTTGTGGAAGCTTACCTCCAAAGCATCTGTGGAAGGATCATCAGATACCATATCTGTCATACCTGCTACACGCTCCAAGAAACGCTTACATCCCTTTACAGAGCTGTCACTCCAAGGAGCTGCGGCTGCATAATCACCCATGAACAATACATATGTCCGGAGCGTATCTGCGCCGTAATCTTCTACGATGTCAAGTGGATCGATAACATTTCCCTTGGACTTACTCATCTTATCACCATCTGGTCCTAAGATCAGTCCCTGAATCGTACGCTTTGCATATGGCTCCGGTGTATTTACCTCGCCGAGGTCATACAGGAAACGATGCCAGAATCTGGAGTAGATCATATGTCTAGTTACATGCTCCATACCACCGTTGTACCAGTCAACCGGCATCCAGTAGTCGATCTTCTTACGATCTGCAAATGCCTTATCGTTGTTTGGATCAATATAACGCAGGAAATACCATGATGATCCTGCCCACTGTGGCATAGTATCCGTCTCACGCTTTGCATCACCGCCACACTTCGGACACTTGCAGTTTACATAGGAATCAATCTTTGCCAGTGGAGACTCACCGTCCTCACCCGGCTCGAAGTTCTTCACATCTGGAAGCTCCAGAGGGAGCTCCTCATATGGCACTGCAACGACACCACAGGATGGACAATGTACCAGAGGAATTGGCTCACCCCAATATCTCTGACGGTTGAATGCCCAGTCCTTCATCTTGAACTGTACGCCTGCTTCGCCAACGCCCATCTTCTTGATTTCCTCAACCATGCGGGCGATGGAATCCTTCTTATTTGTAAATCCATTCAGGAACTCTGAGTTGATCATCTCACCGTCACCCGTATAAGCTTCCTTCGAGATATCGCCACCCTTGATAACCTGAATGATATCAATGCCAAATGCCTTTGCAAAATCATAGTCACGCTGGTCATGAGCCGGTACTGCCATGATCGCACCAGTACCATATCCCATCATAACGTAGTCAGCAATGAAGATCGGAATCTTCTTGCCGTTCATCGGGTTGATACCCATAAGACCTTCGATCTTCACACCTGTCTTATCCTTGACAAGCTGTGTACGCTCGAACTCGGTCTTCTTCTGGCATTCCGTACGGTATGCCTTGATGGCATCCATATTTGTAATCTTGTCAGCATATTTATCGATCAGCGGATGCTCCGGTGCGATAACCATGAAAGTTACACCGAACAATGTATCTGGTCTTGTTGTATAAATCTGAAGCTTCTCATCTGTTCCATCGACATCGAAGTTTACAAATGCACCAGTAGACTTACCAATCCAGTTTTCCTGCTGCTGCTTTACATTTGCAGGATAGTCGACATCCTTCAGACCCTGCAGAAGCTTATCTGCATATTCTGTAATCTTCAGATACCAAACCGTCTTCGACTTCTGTACAACCTCGCTGTGGCAGATATCACACTTACCTCCCTGACTGTCCTCGTTGGAAAGAACAACCTTACAGCTTGGACAATAGTTAACGAGTGCTGTATCACGGAATACAAGTCCCTTCTCGAACATCTTCAGGAAAATCCACTGTGTCCACTTGTAGAACTTCTCATCGGTTGTATCGATCACACGGCTCCAGTCAAACGAGAATCCAACCCGCTTCAACTGCTCGGTAAATCGCGCGATATTCTGATCTGTGATCTGACGCGGATGGGTACCTGTCTTGATTGCATAGTTCTCTGTTGGCAGACCAAATGCATCGAATCCGATTGGGAACAATACGTTGTAACCCTCCATACGACGCTTTCTGGATACGACTTCTACACTGGAATAAGCCTTGATATGTCCTACATGCATACCCGCTCCACTTGGATAAGGGAACTCTACTAATCCGTAGAATTTCTTCTTGTCTGAGAAGTCCTGTGCTTCAAACACCTTGGCATCTTCCCATTTTTTCTGCCATTTTTTCTCGATTACTTTGAAATTGTGTCTCATAATGTCTCCTTTTACTAAATCCGCCTCTTATACGAAACGGTTTAATTTATCATCATATTTATAATCCACAGCCGCAAGTTTTTGCTCGAGATCTTCTCTTGCAGTCCGGAATTGTAAACAAAAGCTGTCCAGATTGATGCCGTCATCACGCAGTCTCGTATTCACAAAGCTTAAGAGCATCATCGGATCCTTCGGTAAATTTTCGATTGCCATTATAACACCTCTCCGGTAATCAGCCAAGGGGCTGGTTGATTTACAAACATACTATCTTTGTTTGTCTTTGCCACATTGATCTGCAATACCTCCATATTTGAGATACCGTACTTATCAAAGAGTGGCTTGATGCCAGACAGGATATTTAACTCCAATGTATAGATGACAAACTGCATCTTCGGATTCTTCTTCAGCAGTCTCTGAATATCTTCTTCGAGATGCTTGTTCGCAACGATAAAGGAAAGTCTTGGTGTTGGAATCTTCGCCATAGATCCCTCGGATAAGTCTGGGATGATCTGGACGTTGTGCACGCCAAACTGCTTCACATTATCCTCCATCGTATCCTTGGCGCCCTTATCATTCTCCACACAGATGATTGCGCCATCACTTGCCACAAAAGCTGCCTCGATTGCGATACTCTCTGCATCAACTAAACAAATCGTATCCTGCGAATCCACACCGAGCAGACTCATGATGACGGCACGGATTTCCTTGCCAACATACTTGATCGGTCCCTTCGAGAACATCTCGTTGCGCATACCGATCCGGTACGATTCTCTTGTCTTCTCATTCAGAATGAAGATTACTGTCGGGCCTGTGATCTTTCGGTTGATCACCTCTTTGATCTTGACATGTTTTACCTGTCCTTCTTCCTCGATGCCAACCGCATACCACATATCATAATCGCCAAAGCCTGCCTCCCAGAAATCATAGAACAGATCCTCATGGGATTCATCTGCAAAAATCAGCACACGTTTGTGTCCTTCCACGGTCGGTATTACATTTTTCTGTTTTCCACAAATATCCAGAAGTTTGATCTTCTCCGGACTTACCTGCATCTCTTTTGAAAAATACTCCATCCAGTTTAAGATCTGCTTTGTTGCATAACTACCTTTTGCCATACTCGCTCCTCCTTGTCTCTCTATGTTTGTAACCCTTTATTTCTCGTCTTTCTCTGTTTCTTTTTTCTCTGCTTCCTTCGTCGCATTTTCATGCTTTTTCAGATGCATCTTCTCCATCCAGCGGCGGAACACCTGCTTCATCCGGCTTTCCCTCAATGTCTTTCGCTCATCGTGGCGCTCCTGGTAAATCGGCTCTCCAGTCTCCTCGTCGAATTTCTTCAAGCGGATATAATCGCCTGTGGCTGAAGATAAATCTTTCGCACGCAGCTTGTCCCGGAGCTGTACTGCGAAAAATGCATACAGACACGCAAATACCGGAACACCTAAGATCATACCTGCCACGCCGAACAGATCACCACCCACTAAGATTGCAAGCAATACCCAGATACCGGAGATTCCGGTTGCATCGCCTAAGATCAATGGTCCTAAGATATTGCCATCAAACTGCTGCAATACAATGATCCAGATGATAAATACCACGAACATGATTGGATCATCCATCAGTGCTAACAACGCACCCGGTACCGCTCCGATAAACGGTCCGAAGAATGGAATGATATTTGTCACACCGACAACCACACTGATCAGCACCGCATACCGCATGTGTACGGCTGAAGTAAATATAAAGCATATGATTCCAATGATACAGGAATCTAAGATCTTACCATTGATAAATCCGCCGAACACGACATTTGCATACGAGCATCCTTCCATGATCTTGTTACCTGTCTTCTTGGAAAACAGACAATAGATCACTTTCTTGCACTGCGCCAGCAGCACATCCTTGCTCATCAGCAGATAGATCATAACGATCAGACCGATCAGGAAATTCATGACTGCCTTGATTCCGACAACCACGCCGGAAGAAAGCGTTTTCACGATTGTGTCGAGGTTCGGCATGATCTTATCCTTCAGAATCGTAAACACATTATTTTCTGCATAATCAAGCACCTGTGACAACTTATCCTCAATCATCTGATTCTGTGCAAATACTTTTTTGATCCACGCCTCAGCTGAATTGATATAATCCTCTGTGCTGTTCACAAGATCTGTCAGACTCTCATACACACGTGGGATTACCAGCCACAACAATCCAACCAGCAATCCAAGGAACAAAAGCACCGTCAGAATCAAAGCCGGAACCTTCACCTTCTTATAAACCCTATCGTATTCCGCTTCTTTCTTAATCTTACAGATCAAAAAGGAAAGCCCACGCCGGATATAGATCATGATTGGATTCAACATAAATGCGATCACAAGTCCGATAATGATCGGTGTCATCGCAGAGACAACATTCCCGAGAAATCCGAAAATAGACTTCCACTGCTTTATGACTTCTGCAAACAAAATACATGCACAGCCAGCAAGTGCAAGCATAACCCCAAGTTGAAGAATATTTTTATTCCACTTATTTTTCACGCATCTGTCTCCTTCTACTCATACAATAATTACGATTTATTATAGCATTTTTAATTGGTAGAAACAACCTAATTCTTGTTGACACTCCCTATATTATTGACTAAAATATTTTCATATAATACGCAAAGGGGTGTATGCACAGATGTATCGGAATATCATCAACGACTTTGCTAACTGGTACGACCAGACAAAGCGCAAAATCTTATATGTAAAGGGCGCAAAGGGTGTCGGTAAAACATGGGCGGTTCGCGATTTTGCCACAGCCTTTTTCAAGCAGCAATGCTATATCAATCTGGCAGAAGATTCTGCCTGTCAGGATGCCATCGCCGGCGATTCCAATCTGGATCTGCTGCTGTCTCAACGTTTTCCGTTTGGAGACGCATCAGATTGTATTTTTATCTTTGACGAGGTACAGGCAGTGCCGGACTGCGCGGAATTTTTCTATGCTTTCCGCAAGAATCATCCAGATTACACCATCTGTCTGATCGCATCCTCGATGGAATTTACAGAGTTTGAATACAGTCACCCGGACGTTTTTGAGATCTTCCGCATGCGTCCGATGACCTTTGAAGAATATATGATTGCAAGCAAGGCACATCCTTTCATAGATGCAATTTCAAAGCATAAGGACACGCCGCTTACCAATCTTGAAATCGGCGCAATCACCTCTATGCTCCGGGAATACCTGTTAGTTGGCGGTATGCCGGGCGTAGTCCATGCGTATCTGAAGAACCGGGATCTGTCCATCATCCGTCCGATGCAGGAGGCACTGTTGGAAGACTATGTCCAGCTTATGAAACAGACTTACCCGGTCGCACTCTACCAGCGATGCAAGCGCATCTTCCGGAGTATCCCAGAGCAGCTTGCCCGTGAGAATAAGAAATTCATGTACAAATCCGTCGATTCCAATGCACGCAGCCGGGAATACGCTGAAGCAGCACAGGCTTTATGCAACCTCGGAATCGCCCGGAAACTGCCACGTCTGACATCTGGAAATCTTCCTTTGGAAGAGCATGTTGATTACAAATCCTTTGAGCTGTTCTTCATCGATCACGGTCTGCTCCGTGCCGCTTATGGACTTCCTATGAACGAGGAGATTGATGTGAACGATATCCTGGCAGAAAAATGTGGTGCGATTGCAGAGCAGTTTATCTTCCAGGAGTTAAGCTCCAAGATTCCTTATCTGTACTATTGGGTATCCGGCGCAACCGCGCGCGTTCCGTTTGTCTATGAAGGAGAAGATGCCCCGGTTCCGGTCGATATCCGTTTCGTCCCGAATTCAAAGGCACAGAATATTAAGACATTCCGAAGTAAAAATTCAAATACAAACATTGCAGTGAAAGTAAGCTTCAATCAGGTGTCTCTCGATGGAGACACCTTGAATATCCCAGCTTACGGTCTGTGGAACATGTAAGCTACTGCATCTCGATCAAACGGATGAAATCCTGATCGGATACAGCCTTACTGTAATACCACCCCTGCATAAAATGGCAGCCAATGTCGGCAAGGTGATCGCGCATCTCCGCGGTCTCCACGCCCTCTGCCACGATATGTAACTCTAATTCATTCAGCATACCGATCGTATGCTTCAACGTAATTCCAGCTTTCGTGCTCTTAAATGCATCCCAGATAATATACTTATCCAGTTTGATGATTGAAAATGGCATATGGTTGATATAATCAATATTCGCATAGCCAGAGCCGTAATCATCCAGAGAGAATTTAATTCCATACTGTACGAGATCCATGATATTTGCATTGACCGTATCCGCCATACTGATGGTCGCAGTCTCCGTAATCTCAATGTTAATCTGATTCGGACGCACATCGTATTTTTCCATGATCTGTTTTACCCGGTCTGAAAAATGCTGCTGCATCAGCTGCACCGGACTGATATTGACCTCGATGTACTCTACCGTCGTCTGCGCCAGCTTGAAATCATGAATAAACCGGCACACCTTATCCAGAATCACTTCTCCCATCTCAATAATCATACCGTTCCGCTCCGCGATCGGGATGAAATCCTCCGGTGATATCCAGCCAAGTTCTTCATCATGCAAGCGTACCAGTGCTTCAGCGGAGTTATAAACGCCCTTCTCCACCGAGAAGATCGGCTGATAATATACCATCAGCTCATCCCGGTCGAGTGCCTGCTTGACCGCCTTTTCAAACGCTTTGTCCTGTTTGATCTTGCCTAAATCGTAATCCTTTGCATACGTGATTCTACCCTTCTGCAACCGCTTCGCCATTGACATAGAGTAATCCATAACCTCGACCAGCTGTCCATATGCAGACGCATCTGTCGGACAATTCACACAACAGATGGATGCAGACATCATAATGCCTGCCTGATTCTCACTGTACCACGGATGGCGAAACCGCTCATGTACCGTCTGTGCCACCGCGTCAATCTGATCCAGATCCTTGTATAACACGATACAGAACTGGTCTGCGCCCAGGCGGAACACCGTCTTGGCAAATGGAAGCGTCTCCATGAAAGCGCCGATCTGCCGAAGCAGATTATCTCCATTTTCAACGCCATAGGTCTTATTGATAAACTTAAAATCATCCATCGCAACGACTACGATTCCAAATGGTTTTTCGTTAATAAAAAAGGTGTGCAGATATTCGCCAAAAAAACGCCGGTTAAACTGCTTTGTCACCGTATCAATGACCGCATTTGGATTCTGCAGATAATAATAAATCGTCAGACAGACCGTTGCTGTCACAAAATTCAACAGCAATACATGTGTTTTTAACTGCAAAAAGACCGCTAACACAACAAGCAGCATATGAAACAGTACAACCATTGCCTTGGCAAACAATGTATGATTCACCCGGTGCAATGCCACGACCGAGCTTGCCACAATTGCAGCTATCGCAACCGTGATCAGCACCAGCACTCCATAGTCATAGGTATACTGCCAGCCTTCCGCCTCGTATACCCAATGGGTATATGGATTCGTCACCAGTGCAGCCACATCAACCACGCCACACAATGCCAGCATCCATTTGGCATGCAGCATCTGCTTTGCATTGATATGTACGATCTGCAGCACGTAGTATGCAAACAGCAGTGGAATCGCATTCAGCGCCAGATGCTGCAAGGTGCTTGTCACCCAGAATCCAGCATTTCCTTCCGTGCCGAACATTTGTGCCAGCTTCGTGCTGACGATCTCCAGTCCCGTTGAGACAAAGACTGCGGCAAGTGCCACTAAAAATGTCCGGTGACTCGCAAGCGGTATTCTTTTTTCATGAAAATACCATATGATTATAATAAGCAACAGATAAATCGCCGCATAATCATATGCCAGATCCCAATTCAACATAGGCACTCCCCGTTCCTAATAAACACTACCTTCCATCCATACATTCAAATCCAGTTCCTGTCCGATTCCTGCGATCGTGCCAGTTCCTGTATACTGCCAGCCAGAATACAGATATGGGAAATCCGGCTGATTCGCATAATGTGCCAGCCACAGCTTATAATCTCCCAGTCTTGTCATATCCAGCTTCTGTACAAACCAGTTCCGGTTCGAATAAATCATCGGTGTGTAGCCTGCGCTCTTCACGGTCTCGCAGAATCCGACAACGCCATCCGTCCGTGCATCATTAGAGAGGTCAGCGGTTCTCGCTCCGTCCGCATAGACCTCCTCTGTATCAATCACAACCGGCATATCGAGCGTATATGCAGATGCCAGATTCAGCGCAAACTGTGCTTCCTCCACACCTTCCTCGTAGCTGATCGCCTGGCTGTAAAAATAAATTCCTACCTTGATTCCGGCTGCTTTGGCGCCCTCTATATGCGTCTGAAACATCTCATCTGCCACCAGTTTGCCTTCCGAGCCATAGCCCCGGTATCCAACCCGGATAAATGCGATTGTAACGCCTGCCTGCTTCAACGCATCCCAATCCAGTTCTGCCTGATAGGAAGACACATCCACAGCAAGTTCAGACAGCCGGCTGCCATCTCCGGCATGGTATGCCATGATCGTGTTGTCGCCGTCCTCCATGTAGAAATTATCTGTCTGGAAATCGTTGCGCGGCACTTCCTTTACAATCTTATAAAATTCACAATTCGGAATATCGCCAACCAACACATAACTGGCTTTCGCAAACTGCCAAAAGTTCGTGTAGATCATCTGCGCTTCTGCGCCCGGCTGCAATGTCCATGTATACCCTTGTCCCGTCACAGGAACCGGCTTATATTTCTTGCTTTTTCCGATATTGACACCTATGACTACACCGATCAGGACAAGCACGAGTGCAATGGCGCCAACCAGTATCACATGTGGCCAGTATATCTCATAATCTCTTTTTTTCTGCTGTTCCATACTCATTGGTGAACCTTTCTTAACCTACTTCCTATCATATCACAAACGGGCATCTGACTCAACCGGAAACGCCTTATTTTTCGAGCGTTTTATTATATATACGCCGAGCACACACAACCCGACTCCGCCGACAATCAACACCAGAGCCGGCACACCATTCTCTGAAAAAATCGGCAGGATACGCGCAATCTGTTTCGGATAAAATCCAGCTGTCACGGACAATGCATTGTTGAAAAAATGCATGAGCATGCCTGGCAGCAAACTCTCCGACTGTACTGCCACATAGCAGAGTGCCATACCAATCAGTGCTGTCGTCGGTGTCTGCACCAGATTCATATGATACAGTCCGAACACGATCGCAGCCGTCAGGATTGCCGCCCGTTTCTTCATCGTATGCTCCAGCGAAGATAGCAGAAATCCCCGGAACAAAAGCTCCTCGCACACCGCCGGAAGCAGAGCAATTAGCAGCAGACAGACTCCATATCCATATGAATAGATCGCTTCCATAGATCCTGTCATACTCTCCGCGCTCTCCGGAAACAACATGCTTGTGATACTTGTCAGGAGCATACCTACCAGAATTGTTCCCATCATCAGCACAAGTCCGCCAAACAGAAATCCCGGACGACAAAGCCGGATGCGAAATGTCTTTCGCATATCCTTCTTTGTATACCACGCCGTCAGAAGCGGAACACCACCGACAATGCCCTGTGTGACAAGCAATCCAACAAGCATACTCTTCGCACTGGCAAAACCGCCGGCATAGATCATCAGCACAAGCACGACCGGCAGTACCAGACAGGCATCTCCAACCGATGGGACACCACCCTTGATCATATTGCTTCGGCGTTCAAAGATCTGCACATTTCCAGTTCCATCGCCAAACAAAATCGCTTCACTGTTGTAGAGCTTTCCAAGCACAAGCACTGCAATAATTCCGTATGCTACATTGCTGAACAGCACAATCGTAATCGATGAAAAACTGAACTTAAACGCCAGCAGATCCCGGATCAGCAGACAGATATTGGCAACCGGAACAAGTGCCATATTCCGGGTAAGTGTGACATTTGGCATAAACCCAATAAATGATGCAAACATCACAAGCAGCATAAGCGGCGTAATATAATTATTTGCCTCCTTGTAGGTCTTTGCAAATACGCAGAAACACATGGAAAGCGCACTGATCAAAACTGCAAAAGCAAGAATACACAGGCAGCAGACTAAGATTGCCGGAACGAATTTTGACACCTGTATTTTCGAAACCATACTGGTCGTCTGTGCCGCCAGTTTGTACAGATATACACCAATTCCACCCATTGAAAGGACATTTAACAAAGCTGATGCCACGCCAATCGTTCCAACGGTCAGGAACTTACTGAAGATCAGTTCCTGATTCGTGACCGGCAGAGTCAATATCGTCTCAAGCGTTCCGCGCTCCCGCTCTCCGGCTGTCGTGTCGATCGCCGGGTACATCGTTCCCATCAGAAGACTCACAACAAGCATAAATGGCACGATCACACCGAGCAGACTTCCGGTCGTCTCCTCAGTACTCGCGCGGTCGTCGTCCTCTACCTCAAATGGATGTAACACCGTATCCGGGTCTAATCCTGCCACCTCCAGACTCTGATTCGTCAGGGAATCCGAATACGCTGAGAGTACCTGACGCACCTTCTGTTCCGCATAGCTGGAATTCGTAACCGAGGACAGATACGCGATATTATATCCAGTTCCATCTTCATTTTCATATACGATCGCATTGATCTTTTCTCCCCGCAGGATCATCGAAATATCTGCATCCATAACATTCAGATCGCACAGCTTGAAATGCAGCGTGTCATCATCCGGATGCAGAAACATCTCGACGAGCTCCGGATTCGTATCCATAAAATCAACCGCAATTTCATATGTCTGTGTATCCATCTGTGTTGTCACTTTTGACATCATGACCATACCGCCAACAAACATCAGCGGATAGATCAAAAGTGGCACGATCACCATCATAATGATCGTCTTTTTATCCCGGAGGACGTCTAATATTTCTTTCTTATACAGTTGTTTGATCACCTTGAAATTCATGACATTTCCTCCTTTCCTGCAGGTATCAGCTTTTTAAATGCATCCCGTAGATTCGTTGTTTCTGTCTGTGCATAGATCTCCGGCAGAGTCCCCTCTGCAATTACACGTCCATGCGCCAGCATCAAAATCCGGTCACACAGAAGTTCCGCTTCCTCCATGTAATGTGTGGAATAAAGCACTGCCTTTCCGCGCTCCTTCTCCGCCCGCATGAAATCAACAATCGCACTGCTGCTCACAATATCGAGTCCCAGAGTTGGCTCATCAAAAATATAGAGTTTCGGACTGTGGATCAGGCACCGGGAAATAGAAGCCCGCTGTGTCTGTCCGGTAGACAACTTCTCGATCCGGTTGTCGATAAAATCCTCCAGCGACAAAATCTGTGCAATCTCTTCAATCCGCGCCTGAATCACATTCTCCGGCAATCCATAGATGTTCCCGGCAATCGTCAGCAGCTCCCGCGTGGAAAGTCTGCCATACAGCTTCGTATTGCCCGACAGATAGCCAATCTGCCGTTTGATCTCTGTCTGATCAGTGATAATCCGGTCGCCATCGGTATATCGGACTACACCCTCCGTCGGCTGCATCAGACAGCCAAGCATCCGCAGCAGCGTCGTCTTTCCTGCACCATTTGGACCTAATACCCCGACGATCTCGCCCTCCTTTATGTGCAGACTTACATGATCGACCGCTGAAAATAATACCTTCTTATGCTTCTTCTCATTCTTTTCAAACTGTTTTACCAGATTTTCTGCCTCTAACATTCCTTCTCCTTTCCCAATTCATCCATACTATATGTTCCGTTTCAAAAAGAAAAAGGCTGTCCGGTTTCTGCACGGACAGCCTTAATATTTGTAATTGATCTTATATTCTTCACTGCCAAGCTTGACATGTATGATTCTGTGGTTATAACCAATCAGATTGTAACGGCACATTAATTTTGTAACCCAGCCCAGCTTCTTTGGTATCTCCAGATATCGAAAAATCGGCTGTTCGTCGATAATGCGGTAATCTGGCCGCCATGCACCAAACATCTGCGCAGCATTGTTTACTGAAAACCTCCGTTTTTTCCGTTTTTGTACGGTCTGACTATGTTTCCATGTGTTCGCCGTCGCATTCGCCAATGTGGATGATGCAGTGAATACCAGATGGGAACCTGGGAACAACGCCCGTATCTTCGCAATCAGGTCGCGCACCTCATTCTTATTCAAGTATGAAAATCCATCGTCACACACGAACATGACACCCTGATTCTGTTTACACCGGATCTCGTCTAACCACGAAAAATCCATCAGGCGCCGTCCAATCGTCTTCTCCCGCTCGCGCACGCCATACATCGCCCGCCGGACTGACATGATATTATGAGAATCTACGCTATACCACTGAATTCTTCCATTATCTACTCTGCCAAACATATTGTCCAGCCGGCATGCCATATGTACAACCGTTCCACAAGGGAATTCCTCCGTAAACCGGCGCACCAGCGTATCGCAGGCACTCGCATCCGCTGCCATGCGGATATTCTGGTATTCACTGATATGTGGATTCAGTCTGGTAAAATCAAATTTGTGGTCATATATAAACCTAGACGCCCAGTCATCCTTGAAATATTCTGGATATTTCTTAGACCAGTCTGACATCATTTTCAAAGGATAGATCGCACGCAGCGACGTATCAAATGTTCCGTTGATACAGTCGATCAAAAAGCCCTGTGCTTTCTTGTACTCCTTTGTCTTATCGTAGATCATGAAATCTTCCGCTTCATCTTCAAATTCAAAGAACCGGATATTCACGCCAGCCTTCTTCGCTTTCTTATAAAACTCCCGCGCATAGCAGTGATACAAATCCTGCACCCCGGAAAACAGCACAACATCGTCACAGATATCGGTCATGTCTCCATAGTATGGACTGGTATACTCCGTCTTTACCGCATAATCACGCACCCAATAGGAGTTCAGGAACTCTTTGACATGCTCATTATAAAATGTCCACTTTGCATGCTTGGAATTCTCGATCAGTTCCTGCTCTAAGCTCTTATCAAAAAACTCGGTATCCATCATCGGCGACAGCAGATACAACTGATCCGGTTTGCGCAAGCCTTCCCGCCATGCCGCCATCGCAAGCGACAATGCCAGACCACCGCCAGCGCCACAGCCCATAAGCACCACGCGTTCCACGTCCTGTCCTTTCGTACAGTTCGCATACGCCGGTTCCAGCATCTGAAAGACTTCCCGGCAGCAATGCTCCGGTGCAAGTGGATACATCGGCAGGAAAATTCCCGCATGACACGCAAGTGCTGTCTTCGCGAGGAACATCCATTCTGCGGGATTCATCCGGAAACACAGCTTACTGGAATACAGATACATAATGTAAGTCCCATTAAATCCCTGTTTGGGCACGAGCCGATAGCATAACCGTCCCTCTTCGTGCAACTCGTCAATGTCAAACTGCTTCACAACAAATGGTGGAATTTTAAATTCGGCTTTTCTTTTACTGAGTTCCACCTGTCGCTTCAGATCTTCCGCACGCATCCTGTGAAATTTTGAAGATATCGTTTTTCCCATAGTACTTACTATTTTACCAAACTTATCCTATATGGGCAAGCTGTTTTCTATACCTCTTCTGCAGCCATCTTCCGCATCAAAAAAGGGATAGGCGATTGCCTATCCCTTTTGATGCGGAAGATGGGACTTGAACCCACACGGTATTGCTACCACAGGCACCTGAAGCCTGCGCGTCTGCCAATTCCGCCACT
>ERZ827488.704-NODE-704-length-47979-cov-6.097467_pt1 | contig 47979 bp, 45 predicted proteins | sample MGYA00519771_ERZ827488 | MGnify/ENA primary metagenome ERZ827488 (study PRJEB31778, sample SAMEA3449323) | human gut metagenome | biome: human gut; feature: human-associated habitat; material: faeces | place: United Kingdom | collected 2010/2012 ... | reverse complement strand
TAATTAAATTTTCATTCTTTACTTGATTAATTGCTACTTGTTTTTCTACAGCATCGATATATCCTAGTGCTGACTGTTCAGAAGCTCCTTTTCTAGCCTTTTCAATGACTCCTAATATTGTTGGAGTTGCAATTAAAGCAATTATTGCTAGTATTACGATAACTGCTAATAATTCAATGAGTGTAAATCCCTTTTTCTTCATTTTACCATCTCCTATTATGCTTATATAATATCATATTTTTTAATTTATTGTAAACCTACATTTTGCATTTTATTCATACAAAAAAAGAATCATTTTGATTCTTTGATAAGTTTCTTTATTTTCTTTTGACTAAATTTTTATCTAATTCATTTAGAAATTTTTGATTAACTTCTTCTTTTGACGGAAGTTGTTCTGAATCATATTGAACTAAAAAACTTCGAACTCTGTTTAAAATTTCTATTTGCTTTTGGTTTTTATTATTTTGATTAACATCTTCTTTTTGTAATTTTAAATCGCAGTTTTCAGTAAACCATCTGATTTTAATTTCTTCTAATCTTCTTATTTTTTCTTCTGTTATTCCAAATGTTCCTATTCCTTTGTAAGATTGCCTTTGATTTGATAACCATTTTCCAAGAAAGAACCCTTCCTCAAAAAATTCATAGCCATTTAATGTTTTGAAGGTGGATGGGATATTAGAATTACCATAGTGTTCATAATAAATTTTAGCTAATGAATAATGCTTCATCCAATTCATTTCACCAGTATCAGCTTTCCAATCCATATGAATTTGATTTAACAATTCAATTTGTTGCTTCCATATTTCTGATTTATTGGCAGCTTTATGAAGTTTTCTTTGATTTGCTAACCATATTCCTAAATTCATTCCATCTTGATTATATTCATAACCGTTTGTAGTTTTAAAGGTTTTAGGTATATTTAAATTTTGATAATGTTCATAATATTTTTTTGCTAAATTATAACTTTCCATCCATGGCAAATTAGTACGTATATTATACCATCTTATACCAATTTGATTTAATAAATTAATTTGTTCAGAGGTAAGTTTGCATTCTATATCTTGATAATATTGCCTTTGTACTACTAACCAAACGCCTAAATTGACTCCTTTTTTATCATAAGTATACCCATTTAATGTTTTAAATTTTCTAGGAATCTCTAAATTACCATGATATTCATAATATTTTTTTGCTAACTCATATTTTTTTAACCAAATATCCATACGTTCCCATATCATCCCTATTTGATTTAATAATTCAATTTGTTCGGAGGTAAGTTGACCTCCTACCCCTTTATAATATTGTCTTTGATTAGCTATCCAAGCTCCTAATTTAAATCCATCTTCGGAATAATCATAACCATTCGAAGTATTAAATTTTTTAAGAATATGCAAGTTTTGATAATGTTCATAATATTTTTTTGCTAAATTATAACTTTCCATCCAAGTTTGAACAGGACGTACATTATCCCATACAATACCAATTTGGTTTAATAATTCAATCTGTTTAGGAGTAAATATATTTTTTTCATTATCGTTATAAGCTTCTTTTTGTGCTATAAGCCAAGTCCCTAATCGAAAACCATTTTTATCATATTCATAACCATTTAATGTTTTAAAATTTCTAGGAATTTCTAAATTACCATAGTGTTCATAATAAATCTTAGCTAAATTATAACGCTTATTCCATTTATCCGTTGGACTAAGACAATTCCAACGCATTCCCAGCATATTTAATAATTCAATCTGTCTTTGATTAATAACACAAGTATTTGTCTTATTATAAGCATTTCTTTGTGCTAATATCCACCTTCCTAAACAAATACCATTTTCATCATATTCATAGCCATTTAGTGTTTTAAAGTCTTTAGGAATTTCTATATCACCATAATGTTCATAATAAATTTTAGCTAAATTATATTTTTGTTTCCATGTTTCGGTAATTCTTTCAGAATTCATTCAATCCCCTCAACTTTCAATATTTTTAATCTAGTTATTTTCTAATATATCGAATGGATTTTTATAAAAAATAATATTTGTATACTTTTTTCCATATTTTCTATTTGATAAATGATATGCTTTTTTAAAAACCTTAAAATTACGTCTTTTAGTACAATGAGAGTCACTTGCTACAACATCAACTAGTCGTTCTTGAAATAACTTTTTGGTAAATTTTTGAATTTTACGAGTACTATAGTGTCTAAATAAACTAGTTGCATCAACTTGTAGCATTGTACCTGTTTCTTTAATTTTTTTCATTTTATTAATATCACGATAATTTGGATATAATTCTGGATGAGCTAATATAGGAAAATAACCATTTTCTATTAATCCCTCTAAAAACAATAATATTTGATCAAATTCCATAGATTCATTTCTTTTAAATTCTACCAAAACATATCTAGAGTGATTAATTGTTGTAATTTTTTTATGATTTAATAAATCGACAGTTTCATTAGAGTACATAATTTCATTACCAAGGTAAAGATCAATTTCTAATTTTTTTGCTTCTTCTCTTAAAACTTTAAAATGGTTAACTATTTTTAAAGCTCTTTCTCGATTTCCTGATTTTATATGTGGTGTACAAACTACCTTATTCATTCCTATTTTTTGAATTTCTTTTAAATATTGAATAGATTGTTCTAAAGATTTAGAACCATCATCTACATCAAATAATAAGTGAGTATGAATATCAATCATTAATTGTGATAATTTGAATAATAGTAGTCATATTTATATCCATATAATTTTTTCTGTGTTTTAATATTTACTTTTGTTAAAATAGCACCTAAAAGGAAAGCCTTATTGTTTTGTAATTCTTCAATACATTCTTCAACTACAGGATGATCAATACGATCTGATTCTATTACATAAACTGTACCATCAGATAATTTAGAAACAAGTACTCCATCTGTTAAGGAAGAGATTGGTGGACAATCTACTAGTACTAAATCATAATCTTCTTTTACCTTTTCTAATAAAGCAGCAAAGCCTTTACTATTAATTAACTCTGATGGATTTGAAATTTTACTTCCTGCTGTTAAGACATCAATCGTTACATCTTTATTTTCATATTTTTGAATTGCTGTTCTATAGTCCATTGTTCCTTTTGATAATACAATGTCAGAAACGCCATTTCTTCTAAGTAATCCAAAGTTTTTATGAATTTTTGGTTTTCTAAGATCACAATCCATTACCAATACTTTTTTGTCTAAAAGAGCAAAAGCTGCTGCCAAATTCGTTACTACTTCTGACTTTCCTTCACTAGGTAAAGTAGAAATAATATTAATTAATTTTAAGTCCATGAAATTTAAATTCGTACGAATCATACGTATGGATTCTGAAATAACACTTGTTGGATCTGTTAAAATTTTAATGTCTACTTCATTTGGTTTTACATAGACTTTCTTTTTATTCTTTACTTCAGCATCTATGGAATGATCAGGAACAACTCCCAAAGTTTTAATTTTTAAATATTTTTTAACATCTTCGTGATTCTTAATTTTATTATCCATAGAATCTAATAAGAAAGCTAAAATAAGTCCTATAACAGCACCAAGTCCAATTCCGATAACATAATTATAAATAATTCTTGGCTCTACTGGATTACCATTGGCAACTGCTTCATCTACTACTACAATGTTAGTAATATTCATAGATTCTTTAATTTCTTCTATGAATGTACTAGCAAATTCATTAGCAATTAAAGCAGCCGAATCCTTATTTAAATTTTTCACCGAAATAGATATCATTTGAGTATCATCAGAAGAAGTAATTGTTACATTTTGTAAAAATTCTTCATAAGTTTGATTTAATTCTAATTGTTTGATTACTTTTTCTACAACTTTACGACTTTTCATAATTTGTACATAAGTTTTAACCATTCGTTGATTGGTTAAAATTCCTTGATAATCTACTTCACTTGCTGTTACTTGTGGTTGCACATATAATGTTGTTGTACTTTGATAACGAATTGGGGCACCATAGTTATAAAAAGCTGCTGCTGACCCTCCTAAAATAATAAATAATAAAATTAATAAAAACCATTTTCTAATTGCTGATAAAATATCAGAAAAATCTAATTCTCTTTCTTCCATAATAATCCCCCTTTTTAAACTTGTGTGATACTATTTTCTAAATAATAATAACTATTCATTCCTAAATTATAATTATATTTTTTATTATTTTTTAAAAAATGTATCATATTAATCATTTCATTTTGACTATTTATAACGTAACCAGTTACATCATTTTTAATAAATTGTTGTTTATTTTTACAATTTAAAGCTAACAATGGTATTTGTAAAGACATTGCCTTTTTTAAATATTCTTCGTCACTAGAATCTGTAACAATTCCTAAATTTGATATTTTAAAATAATCTTCATTATCCTCTAAAAAATAAACTTTATTTTCTAAATGATATTCTTTCACCTGATTTTCTAACATTTTTGTTTTAAATGCCATCATTTTAATATTTTCATCTAAATACGGCATTAATCCTATTAGATAATCTTCTTTGCTTAAATCAATAATTACAAAATCATTTTTATGAAAACCTAATAAGATTTTCAAATCTTGCTTTTCATTCACACTACTAACCCCCTCTTTTTTCAAAACAAATATTGAATTGAATTGTTGCTTATTATAATTGTTTTTTCTATTTTGTCAAATTTTCATTTTTTATCAATTTATTTAAAAAATATTTTAAGTTTTAAGTATTAACAAAAAAATCAAAAGTTTATTTTCTTTTGATTTTAATATTTATTTTCTATTTCTTTTCAAAACAAGAGATGATTTTTCATTTGCACAATATTCATCTTCTAAATTATAAATTCTAGATAAAATCACGCTATCTAAATATCTAAAATCCTCTGTAATAGAATCAATTGCTACATAATTATCTTCTTTTGCGATTTTTCCGTTCATAAAATTCTGTTCCTGTTTTTTATTTTCAAATATTAAATATTTTTGAAGGTCATTTTTACTTTGACAAATGTGAATTACATGCTTAGAATTTTGATAAACATTTTCTCCTAATATTTCAAACCCATACGTCTTTAGCAAATAAATTAGAAAAGGTTTTCTTTGAGCTTTATTTGTTCCCAAAAAATGATAACCATAATTGAGACAAAACTGAATCCAATTGGCTACTAAAAATGAAGCAACTCCATGGTTACGATATTCCTCTTTTACATAAGTTCCTATAAAATCACTTGTTTTTTGTCCTGCGTCTAAGTAAAAATATATATAACCTTGGCAATCTTGAATATCTCCTTTTTGTAAGAAAGATTTAAAGAAATATTGTGTTCTTCCTTTGTAAACAGACTTTTGAAAATAAATTTTTTGAGATTCTCCGTTATAACTGTATGCGTCTGAATATAATACATTTTTATTAAAAGGCAACGATTCAATAAAATTCATTTATTTTTCTCTCAACAAAATTTATTTTTCATAGTCGCAGCTAGAACATTTAATTTTATCTTTTTTAGTAGTCAACATACCACCACATTCTGGACATTTCTCACCTGTTGGTTTATCCCAATAAGCTGTTTTACAAGTTGGATAATTGTTACAACCATAAAATAATTTTCCTCTTTTTGTTTTTTTCTCTACAATCTTACCATCACAATTAGGACAATCACAAACCTCTACAATTTTAGATTCATCAGCTTTAATATATTTACATTCAGGGAAGTTACTACAAGCAATAAATTCACCATATCTTCCTTTTCTTTTTACCAATGGGTGTCCACAATTTGGACAGTCTTCTCCTACTTTTTCAGGTTCTTTCTTTTCTAATTTATCAAATGCTTCTTCTAAAGCTGGTTCAAATTCTTTATAGAATTCTTCTAGCGTTTTATACCAAACAAGTTTTCCTTCAGCAATTTCATCTAGCTCTGTTTCCATATTAGCTGTATATTCTACATTGATAATATTCGAAAAACAGCTTTGTAATTTATCGGTTACTTCAATACCTATTTCTGTAGGATTAAATTTTTTATCCACTACATTGACATATCCTCTAGATTTAATATTATCCATGATAGTTGCATAAGTACTAGGACGTCCAATTCCTAATTTTTCCATTGCTTCGATTAATTTTGCCTCTGTATATCGAGCAGGTGGTTGCGTGAAATGTTGTTCACTTTCTATATCATTAGATACAATTACATTAGACTTATAGGTATCAAATGGAGGAAGTACATCATCTTTTGCAGATTCATAATCACGATATACTTTTAAATATCCATCAAATGTAATAATTTGACCTGTTGTTTTAAATTTATAATCATTATTATCTAGTACAACTGTTGTATTTAAAGTATCCGCTGATGCCATTAAAGAAGAAAGTGCTCTAGCATATATCAAGCTATATAATTTAAATTCATCATTTGTTAAGTATTTTTTAACACTAATAGGTGTTCTTTTAATACTCGTTGGACGAATTGCCTCATGAGCATCTTGAACATTTTCTGTCTTTTTGCTGACTTTAACAGATCCAACATATTCTTTTCCATATTTTCCTTCAATATAGGATATTGTTTCTTTAATAAAATCATTGGATAAACGAATAGAATCTGTACGCATATAAGTAATTAAACCTACTGTTTCATCCTCTAATTCAATTCCTTCATATAATTTCTGAGCAACACTCATTGTTTTTTTCGCACTCATGTTTAGGATATTAGAAGCAGCTTGTTGTAAAGTACTAGTAATAAAAGGTGGTTTTGAATTTTTCTTTTTTGCTTTTTTATCAACAGATTCTATTTTAAAAGAGTTTGATAATTGATTTAAAATTTGATTGGTTTCAACTTCTGTTTTTGGTTTTATATCTTTTTCTTTATATTTAAATAAATCTGCCTCAAAGTCGTTAAAAATTGCTTTGATTGTCCAATATTCTTCTGGCTTAAAAGCTTCAATTTCTCTTTCTTTATCTACAACTAATTTCAAAGCAACTGATTGAACTCTTCCAGCACTACTACCACTTGTTTTATTTTGAACAAGTTTACTTAAACGAAAGCCAATAATACGATCTAATATTCTTCTTGTTTCTTGCGAATTTACTAGGTTTTGATCAATTTTACGAGCATGATTTAAAGAGTCTACTACGGCATTTTTTGTAATTTCATTAAATACAATTCTATCATACTCGTTTTCTTTTAATCCAAGGACATCATATAAATGCCATGAAATAGCTTCTCCCTCACGATCGGGGTCGGTAGCAAGATAAACAAAGTCTGTTTTTTTCACATCTTTTTTTAATTCATCGATTACTTTCTTTTTTCCTTTGATAGTAACATAATTTGGTTTAAAATGATCTTCGATATCTACACCAAATCCATATTTTCCTCTGGTTGAAAGATCTCTAATATGTCCTTTTGAAGAAACTACTAAATAGTCACTACCTAAATATTTTCCAATAGATTTTGTTTTTGCTGGAGATTCCACGATTACTAATTTCGTCATAATTCACGCTCACTTTTCTAAGATACTTATACACTATTCATTTTTGATTGTCAAATTATCTTTTTAAAACCTTTACTTTATTTTTCTTTTGTTTGGATAAACGCTCTTCTACTACAGTGCTTGGTACTTCAAAACGATCCATTAATCGAATAATATCTTTTTTATATTTTTTAGAATACTTTTGAAATTCTTTTGATGGCATCAACATTTCAGAAGCTAGATTCTCAACTTCGATATCATGAACATTAGTTCTAAGTTCTTGATAGAAAGATTCAGCATTGCCTGATAATTGATAATAAGAAAGGGCTAAAGCAATGTAATAACGATAATAATACTTTTTTTCTAAGCCGGCTTCGTTTAATTTGTCTTGGTCAATAACAATTCTTTTATTAGCATTTACATCTGTATTTTCTACCCAAACGTAACCAATAAGATTATCATTTTTTTGACTAGAAATTTGAGTAAAAACCCTAAATCCTTGTTTTAATACTAACTCATTAACATCTATTTTTTTCATAATATCACCCCACACACAACTTAACATTATACGCTTACGCTGAATGATTTACAATGATTATTTTGTGAAATTTCTGCCACATTTACTTCCCCATACATCAACTAGTTCATCATTCTTCAAAATCTTCAAAATTTCGCAATTGTTCGCACATCTAGAACATTCCATTCCCTTTGTCTCAAATTTAATATCTTTTAAATTTAAATCATACGTTTTACCAATTTCATTTTGATGAGCCAGTATTGCAATTCCTAAAGCTCCCATCAAATGGCTATTTGGATCAACAATTACTTGTTCTCCTAAGATTTCTTCAAAATATTTTTTTACACCTTTATTTTTACTGACACCACCTTGAAAAACAATTGGTGATTTGATCTTTTTTCCTTTTCCAACATTATTTAAATAGTTTTGGACAATACTTTTACAAAGCCCTGCTACAATATCTTGCTTTTGATATCCTATTTGAGCTTTATGAATTAAATCGGATTCAGCAAATACAGTACATCTAGCCGCAATTTTAACTGGATTATTTGATTTTAAGGCCATATTGGAAAATTCTTCAATTGGAATTTTCAGTCTTTCTGCTTGACTAGATAAAAAAGCTCCTGTTCCAGCAGCACATAATGTATTCATGGAATAATCTGTAATAACTCCATTATTTAATAAGATGATTTTAGAATCTTGGCCACCTATTTCTAAAATAGTATGAACATCAGGATATAATGAACTTGTTCCTACAGCATGAGCTGTGATTTCATTTTTTACAACATTTGCATTTAACATTAGCCCAATTAGTTTTCTAGCAGATCCTGTAGTTCCAATTCCTTTTAAAACATATTCTTTAGGTAAATTATTTTTTAGAATTTCAATTAATTTTTTTACTGCACCAATCGGATTTCCTTCTGTCCAAATATAAGAGGATGTAATGATATGATTTTTTTCATCAATCATTACTCCTTTCGTAGAGATGGAGCCAATATCAACTCCTAGATAACATGGTTTCATTTTTCTTCCTCATTTCTATCATATCGTAAAATGCTTCTAATCTCGTTTTTATTCCTGTTTCACTTGTATTTGCATCAAAGGAGAAAAAAATTACAGGCACATTATAATCATGGCATACTTTATTAATGATGGGCATTGCTCCTATTTCTGGTGTACAAAAGCTAGATTTGATATGTATAATTCCATCATAATTGTTTTGACATAAGTACTTAGCTCTAGCAATATTATCTGCTGCATCTGCTCCCATTTTATATCGAATGTATTCTTTTACATGTTTTAAATAAGTTTTAATTTTCTTTCCTTTTTGGAATAATAAATATTCTACATTTGTAAATCGTTTTACTTCAATATGAAATTCTGCTAATTGTTTTTCTAAAAAATAATTAGAAAATGGTTCCATAGTAGTATAAAGTTCTCCAATAATACCTACTTTTAAACGGTCTATAGGTTTGTTGATTTTTATTTTTTTTAAATTCTTAAAACCTCTTTTATACGTTAATTTCAATTCTCTAAAAGTAGTTACTTTTTGAAACTGATTTAATATTTTTTTCATTTCTTTTTCAAAGGTGCCTTTTTCTACTTCAAAACCTATATTTTGTCTAACATAATCATCTAATGAGTCCATATAACGAATCATATAACGTGTAATGAATCCATAATAAAGTAATTTAAAAATATTAGGATGTGGTTCTATTTTTAAAAATTCTTGTTTGATTTTTTTAAATTTTGTTTTTCCTTCTGTTACAAAGTTTACCATTGTAAATTGATATCCTAATTCTTTTAAAATTTCTTCTTGTAATTCACTATAATAGCCATATCTACATCCACCTCCAGCTTGAACCACTACATTTGCACCTTTTTGTAAACATTCAATCATAGTCCCTAAGGTATATTTAAATGGTGTACACACAAATTCAGGACTATATTTATTTCCTAGTTCAATGGTCTTGCTTGTGATTTTTGGTGAATCCATAATTTTTGAATGAACAGTATGTCTTAAAAAGTAATTAATCGGAATACTATAATTTCCCATTTGGGGAAAGGCAATTATTTTTGACATTGTTTCTTCCTTTCTTTAATAATATCAATAAAACTTTCAATTCTCGTTTCAAACCCTGTTAAACTATCTAAGTCATCTACAATTAAATTTAAATATGGTAATTTTATTTTTCTCATTGCAAGTTCATTTGCAATAGAGTCTGGGCCACATGGAAATACTGTAAAAAATAAAACTCCATCAATTTGTCTTTTTACCATTTCGATAGCGCCTATATTTTCTTTATTATATTTAAAATATAAGTCTTTGGATATTTTTTTGCTATAACGGTTTGTTTTTTCAGGTGGTAAAAGATTGCTATAAATTAAATTAACGCCCATATCTTCTAACATTTTTAAAATAGGTTTTCCTATATAATTATCTTCTATATTATAGGCGTGTCCTACTACTAAAATTTTTAATTTATCGGTTTTTAATTGATAGCAGTTTTTTCGAATTCTTTTTTCTAATTGATTCATTGTATCTATTTTTGCTTTTTCGTAAGCTAATCTACTTTGCTTTTTTGTAAAGTTTAATGTTTCTCCCATTTTAATAAATCCTAATTCTTCTGTTTCTTTATGATTGTAATCAATATTATAATTAATAATAGATACTTTGAATAAATTTTGAACAATATCATAAGTACTTAAAAAATTGGTACATGTTTGATCATTACTTCCAAAGTTATCAATTCTAGGAATTACAATATAATCACATTTATCTTTTAAATAATCGATATGACCAATATAATTCTTTAAAGCTAAGCACATTTCATCATAAGCATATTTTATTCCCTGATTCATAATTTCTTTTGTGGTTTGTGGAGATATGATAATTTCACAATTCAAATTTTCAAAAAAATTTTTTAATAAATCTCCATAATAATAGTAATATAAACTTCTAGGAATCCCAATTTTTATTTTTTTCATAGTCTCACCTAAATAATATTATTTTTAAAATTAGTCTTTATGTATAAAAGACGTTTTTTTGACAAAAATAATGATGAGGTGACTTATGAAAGATCAAAAAATTAAATGTGATGTTCATGATTGTGAACATTGTAATTGTGAATGTGATGAATGTAATTTAAAATCCATTAAAGTTTGTAATTGTCATGGATGTGGTGAAAAGGAAAATACAATGTGTGACAGTTATAAAGAGAAAAAATAAAAGAATTTTAAATACTAATGAACTACATCGGTACTTAATCGATGTAGTTTTTTTAAAATTAAAAAAATAAGCATTTGCTTATTTTTTCAAAAATTTTACTAGGACTCTTTCTAGTTCTGTTTTATTAATTGGTTTTGACATATAATCATCGAATCCTTCTTTTAAGTAATTTTCTTTCATTCCTTCTATAGCATTTGCAGTCAACATACATACAGGAATATGAAAGTTAGGATTTTCTTTTAAATGATGAAATGTTTCTGTTCCACTCATATTAGGCATCATATCATCCATGAATATTAAATCGTAAGTAGCACCATTATTAATTTTATCAATACAATCTTGTCCACTATTTACTGAATCAATCGTTGGTCCATATTTTTTTATTAAATTACTTGCTACTTTAATATTTAGATTATTATCGTCTACAATTAATATATTTTTATCTGTTAAATCGATGGTATTTTCTATTCTTGGTAGCTCTTGTTTTTCTACTTTTTCTTCTTCTTTTTGAACTTCAGGTTCTGCTTTTATTTCTACAGAAGTTTGCTTCTTATTCAAATATATATATTGGTAAAGAGCTTTATATAATTCTTCTTTTTCAATAGGCTTAGATAAGAAGTCATCAAAGCCATCTTGTATATATTTTTCTTTCATTCCTGAAATTGCATTAGCAGTTAAAGCAATCGTTGGTATTTTAAAATTAGGATCTTGTTTTAATTCTTTTATTACTTCTGTACCACGCATTTTAGGCATCATATCATCTAGTAAAATCAGATCATAATGATTTCCTTTATGAATTAAATCTAGACATTCAAAACCACTTTCTACAGTTTCTATAGTTAGTTTATAATTGCTTAATATTTTTGAAGCAACTTTTAAATTTAATTTATTATCATCTACTACTAATACTTTATAACCTGTTAAATCTAAATTCAAATTAGTTTCTACAGATTTTGTATTTTCTGCTTTTTCTAAAGTAATTCTTTGATCTAGAGCTACTGTAAATCTGGAACCTTTTCCATAAACACTTTGAACTACTATTTTTCCATTCATTAGTTCTACTAATTGTTTTGTAATTGCTAAACCTAGTCCTGTACCTTCTATTGTAGTATTTCTATCTTCATCAAAACGATTAAATTTAGTAAATAATTTATCAATGTCTTTTGGTTTAATTCCTCTACCAGAGTCTTCTACAGCAATAATTAAACGACAAATATTATTACTTTTTACACAAGTTACTTTAAAGTCTACATAGCCTGATTCGGTATATTTAACGGCATTAGTAAGTAAATTAATCATTACCTTTTTGATATTAAATTTATCACCATATAAAACATCAGGAATATCTTCCGCAATTTCTACTTTAAAGTTTAAAGGCTTATCTCCAATTCTTGCTTGGATCAATTTAGCAGTGCTTTCAAATAGTTCTTTTGTATTGTAATTAGAATTTGTAATTTCTATTTTTCCTGCTTCTATTTTTGAAATATCTAAAATACCATTTACAATTTCAAGTAATGTGTTGGAAGCTGTAATGATGTCGTTGGCATTTTCTTTTGCTTCTTCTAGAGTGTTTGCCTGTTCAATACATTCTGAAAATCCTACAATTGCATTTAATGGTGTTCTGATTTCATGGGACATACTAGATAAGAAATCGGTTTTTGCACGGTTTGCTTTTTCAGCATGTTCTTTGGCTATATTTAGTTCATTTATTAACTTCATGTCTGGATTTTCAATTGTAAAATACATCATATAACAAATTATCACTTTTACTGGAGTTAATAATAATAATTCTGGATTATTATATTGAATAAACACACATAGACTACCAAAAATAATCAATCCATATAATGGGAAATATTTTTTATTTTTATAATTTTTTCTATCAAACAGCAAGAATAAAATACTTAAGAAAATACAAACACCGGATAAAACGTATGTTAAATCAACACTCAAGCCAGATGGTATAAAAAGTCCATTCATTTTTGTTATAGTGATTGGGAGTATCAATGTTAAAAAACAAGAAAAAAACAAAATAAATAATAAAAATATTTTTGCATTATCAAGTTTTTTTGCTCTATTTGCATAATCTTTATTTGAAATATATGCCACGTAGTAAGTAAATACATATTGCCAAATAATATAACTAATTAAAATGAATTTATTCATAAAAATATATTTTACATCTTGAACAACCATTTCATTTTTGATTAGAAAAAAAGAAGAAAATTCTAACATTAAACTGAATAATGTAATAACTAATATTATTGAATAAATTTTATTTTCATTTGACTTTATCTTCTTTTTAAAAGCATATAATCCTATGAGTATTAATAAATATATAATGCTCATAATTGTATATGATAAACTACTCATCATAATTCTCACCCCAATTATTTTGTTCTTTTATTTTCTTTAACTATTATGATATCATCAGATAATTCTTCTTTTTCCAGTTCTTTGAAATCTATTTTATTTATACCTGTTAATGGCATCGAATTTCTAAATACAAATTTGACGGGAATATTAAATTCCGGAAGATTTGCTTTTATTATTGCCTTAATTCTTTCAACAGTTTCTTCTTTTGTAGTTGTAACATTATTTTTCAAAACAATATGAATAACGGGGACTTTTCTTTCAACTTCATCATAAATTCCAACAATTGCACAATTATCAATTTCTTCTAATTTTAATACTATATTTTCTGTATTGGCAGGAAAAATTTTATTACCATTTCTAACTATCATTCTTTTCATTCTGCCTACAATATAAATATTACCATCATTATCTATTTTTCCAATATCACCAGTTCTAATCCATTTCTTTCCATCTATTGTTGTAACTTTTAACTCATCAGTTGCGATTTTATTATTATAATAACCTCTCATTGCTGTTGGTGTCGAAATCCAAATTTCCCCTTCTTCTCCAATTTTTTTCTCTTGTAATGTTTCTGGATTGAAAATAGAAACGGTATTTTTTATAAAAGGTATTCCAACGGAACCTATTTTATTTGCTCTTTGAATTGAAAAGACAGCAGCAGAAGAAACCTCAGTCATGCCATATCCCTGAGAAACTTTGCTATTGCAATGCTTTTCTTTAAAAAATTGATTTATTCTTTTTTCTAATTCTTCATTTAAAACATCGCCACCAGATACAGGAGTCTTTAAATAACTTAAATCTTCTATATTACTTTTAGTAACATAATCCCATAATATTGGGCCTGCTAAAACATGGTTGGGTTTATATTTATCCAATATTGCAGGAAAATCAGGAACATCCCACTGTGGAACAATTGTAACTTCCAAACCTAATGTTAATGGCATATTAACACCATTACATAAGCAATATGCTATAAAAGGAGGTAATATATTCAAAAATTTATCATTTTTTTCATACTCTAACCCACCATACATATGCATATTTGCCATTGCAATAAAATTTTCATTTGTTAATACAACGCCTTTTGGCTCACCAGTCGTACCACCAGTATGAACAATAGTTATAGGCATATCGTTTTCATAGACATCATTATTATTGTTATCTATTTTTTTTCCATTTTTTATAAATTCCTTCCAAGAAATAGAATTACTATCAAGTGATTTAAAATTACTTTTAATTTTATTTGCGATTTTAATTGGCAATGGCATACTTTCGATGGCTGTTAGACAAACTGTTTTTTTTACATTTGTTTCTTCTATTATCTCACGTGACGCATCATAACAGTCTTGTAAAGTAATAAAATATTTTGAATCAACTTTATTGATTTCTCTTTTCATCTCGTCTGCCGAATATCTAGGATCGATTACATTGCTGATCGCACCTATCCTATTTAGGGCATAAAACAAATATATCATTTCCGGAGTATTAGCCATTGCTAGTGTAACTATATCGCCCTTTCTCACTCCTAATGCTAGCAATGAATTCATTACTTTATTAATATTTTCTAATAATTCTCCATAAGTAATTTTTATTCCATAAAAGTTTAAAGCATTTTTGTCCAGATTTTTGATATTGTTAATTACCATATAATTGTATGCGCTCATTTTAGGAATATCTTGTTTAACATCTCCATCTTCGTAATACTTTAACCATTGTTTATCAATACTGGAATATCCTGTAGATGGTCCTTCTAATGTTCCATCTGCCATTTTTTTTAAATATAAATCTCTTTTCTTTTTTTCTTCTTCTGTTAATTTACTTAATTGTTCTCTATATTCTTTTAATTCATCAATTGTTTTTTCTTTTAATGCTTCCATAACTTACTCTAAACCTTTCTATGTTTTTTAGACCAATAGGCATCTAATTTTTGAATAAATATTCCATAGAGCAAAAATGCTACATATATAGAAATATTATTAATTAATACTTTTACTAGTCCATACTTTTCAATATTCATATAATAATAAGGATATTTTGAATTACCCAAGAATGTTCCTCCAAAAGAAACATAAATGATATAAAAAATGAGATATCCAATAAGAACAAAACTCCAATAAATTGGATACTCTTTTTTTAAATTTCCTTTTTCACCAAATACAACATAGTCAAATATCACCATTAAAGGCACTATCAAATGAACAAAATTACAAGCTAACATATGTTTCTCATAAATTCCCATCGTACCACTGGTTGCTAAAACAGATTCATAAATAAACATAGTAATTGTTATTGCCATTGTAACAGTACCCTTAAAAATATAATAAATTTGATTTTTTTGAAGTTTCCCAGTCAATTTTAAAATCACAATTATTAAATAAAATAAAAAACATAACAAATTACTTTGAATTGTAAAATAAATAATATTATTTTTTATAGGCGCTATTTTAAAATTTAAGTATAAGCCTACAAAACTTGTAATCACAATTAATATTTTAAACAATAAAGATATTTTTTCTTTCATAAACTCACTCACTTTATATTATACTTTTCACTTATTTATATTTAATTATATAGAAATAAAAGGGTTAGTAAAAGACTTAAAGTCTATACTAGCCCTTTAACCATAATCATTATATCATAATTCGACATTTTTTGAAGAAAAATTTTATATAAAAAGATATGTTTGTCACAAAAAGTTACTATTTATATAAATCTTCTTGTAAATTTAGCTCCAATTCTATCGATTTTTTTATTTTATTTTTAATGGAAAAACTAGTTAAATTAAACTAGTCCTTGTATAAACATCTACTTTATCTAACGTTTTAATTTTAACAACTTCATCTTTCATAACTTTAATAAATCCTAAACCAGAAATTACAATATCTTGTCCTTTTTTTACACGAATCATATTTTCTTTTAAATGATTATTTTCTTTGTTGTGATAATATCTTTCAATCTTTAATTCATTAGAGAAAAAGAAAGTTAAATTATTCAGACTTGATTCCATAATTACCAAACGATCAATCACAATCCATTGATGACTTTTTACTTGATAAGTAATTGGCTTTATTTCTTTTCTAGGAATAATCTTTTTTAAACTCTTAGAATCTAGTAAATTCATAATATTGCCATCTTCTAAAATACCTGGTGTGTCAATTAAAGTTAAATTTTCATCTAAAGTTACTTCAATTTGATTTAGTGTTGTAGAAGGTAAAATACTAGTTGTAATTTGATCTGCTAAATCAGAATAATTATAAATCAAATGATTCATCATCGTAGATTTTCCAGCATTCGTATACCCTACTACATAAACATTTTTGCTTTTTTGATAATTTCTAATTTTTTCTATTAACTCATCAAAGTGATAATTCTTATTACTACTAACAATAATTTGATCAACAGGATGAAGTCCTAAAATAGAAGTATATTCTAATAATTTTTCATCTTGTAATGATAAAGGAAAAATATCTCTTTTAGTAAAAACTAACAAAATATCATTTTTTAAACGTTTCAAAATTTCTAAATTTTTAGGAATGTTAAATAAATCAATCACTAATACAACTAAATCATTTGTACTAGCAATAGAATCCAATATTGGAAAAAAATCTTGATTTGTTTTTTCTACTTTCTTATATTCCCCATAGTTTCTAATTCGAAAACATCTTTCACATAAATCACTTTTTTCATAGTTCTTTTCTTGAATAAAACCTTCTAATTGAGGATTTTTGAATTGTAAATTAGATCCACATCCCTTACACTTTTTCATCATAAAATCTTCCTTTAAATAGTCCCATATCACGCATTTTGCTTTTTAATGATTTTTCTCTCATACGAGCAAACTTTGTCCATATAGGATCTTCATTACTAACAGGATTTACTAGTACTGTAATCATTCCTACTTTATTACCACCTTTAATATCCGTTAGTAATTGATCTCCAATAATTGCTGTTTCTGTAACTTTAAATTTGTATTTTTTCATTGTTTCTAGATATTTTTTAGAAAGTGGTTTTCTAGCTGAACTAACATAATCAATATCTAATTTTTTCGCAAATCCTTCTACTCTTCTTTTAGGGCTGTTAGAAAATAAAACTGGTGTCATTCCATTTTTCTTTAACATACTAAATAATCGAATTGTTTGATCATCTACATCTTTATGACTATAAGGAGCGATTGTATTATCTAAGTCAAATAATAATAAACGAATCCCTGTTGTATATAATTTTTTGTAGTTCACTTTAAAAATGCTTTCTTGATAAACATCTGGTACATAATATTCCATAAATCTCACTCCTTGGCTATAAACATTTTAACACACCGAATATTGAAAAACAATGAAAAAGTAAGTATATTACTTACTTTTGTGATAAAGAACTATATCCTGCATCTAAATTAGAATAAACTATATTAGGTGATAATATGTACAATAAAAATTGGTGGTGTGGTAGAGGTAAATGGTTTATTTTTTTAATTATCTCTTCTGTTTTAATTTTTTATCAGTTGATTTTAACTTTTTTTATTGTAACGCGTTTTAATCTTTTGATTTTATTAATTCTTTGCTTATTTACCTGGTTTTGTTTTTTCCGAATATTGTGGTGATACTAAATGTTCTGTTCGATATAAATACTCAATTAAATGATTAATTTTTAAACAATTATTATAATTTGAATCCTCTAATGTAATTTTATCTGGTAAACTAATCAAAATAAAGAATAGTTTTTTTTCTTCTTCTAATAATGGATAATTTTGTTCATAAGTTTTTAGTAAGGATTCAAAATCATAATCTAAAGCGTATTTTTTATAAAGTTTATATAAATCATAAATAGGAATATCAATGGTAGAATGATCCCAACTGATAAAATAAGCACTTTTGTTACGAATAAAATGATCTAAACTTAAATTATTATGCAAAACGACATAACGTCGTTTTCTTTTTTCTTTTACTAATTCATACCATTTTTCTAATTCTATTTTAGAATAATTCAAAGCAGAAAGAATAATGGAAATATTAGAAGCTAATAGTAATTCTGGTGGACTCATATATACTTTACTCTCAATGATTGTAATTAAATCTTGATAATATCCTTGTAAGTAATGAATATCTTGAGTGATTTCTTCATAATTTTTTTTATATTCATCCACATCAACATTTTTATAATAAGTTGTTTTATTATGAAGCAATGATACCAAACGAATTAGATCCAGCATTTTTTGATCACTTGGCATTTCAATTTCATCTAGGTATTCCATAATATCATACCGATTATCTTCAATCATCATCTTTGGATAATAATTGAAACTTCTAGAATCTAAGTAATCATAAATGGATTGATTTGTTTTTTCTTTTAATACTAATTTTCCTTTATTACTATCGATAATAACAACTTTTCCGTTTTTTCGATAAGAATACGTTCTTAAATCATGTTTTTTTAAAACATCATTAATTTCTATCATAATGAAGGGATAATAATTTTATCACCAATTTTTACTTCTGTTAAATCATTATAAATCTCTAATTCTTCTTTGGATACATGATAAGAATCCATAATACTTTCTATCGTATCATTTTCTCTCATAATATATACGGTATAACTTTTATAAGATTCTTTTTCCTCTACATTAGTAAAAATGTTAGGAATATCTTCTTCTTCAATACAGCGTTTTTCCTCTATTGATTTATTTTCTTCTACAACAGGTTCTTCTTCTAAAGGAAGCTCTGTTCTAACAAGTTCTTTTTCTTCCATAATATTCTCCTCTTTGATTTCTTCTTTCTTTTCTTCTAATTTATCGATTACTACATCAATATGAACAGATAATACATTATCATTTATTAATTCATAATAAAAATCATCAATATCAATATCAGCACGATCTAAAATATACTTTTCATCCATATCGACTACAAATGGAAGTTCATAAGAAAAAGGATCGGTATTCACGCTTGTTTCTAACATTTTATATTCCCCACTGATTATAAATTTTCCTTTAATCATATGTTCTTCTTCTACAGACAAAGTGTGTTCTAAAGAAATACTGATAATTTCAGCTAAATTCGTTTTGAAAATAATATCTTTTTTAAAAGGAACTATTTTTTTCATTCTTTCACTCCTATCTAATTAATTATATAAAAAAAAGAGAATGATATTACTTTTCTCTTAATTTTTTAAGCTTCTTAATATATTTTTGTGTTTCTTTGTCTTGATATTGACTCAATACTTCTAAAGTACGGTTATAGACAGTTAAGTCTGTAAACATCATAGGACACTCTTTCATAAATTTTCTTACACTAATTGGATAATATGTTTTTGAATATTTTTCAATATTTTTTCTAAATTCTTCTTCACTTAACAAATAGCTTTCAAAATTTTGTAAATCATATTTTTTTGATGTAATCATCTGATAAAAATAAGAGGCATCTTTCTTAAAATAACAAAAATATAATGCTTTTAAATAGTCTAACACAGTACAACGATCAAAAAATTTGACAACATCAGATTGATTTGCTTCTGGAGTTGCGTTTAACATTACTAAATGCTCATTATACTCTTGTCTTTCTTCTGGTTTTAAAGTTTGTTTTTTTTGATCTAATAAATTAATTAAGTATTCTTTTTGCTTACCATTTATTTCAGGTTTCTCATTATTTTGTTCAATTATTGCGTAAATTGAATCAATATCAGAAATGAAGAAGTTCCTCTTATAATCGAAATGAAGAATTTGTTCAATTTTTAACAAGTCATAATAAAATTCAAAGAAGTCTTTATCAAAACATCTTAAATTCAAATGATTGACTTGATCCATTGTTGAAGCAATTTCTTTTTTTACTTCTTCAAATTCTTGTAAATGAAATTCTATTTTTTCTTGATAGTGATAATTCTTAGATAGATATTGTTTTAATATTTCTTGATCAGGATTTTCTAATAATTTTAAATCCAAATTTAAGATAGGTAAAATCTTTTCTTTATTTTGTTCTAATAATTCTGGAAAGATATAGGCAAGTTTTTTGATGCTATATATATAATTACGATTTAAAATAAAGTCAGGAAGGTATGTTTCAATATAACAATTATTTGAACTAGAAAATGACATTAAAACGATATAATCATAGCAAATAGATTCTTTTAAGTCGTTTAAAGTCCATATTGTAGCTTGATCTTCATGGTTTAAGAAATCTTGACGAACGGAAAATTCTTCTTCATATTTTTGATAAGAAAAAGTAACCATATTTTCTAATTCTGAATAACATTCGTCTAATTCTTGTTCTAAGCCTTCACTATGTTCTTCAATATAATCCAATATTAATCCAATACGTTCTCTTGCTTCCATTGGATAAATTCCAATGAGTTCTATTAAATGTATTCTTTTCTTTAAGTCAATTAAGAAATTAGAATTTATAATTTGACTTTTCGATTGTTCTAATATTTCATCAAATTGATCTGTAAATATCAAATAATCTAAAAATAATGATTTACTCAAATCTTGATATTTTTCTAATATCTTCTTATTATTTTTCATGTTTCCTCCATAAATCTTCATACAATTCTTTATAATCTTTTACAGGATAAAATTCTATTTTTTCTTTGATTTCTTTTGGGATTTCTTCTAAATCTTTTTGATTATCAAAAGGAATATAAATTTTTTCAATCCCACTACGAGCGGCACCAATTGCTTTTTCTTTTAAACCACCAATTGGTAAGATCTTACCTCTTAGGGTAATTTCTCCTGTGAAAGCAATTTTATAATCAACTTTTTGTTTGGTAAATAAACTAATTAAAGATGTCGTAAGAGCTATTCCAGCACTAGGTCCTTCTTTTGCAATGGCAGCATCAGGAACGTGAATATGAATATCATTTTTAACTAAATCATCATAATTTATATGAAATCTTCGATAATTTGTTTTAATATAACTGACAGCAACTAAGGCACTTTCTTTCATTACTGTTCCTAGACTTCCTGTTAAAACAATTTCTCCAGATCCCTTAAAGGAAGTTACTTCAATTGGTAAGATATCTCCACCAGACAATGTATAAGCTAAGGCATTTACAACTCCTATATCATAATGTTGTGTTTTATGATAAAAATAAATTGGTTGACCTAAATAAGTTTCTATTTTTTTAGAATCAATGATAAATTTATTCATCGTAATTCGTTTGGTTGCTAAAGAAGTAATAATTTTTCTTACAATGGAAGCTAAAATACGTTCTAATTCTCTAACCCCTGCTTCTTTTGTATAATTACGAATAATTTTTAATAAAACATCTTCTTTTATGACAACGCCTTTTTCATTAATACCGTGTTCTTTACAAATTTTTGGTAATAAGTATTTGTTCGCAATATTTAATTTTTCATATTCTGTATATCCTGATAAGTTAACGATTTCTAAACGATCTCTTAGAGCTTCTGGAATATCTTCTATATAGTTTGCAGTCGCAATAAACATAATTTTGGATAAATCGTAGTCTTCTTCTATATAGTTATCACAAAAATATTTGTTTTGTTCTGGATCTAAAACACTCAGTAAAATACTAGCGGGATCTCCTTTATAACTTTTCATAATTTTATCAATTTCATCGATTAAGAATACTGGATTAGAGCTTTGAGCTTTTTTTAAGGAGGAAATAATTCTACCCGGATTAGCGCCTAAATAAGTTCTTCTATGCCCTATTAATTCGGCTTCATCACTAATTCCACCAACTGATATTTTAACAAATTTACGATGCATTGCTTCAGCAATGGAAAATGCTAAGGTCGTTTTTCCTACACCAGGAGGCCCTACTAAACATAATATTGGTCCTCTAATGCAATTGGTTACTTGTTTTACTGCTAAATACTCTATAATTCTGGTCTTTACTTTTTCTAAGCCATCATGGGAAGAGTCTAATTTTTCTCTTACTTCTAGTAAGTTATCATTATCAATCGTATAAGTATCCCAAGGTAGGTCTAACATCCATTCAATATAGTTTCTAACAACACTAATTTCAGGAGAAGTTGCTGGGATTGCCTCATATCGCTGTATTTCTCTTTGAATTTTGTCTTTTACATTTTGAGGAGCTTTTAGGTGAAGTAATTTTTGATTTAAAAATTTGACGTCACTTTCTAGCAAAGAGGAATCTCCTAATTCTTCTTTAATTACTTTTATTTTTTCTCGTAATAAATATTGTTTTTGAGTTTCATCTAACTCGTGTTGAAGTTTCAAATCTAAGTTACGTTCAACTTGAAACATTTCTTTTTCTTGATAAATATCTTCCAAAATCATTTTAGAACGTTCTATAGGACAAAAACATTTTAAATATTGTAATAAACGTTCTTGATTGATTTGTAAATTAGGAGCAATTAAATCAGTTATTACATCTAATTGTTTTTCATTTCGAATAGATTCTAATAAGCTATTGGAAGCATAAGGAATCGTCTTAATATATTCTTCTAATTCTTTTATTAGTTTTTTGATAATCGTTGCTTCTTCTAATGAATTTTCATTATTTATTTTTTTCTGAACAACAGCCTCTAGTATTTGATCATCATTTAAAAAACTTTCTATTTGGACTCTTTCTAGTCCTATTAAATGAAGACGAATCAAATGGTTAGGAAGTTCTAATTTTTGATCAATTTTAGCTACAACACCAATTTTATCTAAAGAATTAAAATCAATTGTTTCTTCTATTTTATTTAAATCCGTAGCAATAAGTATTTTATTATCATGAAACATTTCACTAGTATCTAAAATATTCTGATTGACATTGACATCAATTCTCACTTCATTATTAGGAAGTAAAACAACACCTTTTAAAATAATTACTGGTAAATCATACTTCAAAAAAGACACCTCCTAAATTTGAAAATTATTATAGTACAAAAAAATAATAAAGTCTACAAAATATTTACTAAATTATAGACTTTATTATTAGAGTATCTTAGATATTAATGTATTCAATGTGAATAGGATAAAATTTATTAAAAATGCTAAGGCGTTTAGAGTGATTTTTGGAAATTTTCACAACTCCACCACTTACTATCATAGATATTTTTTTATTATTTATCATTTTAGTAGATAATCCTCTTGCATATTTTGGAAATAGTTTTCTGTAAGGTGAAATAAAACCTATTGTTCCTTTATGATCAAACCACTTCAAAACTAATCCATTATGCATGTGTCCACATAAAATTAAATTTACTTTATTTATTTCATTAGATTTTTGAAATGTTTCTGTTTTAAAAACAGACATAGGACTATGAGATAATAAAATATTATAGTATTGTGGCTTTAAATGAATAGAAGTATCGATATTTTTAATAAATATGTTAGTATTTTCATGATGAAGGCCATAATACTCTGCTGGAGGATTATAGGCGGTAAAACAAATATTATCTCTAATAAATGATTTATTATATAAATAAGTTACTCGTTCCATGGTATTTAAACTTAGAAACCATTCTTGAACATTGTCGATATCTGCTTGATAATCAGACCATATATCATGATTTCCAAGTGTTACAATTGTAGGTGCGATTTCACCCAATTTACGAAAAAATTCTTTCAAAGGAATCATTATTTCTTGATTATTCACTACACTACTTTGATTTAAAATGTCCCCCGTAATACAAATATAATCTGGCTGATTTAATTTTAAATTCTCTACAATTAAATCTAGCTTTGTTAAATCATAATCTATATCATAATGTAAATCTCCAAATAAAGCAATTTTATATCCTAATGTTCCAATTTCATAAGTCTTATTTTGAATCATAAATCTCTCCTTGAAAAAAGATAACCTTATCGATTATCTTTATAGTACTAAATCATCTATGCCAGAAGTAAATTGTTTTACCACATCATTAAACTTTAACAAGTTTTGTTCTAGTTCTTTTGCTGTTTGATCTGCTTTTTCTTTTTCTAATTCAATTTGCTTCTTTTCCTCATCCAAGTCTTTTTTTCTTTGATCTAACTCTTTATTTTTTTGTAATAAGTTTTCTTTTTGTTGTTCTTCTTTTTCTCTGATTTTCTCATAAGCTTTCTTTTTATCCATTTCTAACCTATTACGATTGTTAGATAATTCTAATTCTCTTTGTTTTAAATCTTCTGCTTCACTATCAAGTTGAGCTTTTTTTTCTTTCAAAGCTCTATAAACATCATCTTTATATTTTTTTACTTTTTCGATTTCGTCACTACATTTTTTTTCATGAGTTTTACGAAGCTCTTCTAGTTCTTTTTTTTCTTCATCTAACTTTTTTTTCATATTGACGCATCGATCAAATATTTCTGTAGCTGCTTTTACATTATCATTTGCAGCTTCAAAAACTTTTTTAATAGATGACATTTTATTTTCTTCTTGATTCTCTGGTTGAGTTTCTTCTTCTGATATATCTGTTTTTATATCATCTAAAGATTCTAAAGGAAATTCGTTCAAAGACGCTCCTATTCACTATCTGGTAATTTATTAAATCCAGAGTTAAATTGTGAAACTAATTCTTTAAAACGAGCACAGCTTTGTGATAGATTTTTGCTTTCTAATTCTAATTTTTGTTTTTCTACTTCTTTGTATTTTTCAAATTCAGCTTTGGCTGTTTCTAGTTCTGCCCATCCTAAACGAATTCTTTCATTTGTATTTGCTGATTCCTTTTCAAATGTTTCACGATCTAAAGCATTTTTATTTTTTGCTGTTTCTATCTTTTTTGTTTCTATTTCAGAATGTTTTTCAAATTCTTCTTTTTCCATTGTTAATTTTTCGTTTGCAATTTTCAAAGCTTCTTCTTCTGCAGCTTTATATTCAGCAAAGCTTTTCTTTTCTTGAGCAAGTTTTTCACTTTCGTTTTTATTAGAAGTAGCTGTTAATTCTAAGTCTTTACGAGTCCCTGTTACTTCTTCATTGAATGCTGCTTGTTCGTTTTCTAAACGAATTTTTTGAGCTTTTTCGTATTCTTCAATACGTTTTTTTTCTAAAGCAATACTTTCTTTTTGAGAAGACATGAATGTTTCAAAATCCGCTCTTTCTTTTTCTAATTTAGTTTTTTCTTCTTCTAAGTAAGCTTCATTTACTCCAACTTTTTTCTTTTGTTCAATTAAATTAGAAATAAAGTTGTTAGCACCAGCCACATCACTATATAAGTTTTCAAATAAACTATCAAATCCAGCTGATTTAGAGCTTACTTTTTTTGTTTCATTATAATTTCCAGAAGCAGGTGTATCTACATCTTCTACAACTTCTTCAATTACATCTTCATTTGCTTGATCTTTCATTTCGTCACGATTGACAGAAAAATCTTGTATTTTTTCCATATCCATATTATAACCTCTCCTTTTTTATTCTTTTATATCAGTATTAGTATAACACATTCAAAGTAAAAAACAAACATTTTTTGAATTTTATTCGTGTATTTTTTTGTTTTAAGATTTCAATTTATGAAATTCTAATGATTTTCTATTACTATCAAATCATAATTTTCAGTATCATAAATGATTTTTCACTCATTATATTATCACCAAAAATTTTTTTAATTTTACTTAAATTAATTTTCTATTTATTTTGCTTCATACCAATTTGTTCCATATTCAATATCTACTTTTAATGGAACATTTAATTTTATAACATTTTCCATTTTATCTTTAATAATACTAAAAACTTTTTCTTTTTCACTTTCTAAACAATCAAATACTAGTTCATCGTGTACTTGCAAAATCATTTTTGACTGAATATGCTGTTTTTCAAATTCTAAAGCAATATCCACCATTGCTTTTTTGATCATATCCGCACTAGTTCCTTGAATTGGTGTATTTAAAGCAATTCTTTCTCCACTTGCTTGAATTAGTTTATTTTTATTTTTTAATTCTTCAATATATCGTTTTCGGTTCATCAAAGTTGTAACATAACCTAGCTCATGGGCAGATTGTATTGTATGATCCATATAATCTTGAATTCCCGGATAAGTAGTTAAATAATTATCAATAAATTCTCCTGCTTCATGGGCTGCAATTCCTAAATTTTCAGATAACCCATATTTACTGATTCCATAAATAATTCCAAAATTAACAGCTTTAGCAATTCTTCTCATATTGCTTGTTACTTCTTCTTTTGGAATTTTAAAAATATCGCTTGCTGTTTTTGTATGAATATCAATATCTTTTTTAAAGGCATCTATTAAAGATTCAATATTCGCCATATGAGACATTACACGAAGTTCAATCTGAGAATAATCACTACTTACAATAATAGAATTGGGACTTGGTATAAAAGCCTTTCTAATTAATTTTCCGTATTCATAACGAATTGGAATATTTTGTAAGTTAGGTTCTATAGAAGAAAGTCTACCAGTTCTTGTTAATGTTTGTGTAAAAATAGTATGGATTTTTTTATCCTTCAATATATATCCTTTTAGACCTTCTATATAGGTTGTATATAATTTAGTAAGCATCCTATATTCAATAATCTTACTTACAATTGGATGAGTATCTTTTATTTTTTCTAAAATATCAATGGATGTAGAATATCCTGATTTTATTTTCTTTCCATGTTTTAATCCTAGTTTTTCAAATAATATTTCTCCTAATTGTTTCGGAGAGGAAATGTTAAATTCTTCTCCCGCTAATTCATAGATTTCTTGTTCGATTTCATTCGATTTATCATAAATTGCTTGTCCCATTTCATCTAGTACTTTTTCATCTACGTAAATTCCAGCAAATTCCATATCTCCTAGTACTTTCGATAAAGGCATTTCTATATTTTGAAATAATTCTTGCATATTTTCAGATTTTATTTTTTCTTCAAAATAGTCTTTTGTTTCATATAAAAATTTAGCTTTTAATATAGCATATTTACTAACTTCTTCAATACTTGGTGCTTCATAAATAGCTTTACTTTTTAGTTTTTTATAAACAGTATCATAAAATGGGATTGTATAGTTCATTGTATTTGCAAGATAACTTACATCATCTTTTACATTGTAATCTAATAAATAGGTAGCAATCATGGTATCAAATGAAACTTCATTGATAGAAATTCCTTGCCATTTTAAAGCTACATACATTTTTTTATAGTCGTATGTACAGGTAATATGGTCAATTTTTTTAATATCTTTTAATATCTCCCATGGTATAAAGTAACTATCTTTCTTATTATAAATCGCAAGTCCTAATATTGGAGATGTGTGATAATTAGATCCCAATATTTCTAAATAAGCAGCTGATGGTTCTTCTATTTTTATATCCTCTATATTTTGAATAATTTTATATTCAATCTTTTCTTCAGTTTTTACTTGTTCTTTTTTGATAAAAGAATAAAATTCTAATTCTTCATATAATGCATTTAATTTTTCATGATCAGCCTCTTTATATTTTAAGTCATCAATACAAATATCCATTGGAACATCTCTTTTGATTGTAGCTAAATCATAGCTCATGTAAGCATTTTCTTTATCAGTTTCTAATTTTTCTTTTAGCTTTCCTTTTATTTCTTCAATATTTTCATAAATACCATCTAATGTTTTATATTCTTGTAATAGTTTTAAAGCTGTTTTTTCACCAATTCCTTTTACACCTGGAATATTATCAGAAGCATCCCCCATCAAGGATTTTAAATCAATAATATGAATTGGTTCAATACCATAAGCTTCAAAAAATGTTTCTTCATTATAACGAATATAATCTTTTTGTTTTAATAGTTTGATATCAATATCATTACTGATTAATTGTAATAAATCTTTATCACTACTGATAATTGTTCCAATAAAATTAGGGTCTTTATCACAATAATCAGCAAATGTTCCTATAATATCATCGGCTTCATAGTTATCAATTTCATAGTATTTAATTCCCATATAGGTTAACATTTCTTTTGCAATTGGAAATTGTTTTTTTAATTCATCTGGAGTTTCCCCTCTACCGCCTTTATAGTCTTGATATTTTTCATGACGGAATGTTTTTCCTTTATCAAATGCTACTATAATATAAGTTGGTTTTTCTTCTTGGATAATTTTATTCATCATGTTTGCGAATCCAAATAAAGCATTGGTTGGAAACCCTTTACTATTATTCATAAAGTTGCCATTATATGCGGTTGCATAATAACTTCTAAATAATAAGTTATTTCCATCTACTAAGATTATTTTTTCCATATTTCTAGCCTCATTTCTAGTTTATTATATCATATATTTTAGCATAATAAAAAGAAACAAATTTGTTTCTTTCGTTATCCGTATATTCTTTTTAAATAAAATCGATTCTGTTTTGTTTGAAGAATTACAATATCTTTATCTTCAGAAGTTTCTATATTTCTTCCACAAGGATCATTGAATAAACCTATATTTAACATTTTTTCTTTTAATAATTTTTCATCCATATAAAGAATATCGTTAACTTCTATAATAGTATTAATATCATAAAATTGGATATTAATCATGTAATTTTTCTTTTTTCCATCTTGTAATAAATAATCATAATGATCAATTTTTTTAATAACCAATTTTTTCATGTTTGTTTTCTCCTTATCTCCTTATATTTTAAATCTTGATTCATTAAAACACCTCAATTTATCTAAGTACTATGATAATCCATTTTTGATTTATTCAACTTTTTTGCTTCTTTTAATGACTTATTATAATATAAAAAGCAGTCCCCTATTTCCGTTATTTTTGGCATATTTATTTCCATTAATGTATTATTAAAAAATAAAAAATGCTCTCCTATTTCTATTACATTTGGCAAGTTTATTTCTCTTAACGATTCATTAAAATATAAAAAATCATCTCCTATTATTGTTACATTTGGTAAGTCGATTTTAATTAACGATTCATTATATATTAAAAAATTATTTTTAATTTCTTCTATATTATCATTTTGATATTTTATAATTTTATTGTCATTATCTATTTCTATTATAATATCCTCTTGATTAGTCTTTATAATTATCTTTTTTGATTCTTTTTCTTTTATAATCCAAATTTGTTGAATCTCTTTTAAACCACCTGGAAAACAATCTGATATTGTATCATCGTATAATGATATTATCTTATCTTGTAAATCTAATATGAAATAATCCAGTAACAATCTATTATGCTCTAATTTCATTGCTTCAAAATTATCAATAATTACATTATTTGTACAGTAATATATATTATTAATTTCGTAGTTATATTTATAATACCTTCCGTCATTTGCCCTTACATAATTTGGTATTTCAAAATCATTACTTGGATTTGTTTGTATCATACCATAATCTCTAGAAAAACTCTCTGTTAATCCTTCAATAATATTATCTAAATTATTACGAAACGTGGCATCTGAATTATTCACTGTATGATTATATCTATTTTTAATAGATAAAGTATGTGTTTCATTTTTTGTAAACTGAATACTGATTACAGATGTTCCATATAAATCTTCTCTCTGGGGATTCTTAAAGTCTTCTCTTCTGATATCATCCACACTTTTTTTTACGGCAAAAAATACATAACATCTACTTAATCTATTTTCCTCAAAAGTACATAACATTTCATTTGTTTGATAATATTTTCTAAAGCTTTGTATTTCTTCTTCCGTACGACATTCATATAAATCATATCCAGCTTCTTCTAGTAGTTCTTTTGAATTTTTATTTACTACTTTTTTTATTTTTTTTAGTTCAATCAAACTATAAATAAAATCTTTAAATTCATCTTCCAATTCATCTGAAATAATATCATCATACAAAACGTGAGATGGATCAAAATGTTCTAACATTAATTGAGAGAGTAGTCCTTCACTCTCCAATAATGTAGGAAATGACTCTCTACATAATTTCATCATCTTTTCTCCATATTTTTTCTTTATTATTTTTAAGTCTTCATTCATAAACATTCATAAACATTCCTTCTATATTTGATAGTTCTTATTCTAATTTTTTAATTTTAGGCATTAAAATCAATTCCTTAATATGTGGAACTAAAAATGGATAATATTCCTGCTGAAGAGATGGCAATTCTACTTTTTCTAATACAATATCATATAATAAAAAATGAGTTCCTATTTTTTCTACGTTTGGTAAATTTATTTCTGTTAATGAATTATTACAATGTAAAAAATAATTTTCTATTTTTGTTACATTTGGTAAATTTATTTCTTTTAGCAGTTTATTATAATATAAAAATCCATCTTGTATTTTTGTTACATTAGGTAAACTTATTTCCTTTAATAGTTCATTTCGGTATAAAAAGTAGTTCCCTATTTCTGTTGTTTTTGGCAAGTTTATTTTAATTAATAATCTATTCCATTCTAAAAAATCATCTTCTATTATTCTTACGTTTTGTAAGCTTATCTCTCTTAATGCTTTATTAAAAAATAAAAAATTGTTTCCTATTTCTTCTACGTTTGGTAAATTTATTTCTTTTAATAATTCATTACGATATAGAAAGTCATTTTCTATTTTTATTACATTGGATAAATTTATTTGATTTAGTGATTTATTATATTGTAGAAAATAACTTTTTATTTCTTTTATAGTATTATTTTGATATTTTATAATTTTGTTTTCATTATCTATTTTAATAATAATATCTTCTTGATTAGTATTTATAACAATCTTTTTTGTTTCTTTTTCTTTTACAATTTGAATTTGTTTTATGCCTTTTAAACCATCTGGAAAACAATCTAATATTGTATCATCATATAATGATATTGTCTTTTATTGCAAATCCAATACGAAATAATCTAATAGTAATTTATTATGTTCTAATTTCATTGCTTCAAAATTATCAATAATTACATTATTTGTACAGTAATATATATTATTAATTTCGTAGTTATATTTATAATACCTTCCGTCATTTGCCCTTACATAATTTGGTATTTCAAAATCATTACTTGGATTTGTTTGTATCATACCATAATCTCTAGAAAAACTCTCTGTTAATCCTTCAATAATATTATCTAAATTATTACGAAACGTGGCATCTGAATTATTCACTGTATGATTATATCTATTTTTAATAGATAAAGTATGTGTTTCATTTTTTGTAAACTGAATACTGATTACAGATGTTCCATATAAATCTTCTCTCTGGGGATTCTTAAAGTCTTCTCTTCTGATATCATCCACACTTTTTTTTACGGCAAAAAATACATAACATCTACTTAATCTATTTTCCTCAAAAGTACATAACATTTCATTTGTTTGATAATATTTTCTAAAGCTTTGTATTTCTTCTTCCGTACGACATTCATATAAATCATATCCAGCTTCTTCTAGTAGTTCTTTTGAATTTTTATTTACTACTTTTTTTATTTTTTTTAGTTCAATCAAACTATAAATAAAATCTTTAAATTCATCTTCCAATTCATCTGAAATAATATCATCATACAAAACGTGAGATGGATCAAAATGTTCTAACATTAATTGAGAGAGTAGTCCTTCACTCTCCAATAATGTAGGAAATGACTCTCTACATAATTTCATCATCTTTTCTCCATATTTTTTCTTTATTATTTTTAAGTCTTCATTCATAAAACGCCTTCTTAGATAATTTTCTAGTTATTATAACACATCAATAAAAAAAAGAAAAAGAAAATTTTTGATTTTCTTTTTTAATAAACTATATCAATTTGATTTACTTTCCAATTGTTATTTTCTTTTATCATAACAAATGAAAATGAAGAGTTTGTTGAAACATCATTTGACAAATAAGAATGACTAACCTGATAAATTATTTTTGAATCTGTTTTTGATGTAACTGAAAAATCTTTATATTGTTCATATGTAATATTTTTTCCTCTAATACCACCATCAAAACTTAAATATCCATTTTTAAAAGTTATTGTTTGAATAGAAGGGACAGAATTGCCTCCTACAAGTTCTTGGTATTGATTATTTAAAAATTTATCTAAGAATTCAGAACTGAAAAAATTAAATTGTTGAACAAATTTTTCTTTTGTAACATTAGTGACTATGAAATCATCTGATTGTTCACTACTATAATTTGCTATATTTTTTGATAAATAAGATTCAAAACTTTCTGTTCCCATATCATAAGCTTCTACAAATTCAAGTGCTTTATTATAATATTGATTAAATAAATTGCTTGCTAAAGAGGAATCATCTTCTTTTGTTTTTTCATTATCGGAACTCTCTTCATTACTAGACTTATCTTTCTTATTTGATTGTTCTGTATTATTTTCTTTAGATGAATTTTTATTACTTTCAATCGTTTGTTTTCCTATTAAGCCAATTAATAAAATGATTATAATTAACAATAACATAACAATAATTGGACTATTACTTGGTTTATTTCCTTGATTTGATTTTTCCATATACTCTTTTTCTTTCATCTTACCACACTCCCTATTGTCTTTATAATAACAAAAAATATTTTAAAAATCAACTGTTTATATTTTTTTAATTCATTCCATAATAATAATGGTGATACTATGAAAGTAAGATTAGGATACGCTTGCATCAGTAAAACAATTGATGTAACTACATCTAGTACTTATCCTTATACTACATTTTTAAAAGAAAAAAGCTATGATAAATTAAACCATATTATAGAATCTAATTTAAATCACTTAAATCAATTAATAGATTACAACATCAAAAATAATATTCATTTTTTTAGATTATCCTCACAATTGATTCCACTTGCTACTATCCCAGATATTAAAATCGATTATATTACACCATTCTTACCTATTTATCATGAAATAGCTTCTAAAATTAAAGAAACATCTATGCGAGTAGATTTTCATCCAAGTGAATATTGTGTTTTAAATAGCACCAAGCAAGAGGTTGTAGAAAACGCTTTTAAAATATTAGAATATCATTATCATTTATTAGATGCTCTTGAGGTAAAAAATAAAATATTAGTACTACATATTGGAAGTAGTGTCCTAGGAAAGAAAAATTCAATGACTCGTTTTATTCATAACTTTTTAAAGTTACCTAAATATTTACAAGACTGTATTGTTATTGAAAATGATGATAAAACTTACACAGTAGAAGATTGCTTAGAAATTCATCAATCTTTACAAATTCCTATTGTATTAGACTACCATCATTATACTTGCAACCCTTCTAAATTGGAAATCGACCAAGTTTTTTCTACCTGGAAAAAAGAAAATCCAAAAGTACATTTTTCTAGTCCTAAAAGTAAACTAAAAAAAGAATTTAGAAGTCACCACGATTATATCAATAGTGATGATTTTATTTCATTTCTAGAAAAAATAAAAATATATGACCGGGATATTGACATTATGATTGAAGCAAAAGCAAAAGATGAAGCTTTATTTAAACTAATCCGAGAATTAAAATATAAAACAGATTATCAATTTATTGATGATACAACCTTTATTGTTTAATACTAAAAAACACGAAAATTCGTGTTTTTATTAACCCCATGGAATATCCTTAGGTGGTATTCTTTTTTCATTTTTTATTTGCTCTATAATTTTTCCACTATTCATTTTAATTACTCGATCTCCTATTAAAGCAATTCCAGGATTATGCGTTACAATAATTAAAGTTGTTCCATATCGCTTATTAACATCTACCAAAGCCTCTAGTACCTTTTTTCCGGTTTTTTCATCAAGAGCTCCTGTAGGTTCATCACAAAACATGACTTTAGGATTTTTTGCTAAAGCTCTTGCTATACTAACCCTTTGTTGTTCCCCACCAGATAATTCACTCATATATTTATTTTTGTGTTTGCGAAGTCCAACTACATCTAATAACTCATTCATATCTATTTTTCTTTTTCCTAATTTAGCGCCTACTAAAATATTTTCTCTGACATTTAAATGTTCTAATAAATTATATGTTTGAAAAATAAAGCCTAAATTTTTTTTACGAAACTTTGTCATTTTAAAATCTGAATATTTAGAAATGTCTTTTCCTTCAAACTTAATGTAACTATTTTTTCTAGAATCAATTTTATCTAATCCTGAAATACAATTGAGTAAGGTAGTCTTACCACTTCCACTAGCTCCTAATATAATAATAATTTCTTTTTCCTTAATCGTTAAGTCAATATCATTTAATACTTTTCTTTTAATAGAACCTGTTTTATAAGATTTATAAACATTTTTTAGTTCAATCATAATTCACCTACTCTCTTTTTAAAGCAACCGCTAAAGGAATTTTATTTAATACTTTCTTAGATAAGAAGATAGCAATATAATAGGCAACTACTAATCCTATTAAACCTATAATTGCAAGAAAAGGGCTTAACGAAATAGGAATAGTCATTTCCATATCTCCTGCTAAAACAGCAACAATTTTCTTTAATAATGAAGTCATTGCTGGAATACTCAATAAATAAGAAATAATAATAATTGGCGTATAAATATTTAAAACAATAGAACTTATTTTTTTATTTTGATATCCCATCACTTTCATTAATGAAATCATTTTTTTATTTTCTTCGACTACAATATTTGCAATTACGGCAATAATTACAAAAGCCATAATCGAAGCAAAAAGAATCACAATATAAATACTAGCATTATACTTTTCTATCGATTTTTCAATATTATTTTTCATATCTTTTAAACTAAGTACGGTAGCTATTTTTTCAACATCCTCAGAATCTAAATTTTCTAAATTTGAATATTGATTATTTTTCGATAAAATTGAAGTATAACAAGGAGTTTGATAGCCTATTTTTTTACTGAATGAAGCACGATCTACATAGCCTGATAAATTCATAAATTCTTCTGATATTCCTAATACTTGATAAGAAATTGAATTATTACCAAATTCTAAGACAATGGTATCTCCAATATCTACTCCATATAATTCTTTCATGTTTTGATTAATAATTATAGAGTTTTCACTTTCTAGTAAAGAAATCATATTATTGTTACTACTATCTAATATTTTTATATAATGACTATTTAAATCAACACCAGTAATATTTAAAGTAATATCTTTTTTTATAGATTTTAAATTTTGATTTTTATCTCTTACTTCTTTTATTTTTAAAGAACTATTTAAAATATAGTCATCCTGCTCATTGATCTTTTCTGTCTGGACAGCATTCATATAAACAATATAATCATAATCAAATCCTTCAAATGATTGATCTACAATATGATTCATTAAATTCATTCCAATTAATGTTAAAACAATTAACATTCCAGTAAAGAATGAAGTAATTCCTACAATGAGTAACTTAGGAATTGAACGGAGTGCTAAACTATACTTAAAACGATATTGAAAAGGTAATCTATGAGTTAATTTTTTTACAATTTTAGAAAGAAAATTAACTTTCAAATTACTTCCTTCTTTTAATAATTGAAGTGGTTTTTTCAAAAGCATGAATAAAGCAATCAAATAACTTAAACAAGAAAGTAAAATCATTGGTAAAAAAATGGCATTTTGAATATAACTAAATTTTATTTTCAAAGTTCCAATTGGTACTAAAAAATAGCTTAAATATAATTTTGTAAGTGGTGTACTAAAAATAAAGCCTATACCAAGTCCTAAAATTCCCCCAATGAAAGATCCTAAAATAGGATACACTAAATAGCTAATTGCGATACTAAAAGGACTATAACCTAGTGACTTTAAAACACCAATTTGTAATCTCTCATCCTCTATTCTTTTTTTTGTAATGATTGCGATTACAAATACAGAAATACCAAGTAATAAATATAAAAAGTATTCTGCAAATAAATGATTGGTTTTAAATTCTAACTGAAGAGAAGCAATTCTACCCATTCTTGTAGAAGAAAAAATCCCTGCAGTGATAGAATCATTAGAAAGTATTTTAGCAACATTATCAGATTCATTCCAATGTTCTTTATTTAATAATTTTTCAAAATCAAAAGTTCTTTTAATATTTCCATGATAGAAAATAGAGAATGTCTTTTCTTCTATTCCAGTGATAGAATTATAATCTTCTAAGGTTGTATAAATAATATTATTTGTCTTTTCATCAAATACCAAAGAAGAATACGATATTAAAGGATAAATATAATCTGGAGCATAAGTAAATCCAACTACCTTATATTTTTGATCATTGATTTCATAGGTATCATTGATTTTAATATGATGAATTTTCGCATAAGTTGGTAACATTGTAATTTCATAAGATTTTGTTGGCAATTTTCCTTCTACTAAATATATTTGATTAATTGTTTTAGAAGAATTATATGGAATTATTTTTGTATAAGTATCTTTTATTTTTAATGTTTTGCTTTTTTCTAATTCATAATCAAAATCGTATTTTTGTTTTAATTCACCTATTTTTTCTGATTGAATAATGGTATCTATTCCATATTTTTGAAATATAGTATCCAGTTGATATAAATAAGCTGGGTTATTATTAAAACTACAAGTATTTTTTAAATAACAAGTATAAAGTTCCATAATTTGTTTTTCTTCTTCGGTTGGATTTTCAATTTCGTTTTTCAATTGATTCCATTTTTCTAAGCTTATATCTTTTTGATAGTTAATTTGATAATTGACACTAATATGTTCTACTTTTTGTTTTTCTAAATATTGGTAATATTCTTCTTCCATTCGATCTAAAGAAGAAGTCATTGCTGTATATATACCAGTTGATAACATAACTAATAAAATAACACCTAGCATTTGTACTTTTTTATGTTTCAAACCTTTTAAAGAATTTAAAAATAATAACTTCATTAAGCCCACCTCAATTCTTCAGCATCTAACATGGTTTTATTTTTTTGAACTTTTACAATTTTTCCGCTATTCATCGTAATGACAGTATTAGCCATTAATGCGATACTAGGATTATGAGTGACGATAATGATTGTTGTATGATATTTTTGATTTAAGTTTTGTAATAGTTTTAACACTTTTTTTCCTGTTTTTTCGTCAAGGGCTCCTGTAGGTTCATCACAAAATAATACTTTAGGATTTTTTACTAAGCTTCTGGCTATTGCTACTCTTTGCATTTGACCACCTGATAATTGATAAGGATATTTTTGTTTTTGTTCTTTTAAGCCAACAGCCTCTATAATTTCATCAATATCTAAAGGATTTTTGGATAAATGAGCTCCAAGTTCAACATTTTCTTCTACGGTTAAATTAGGAATTAAGTGATAACTTTGAAAGATAAATCCTAGATAATCTCTTCGATAATCCGTTAATTCTTCTTCATTCAATTGATTCAATTTGATATTTTGAAAAAGAATGATCCCATTTGTAGGTTTATCAATTCCTGATAAAATATTTAATAATGTTGATTTTCCACTACCACTTGGTCCTAATATGACTATCATTTCTTTTTCTTGAATTGTTAAGTTAATATGATTTAATGCATGATTTTCTAATGAGTTTCCATATATTTTATCGATGTTTTTTAATTCATATAGATTCATAAAAACCTCCTTTTAAGTTTATTTATTTTTTACCAATTTCATGTCAACCAAATTCATTGTAGCAAAAAATTTAAAAAAAACAAATCATACTTTTTTGATTTTGGGGGATATTTTTTTCTAATTTTTTTATTTAGCTTTCCTATTTTTTAATTTGAATAAAAAAAATAGGATTTTGTCCTATTTTAATAAGATTTTGCGAAATTAACAATATGTTTTGCTTTTTTACCACAACAAATACAAGTTTCATTTTCCTCTACTTCTTGTTCTGTAATACAACGGCTTGTTGCTGTTGTTTTTTCTTTAATTTCAAGTTCACATTCTGTCTCTCCACACCAAGGGGCTTGAACAAATCCTTTCTTTTCTTCTAGGACTTTTTCAAATTCTTCAAAGGTATGAATTCTAGTAATGTGATCATTTAAATAGCTTACTGCTTTTTCATACATTTCATTATGAATAATATTCAATAATCCTTCTATATTTTTAGCAAAATTTCCATCAATTTCCATTTCTATTTTTTGATTATCATTTCTCTTTACAACAACACATTTATTTTTTTCAATATCTTTTGGTCCTAATTCTATACGGATTGGGATTCCTCTCATTTCTGCTTCACTAAATTTAAATCCTGGAGATTTTTGTGACTCGTCAATATCTACACGAATTTGTTTTTTTATTAGTTCCTCTTTTAATTTTTGAGCAGTTTCGATGACTCCTAGTTCTGTATCACGAATTGGAATAATTCGTACTTGAATAGGTGCGACTCTAGGAGGTAATACTAATCCATTATCATCACCATGAACCATAATTGTAGCACCAATTAATCTAGTAGATGCTCCCCAAGAAGTTTGATAAACGTATTCTAGTTTATTATCTTGGTTTAAAAATTTCATATCGAAAGCTTTCGCAAATCCTTGGCCAAAGTAATGACTTGTTCCAGATTGTAAAGCTTTTCCATCATGCATTAATGTTTCAATGGTATAAGTAGCTTCGGCTCCAGCAAATTTTTCTTTTTCTGTTTTTAGTCCTGTTACCATTGGAATTGCTAGTAAATTAGCTGCCATATTTTTATAAATATTTAACATTCTTAAAGTTTCTTCTACGGCTTCTTCTTTAGTTGCATGAACAGTGTGTCCTTCTTGCCATAAGAATTCAGATCCTCTTAAAAAAGGTCTTGTTGTTTTTTCCCATCGAACAACACTACACCACTGATTATATAGTTTTGGCAAATCACGATAAGATTTAACTATTTTGGAATAATGTTCACAAAATAATGTTTCACTTGTTGGTCGAATCACACAAGGTTCATCAAGTTCTTCTAAGCCCCCTTTTGTTACAACAGCACATTCTGGAGCGAATCCTTCAACATGATCTTTTTCTTTATTCAATAAATTTTGAGGTATCAACATGGGCATATACACATTTTGATGTCCTGTTTCTTTGAATTTTTTATCTAAATAATTTTGAATATTTTCCCAGATAGCGTATCCATAAGGACGATAAATAATAAATCCTTTTACACTGGAATAATCCATTAATTCTGCTTTTAAACAAACATCTGTATACCACTTAGCAAAGTCAACATCTCTTGCTGTAATTGCTTCATTTTTCATAAAAATACCTCTTTTCTAAACATATGTATTATATCATTTCTCCTAGATGATGTAAATTAATTCCCTTATTTTCTATAAAAAAAGGATATTTTACTATCCTATTTATTCACACAAATTGCTTGTCCTGGTTTTAATCCTTCTACGTATACTTTATCTACAAAACTACAAGAGTCTTTTGTCATATTGTCACGGATATAACCTCCGAACAAATTTGTAACGGAAAGAGTAAACACACTAACTAAGCCAATTAAGAAAATATTATCTCTTAATGTCCAACCATTTTCTTTCATATTACCCTCCTACTTTACAATCATTTTACAATATTTAAAAAATAAAGTCAATTATTACTTGCTATTTTTAAAATATAAGAATAATTTTGAGTCAATTCATTTGAATGTTAGTAATTATTTTTTAGTGTTTCATTAGAAATAAAATAGAGTGTTCCATCATGATTATCCTATTTCTTGATTACATTAAAGAAAAAAATAGATGTAATATCTATTTTACTAATTCTACAGAGTTTAAATAATAATTACCCTTTTCATATTTAAAAGTATATTTATAGGAATTCAATTGTTCTTCATAAGTTTCCATCGTATCGTCTAGAGATTCAATTCCATTTTCATCCATTTTTGATAATCCAACGTATTCTAATCCTTTATAATCTCCACCATCTTCAGGAATTTCAGTTGATTTATATATACTATACGGATACCCTTTAGCAAAAAACATTTTCTCAGTAATTTCTAATCTATCTTCATACTTAACTGCTTTCACAATCTTATGATAATAAATAGGTACATGGAATCCGCCAAAAAAAGAAGTCACTTTACGGTTTATTTTATAAATTCCAGTATTTTCATCATAAATTACTTTATTATTGTAACCACCATTAAAGCTCATATCTTGATAAGAAGTATCTTTTCCAAAAATATTTTCAATCTGTTTTTTTAAAGTCTCTTTAGATATTTCATAATATACCTCATTACAATCTTTACAATTTACAAATTCATCAAAGAAATTAGTATCATTTTTTCCAAAATCTAAATATCGTTGTTTTAGATATCCTAACAATAACTTCACTTGGTTATCAATGGTATCTACAGTATATTTATCTTTTTGATAAAAATAACCCCAATATTTTCCACCATCAGAATAAACGGTATCAAAGACGTGAAAAATGTCCATTAAATTCGTTACTAATGGTGAATCAACTTCGATATCCTCACTATTTTCTTTTTCTACATTTTTTTCAGAAGATTCCTTATTTGGCTTACTAACTTGTTTTGAATAAAAATAACTAGATCCAAACCCGATACCAAATCCAAAAATTATTAAACATAGACATATTAAAAACTTTTTCATACTACATCCCCTATTCTATATCTAGAGTATACCCCCCCCCGAGCTTTTTTGTCAAGGGGGAGTTTATAATATTTTTAGACCACTTTTATAGAGGGTGTTATTATAAATTCCTGTTTGCTTTATACAAACTATTTTACTATTCTGATTTACATTTTCATTCTATCATCTTTCTTTTTTCCAGTCAACATATCAACTTTTATTGTATAATTTTTTGAAAGGATGTGATTTTATGCCTCGTAAATATAATAATGATTTTAAAGCTATGGTTGTCAACTTGATTGTCAATGAAAAACATTCTACTATTCAAACTGCTAATCAATTTGATATTCCTCTTAAAACTCTTGAAAAATGGATTACTGCTTTTAATAAGGATAACAACGTTTTTAATTCTGATTATAAATCTCAAGCTCAAATTATCGATGATTTGAAAAAACAAGTTAATTCCTTAAAGAAGGATAATGATATTCTTAAGAAAACCATTTCTTTATTGGCAAAAAAAAATTAAATTTATTTCTCTATGTTGAATTATTAATTAACAATTTCAATTTTGGCCTTAATGAAATTTGTAAAATTTTAAATGTTAATAAATCTTCTTACCTTTATTGGGTTAATATTGAAAAAAATAACAAGCTTATTACTTCCAATTTCTACTGTTCTGTTATCAAAGTTTACTCTGATTCACATGGTATTTATGGTTCTCCCAGAATTACTGTTATTTTAAATCGTAATGGTATCGTTTGTTCTCAAGCTAAAGTTGCCAAAGCTATGCATTTACTTGGTATTAGAAGTATTGTTTCTAAAAGATTCCCTCATAAAAAATCTTCTATGACTAATCTTGAAAAATCTTTAATTGTTAACCTAATTAAAGATTTAAATATTAATCATTTAAATCAAGTTTGGACTACCGATATTACTTATATTAAAACTATCAACGAAGGTACTTTTTATTTAATTACCTATATTGATTATTTCTCTAAAAAAGTTATTTCTTGGGGATTATTCTCTGATCAAAAAACTGACAAATTAATCTCTGTTCTCCGTAAAGCTATTCATATTAGAAAACCTTCTCCTGGTTTAATTTGTCATTCTGACAAAGGTTCTCAAATGAGATCCAATAATTATAGACTTTTTCTTAAACAACATAATTTTGTTTTTAGTTATACTGAACTTGATCATTCTTGTGATCAAAATGCTGCTCAAGAATCTTTTCATGCTTCTTTAAAAAAAGAAAAACTTTATCAGATGAAACTTTATTCTTACCATGATGCTTTTAAAGCTATCTTTGATTATATAGAGGGGGGGAGTTTATAATATTTTTAGACTACTTCTCTAGAAAAGATTAATATAATCACATCTATAAGCAATATCTATTCTTCCAAAATAAAAATCAATTCAGCAAAATATTCTTCATTTGCTTCTAATCCATCATTTGTTAAATCTAAAAGTGGGCCTTTTTTTTCTGACCAAGTAATTACCGTTCTTTGAGCATCCCCATTATTATTAGTACCCGTAAATACTAAGGTTGGTGTTTCATTTAAAGTAATTATTTCATCATTAAGTTTTTTAAATACTAAGGCATCTGGTAGCGTAAAACCGCTTTGACTAGTGAGAGGCTTTTCAATATAGGCATAAACTTTCCATTCTGAACTATTTACTCTACTATCTATTACTTTTAATGATATACTTTGATTTTTTACTAAAATATTAGGATTTGATGAAAGTGGTGTTAGAGAAAAAGTAAAGGCTTTCGTTGTCTCCATCAGTGATAATTCACCATCATAAGGAGAAATTATTATTTTAGTTCCATAAATAAAACTACTAGCTACATTGGAAGTAACTTTAATTTCTGTACCATCTGTTATTGTATCTGCAATATCATATTCAAAATAACCATCATCATCGGCTTCTACTATTTCTTCATTACCATTATATTTAATTAATACATCAGCCATATTAGTAGTGTGGCCACTTATTTTTTTCTTACTGCTATTCACTTGATGAACATTTATGATATTGTCACCGATTGAAAATTGCTTTTTGGATTGAAGAATAAAGTTATTTAAGTTTGGTAATTTTTTTAATTCTTCTTCGGTTAAATTATGACTTGTAATGGTTGTAGTAGTTGCGGTTGCTGTACCGTTTATTTCTAGTAAATCTCCCTCTTTATACCAAGAATATTCTGGTAAGTCATAAATATCACCAGCGCTTGTTAAAGTTTTTGAATTACTCCATAAATTGATTCTTTTACATTTGATTTGATATTCTAAAGTATTATTTGTATAGAAGACACTCGCATTTTTACTATACATTATAACTGAATTAGGATTATCTAATATCAACTTACAATTACTACCTTTAAAATGAATATTATAATTATCAGCAGGTGTATTATCATAGGAATTGATTAATTCTAAATTAGAATCTTTTTTCATTGTAAAATTACCATAAGTCGCCCACATTGGAACCCTTTGATGACTTTTTTGAATAAAAACAAGGGTGGCTCTTTCCTCTATTAAAACATTATTCGTACCATATACTGGATTAGGTCCAAGACCATTTGCTGTTACAATATTTACTTTTGTATCATGTAATATTGTAAAATTTAATTTATTGGTTCCCGTCATAAACTCTTTTGTATCTGTTGAAATACTAACATCACTTTGACATAGAAAAACAATGGATGGAGTTAAATTATTTCTAAAATAAAATAAAGAACTATTTGTACTACTACTAGTTATTGTTGTTTTACCACCAATAATCACATAATTTCCCAGGCATATTTCTTGAGAGGCTATTCCATTTGTTTCTTCTATTACTATATAACTATCTATTATTTTAATATTTCCATAAGGATTATAAGCTAGTCTTGTACCATGAAAATTAATATGATCATAAGTAATTAAAATACCAAAATAATTAGAATCTAATGGTACATAAATGACACCACAAGTATTAGAATAATTAATATTAATATTTCTCACTATGATTTCTTTATTAGTTTTAGATACCACAATAGTATCTGTTGCTTCTGTACTATTCATCCCTGTTAAAGTATATCTAGTATTATTATAAGTACCATCTATTACCACTTTTTCTTTCTTTTCATTAATCTTAATCCCATTACTTAAAGTAATATCAGCCATTAAATAAATCAATTCATAACCATTATCATTTTCTAAAACATCTTTTAATTCTTCGCTAGTAAATACACCAACTCTTTTTTTATTTATAATTTCCATAGTTTCACTTCCTAGTATTAATATATGTAGGTAGTAATTTATAAAATAATGAGTTTATAATATGTGAAAATAAGTATTTTAGTAAATTAAAAAATCACATCTTTTTTCATAAATGTGATTTTTTAATTTATAAAAATAAACTAAAGCAAAAACTAACAAATGTACCAAGTAACATTCCTATAAATACTTCTAAGGGTTCATGTCCTAATTTTTCTTTTAATTTTTTGAAATTTCCTTTATCTTTTAATAAGTAATTAATAGCAACTGCTTGCTTTCCACTTTCGTAACGAACACCTAAAGCATCATAAGACGTAATTAAGGTAAAGATTAAAGCTACTGCAAATATGGGGGTGTCAAATCCTAATTGATAACCAATTAAAGCTGTTAAAGAACAAGAAAAGGTTGTATGAGAACTAGGCATTCCACCACTACCATTGAATAATCTTTCAAAATCTAATCGTTTATTTTTTATTGATTCTAATGTGAATTTTATTAATTGACAAATAACAAGTGATGTAAAGGGACAGATAATATAAACGTATTTCATAAATCACCCCACCTTATTTAAATTTTTCAATAAGCTTTTACTTTTTAAATAAAGGCCTGTATAACGATCATAATAGTCGTCTAAAAAATCTGATATTTCTTTTTTTGATTGATTACTAATTTCTAAACTACTTATTTTTGAAATATCAACATAGTAAAACATTCGAATTAACTTAATTGTCTTTTCACTAACAATGTTTTCATTCCTAAGGCAATTTTTACAGACATATCCGCCTCGACTACTAGATAATGTAGCGATTCCTGTTTTTGATCCACATACACTACACATATCAATAACAGGCATTACTCCAAGGTAATCCAAATATTTTAATTCTAAGATACTAGTAATTGTAGAAGCATCAAATCCTTCTTCTAATTTTTCTAAGGAGGAAATTAAAAGTGTATAAATTTCAGGGTTATTATTTTGACGCATTACTTGTTCTGCAAGTTCTAATAAAAAAGTAGCATAGCTAATTTTACGAATATCTTTTCGAATATTTCTAAATTCATTTTGAATATCTACGCCAGATAATAAAGACAATTTATCCGGTTTACGATTGATACAAAAAACACCCTTTATTAACTTTGTTGTTCCCACTCTTAAATTACTTTTTAATCCACGAGCTCCTTTAGCCATTAAACTAATAATTCCTTCACTCGTTAAAATTTGAATAATTTTACTAGTTTCGCTATAAGGTGTTTCTTTAATCACAATACCTTCTATTAATTCTTTCATATTACCCTACTAATTCGAAACGATATTCTTGACTATCTGGATACTTTTCAGGGTCAACTTTAGAAGTGAAAAGATCGTATGGCATTGTCCAAATTAAATGCCTTCCATATAAAGCTTCATAAACTACTACTTCATCATTATTATCACTGTCTAATGCGATACATAAAACTTTATATTCTTTTCCTTTAAAATGACGATATGTTTTTCCTACAATTACTACGTGATCCATCTTTTATTCTTCTTTCTTTTCTTCTTCCTTAAATTTCATATAATATTCTATTTTTCCTGTTGTTATAAATAAATCCCATAATAAATTTTTCATGTTATCACCTTATTATATTATGGTTCATTTTTTATTTTTTAATCTTTTGATATCCAAAAAATTCTTGATTATATCTTTTATAAAAATCACATATTACTTCGTATTCATATTTTTCTTTACATGATTTTAATTCTATCATTTTTTGATATACGATTTGAATGATATTTTGATAATAATATAAAATTGGAACAATTGTTTTTAATTTTTCATAATATTCCAAGTAAATTTTTTTGATTTCTAATTTAGAATTCTCTGCTGTTTCCAAACATATTAACAATTGTTCTAAACTATTTATGTAACTAATAGTTAAAAATAGTTAGTCAAATTTTTGTTCATCTAAGTTGCTCATAACATCTCCTATTCAAATTCATTAAAACCAAATTCTTGTAAATATTTTTCTTTATCTCTCCATTTTTTTATTGTTTTTACATATGTTTCTAAGTAAACTTTTTTTCCTAAAAATTCTTCTAATTCTTTACGAGATCTAATTCCGATTTCTTTAATCATAGATCCTTGTTTTCCAATAACAATTCTTTTTAAGGCATCTCTATCTACAATAATTGCCACATTAATATGATAACTATTTTTGTCTTTTTCTATGTTTTCTACAATACAGGTAAGAGAATGTGGAACTTCTTGTTCTGTAAGTTCAAATATTTTCTCTCTTACTATTTCTGAAATTTGGAATGTGATTGGTTTATTTGTGATTTGATCATCCTCATAATATTTTATTTCATCGGTTAAATATTGTTTAATTGTTTTGATGAGTTCTTTTGTGTTATTTTTTTTCAAAGCGGAAACAGGAACAATATCTACGAATTCATAAATTTCTTTATATTGATTGATTTTTTCTAAAATTTGCTCATTTGTCAATTTATCAATTTTATTCATTACTAAAATAATTGGCTTATTTGCTTCTTTTATTTTGTTTAAGACGAATTCATCGCCTCTTCCAAATTCTGTTGAAGCATCGATCAAAAATAGTATTACATCAACATCTGTAGAACTATAATATGCTTGTTTATTTAAATAACTTCCTAATTTGTGATTTGGTTTATGAATTCCAGGAGTATCTACAAAAACAATTTGCGTATCTTTTTCATGATAAATACCTTGAATACTATTTCTAGTTGTTTGTGGTTTATTAGAAGTAATTGCTACTTTTTTTCCTATAATACTATTCAATAAAGTAGATTTTCCAGCATTAGGTCTACCTACTAAACTTACAAACCCTGATTTCATATTAAATCCTCTTCATTAAATGGAACTGGGCAAATTTCTTTTACAAGGTATGTTTTTTGTTCTCCTAAATTACTCATAAAAGTAACTTTATCATCTAAGTTAAAGAATTCTGATATTACTTGTCGACAAATAAAGCAACTAGAACTAATTTTAGGACTATCACACATTACATAAAGTTCTTTAAAGTCTCCTTTTTTATATCCTGCTGAAATAGCACTAACGATAGCACTTCTTTCTGCACATATTGCTGCTCCATAAGAGGCATTCTCAACGTTTACACCATTAAATTCTCTTCCATCTTTCATTACAACAATAGACGCTACTCTAAATTTAGAATATGGACTATATGAGTTATCTAATAATTTTATTAGTTTTTCTTTCATTCTATCACCTTATCTTATTATACTATATTCTAAAAAAGGAAAAAAGAAAATTTTTCATTTTCTTTTTATTTTATTGAATAATATCTTTTGAAACTGTTATGACCGGACGTAGTCCAAAAAAATCATCATGACTAACATAATAATAATTATTCAGATTATCATTGCTATTCATATACCAGGCATTATAAATGCTACCAAAAACTGGAGTACTTGTCCAGTATCCATAAGTACTGTCATCAGTTACATTGCATCCACCATTTGTACAACCTTTTGTATAATCAAATAACCATGCATATTTGCTTGCACCTTGGCTTGTTGCCGTTTGTGTTTGATTATTACTATCTAAATAAAACCAAGAATCAATAGTTGCTGTTGAACTATTAAAATTTTTGTTTCCTGTGATTGTTGCAATTTCATCGGCTGTTATTAGTCTAGAATTTAAACTGTTACTCCACTTTTTAGAATCTTCTTCAAGTGCTTCTTTTACTTCTTTCATTTCACTATTATTAATCGTTGAATTATAAGCTATCTTTGCTGTAGTATTATGATCTAATATCATATTATAGTTTGTTCCATCATCACTATAAGCATACCATTTCATACAACCTTCTTTTGTTCCTGTTGTACTAACGCTATTAGAAGCATCACAATATTTTGTTAAATCCGTTG